>Ga0256914_1004035_pt1 | contig 11309 bp, 12 predicted proteins | sample HulkmetaG_FD_191571 | JGI IMG/M metagenome (GOLD analysis project Ga0256914, IMG submission 191571) | Hydrothermal chimney microbial communities from Main Endeavour vent field at the Juan de Fuca Ridge, Pacific Ocean - Hulk | ecosystem: Environmental > Aquatic > Marine > Hydrothermal vents ...
GCATTTGTTTTTTAACTTTTGATGCTATTACGATAATGACCCGATCATCAGGAGACATTAATTAGGATAAAAAGATTATTGATCGAGATAGTAAAAAGTTGGCAATAAACGATTGATATTTTTACTGACGGGAGAGGCAAACGAAGCGTTGCAAAAAAAGATTTCTAATATAATTTTTCTTCTTCTATCTTATCCAATACCTCTTTTGCGGTTACGCTTTTCATACATTCATGAGTTTTTAAAGGACACTCTCTTTTCATACAAGGAGAACAAAAAAGCTCTTTTCTTACTATAAAAGCCCTATCGTTTCCCCAAGGACTCGTCTCTTTATATTTCGTAGGCCCGAAAATCGCTACGGTAGGAACTTTAAAAGCGGCCGCTATATGCATGGGACCGCTGTCGTTGGTTATAAACAAAGAAAGTCCGGCTATTTTTTCGATAAGCTCCTCGATCGAAGTTTTTCCGGCTAAATTTCGATAGTTTTTAACTCCGAGTCTTATCAATTCATCCTCTATATCTTTAGCTATTTCTCTCTCGCTTGAAGAACCGAAAATCAATATATCGAATCTATCCGAAAGTTCGGCGGCCACTTTCGCAAACTCTTTCGGATACCACCTCTTAGCGCTCCCGTAAGTAGCTCCGGGATTTAACCCGAGCATTCTCCTATCGAACCTCTCTTTTTCGAAATAAAGCTTCAAATTACCCGCCGGAAAAGAGATATCCAAAGAGTCGTTAACGAAACGGCAGTATTTTTCAACCTGATGCCCTATAAACTCTTTTTTATCGTATTGAAATTTTCTTTTCACGTCCGTAAAAAAAAGAAGAAGTTTGGAATAAAAAGATCCCCTAAAAGAGAGAGCAAAGTCAAATTTTCCCAAATTTCGGGCTTCTTTATAAAGATTTGCTCCTCTAAAGAAACTCTTTCTGCTTCTATCCTCGATTCTCCTTTCCTTAAGAGGATGATTTTTAAACAAAGCGACGGAAACGGGCGAGCCGAAAAAAGTGATTTTCGCATCGGGATAGGCTTTCGAGAGATTTTCTATTGCCGCGGTGGCCATTACGCAGTCGCCGAGCCAAGTCGGCAATTCCAAAAAGATTCTCACTTCTTTTCCTCTCTCAAAAGAGATTTTATTATCCGAACCGTCTCTTTTGCATTTTTCTCCATCGTAAAATTTCGTACTTTTTTATAATTTCTCTCTTTAACCTCTTCCAAAAACCTCTCGTTCTCTATCAATTCGTCTATCAAAGAGGCCGCTTTTGAGTCGTTTCGACCGAAAATGACGAATTTTTCCTCAAGAATTTCGCAAGCTCCGTTATCTTCAGTGGTAATGACCGCATTTTTGTAGCTCATAGCTTCAAGCACGACGTTCGAAAAAGGCTCGTACTTCGTCGGAAAAAGGAGTATGTCCGCGCTTATATAAAAATCCCTAACGTCTTCTCGCGGACCGGTGAAGAAAACTTTCTCTTCCAATTTCAGCTTTTTAGCCAAATCTATATAATACTTTATATTTTTCTCTTTTCCCACTACAAAAGCGTAAAAATCGTTTTTCAAAGAAGACAAGATATTCAAAAATCTATCCGCTCCCTTTCTCTCGAAACCGCTCCCGACGAAAAGAATAATCTTTTTGGAAGGATCTATCGAAAATTCGTTCACTATCTTCCTCTTGGAAACCTTTTCGTCAAACTCCTCCGGCTCTATGCCGTTATAAACGACTTCTATCTTGCTTTCCTCCACAAAATAATTTTCCACAATCTCTCTCTTTACCTTTTTGGAGTTTGCGATAATCTTTTTTGCGTTACGAAAAGCCCTCTTCTCAAGATAAAGATAAACGAGATTCAAAGGATTCGTTTTTCTGCCTTTGACCTTCATAAAAACCTTATGAACCCCGTCTCCGGCTCTATATATATCGGGACAAGAAATTCTATCGAGAGAAAAATAAAATCCCCTCTTTTTCAAACAAACTTCCATATTGAAGATAAGAGCCCTCATCCACGAAGCTAAAAAAGAAGGAGTTTTGGAGTGAATTATTTCGAAATCTACGCCCTGTCTCTCAAGCTCCTTAGCCAAACGCGACAGATATTTCTCCGCTCCCCCGAATCTGTTTTTTTTAAGCCTCAAAAAATAAATCTTATCCAAACTAAACTCTCTCCGTCCTCTTTTCCCTCGAAAATACCAAAACGATTCCCCCGATAAACGCAAAAAGTCCCATCGAAAAATTTCTATGAGATACGAGAGGTTCAGTAAACATCCCCAAAATAAAAACCGTCAAAAATATGTATTTTATATCTCTTATCTCCCTATCTTCGGTAGGAGCTTTGAAGATAAAATACAAAAAAAGCAAAAAAAGAGAAAGCCCTATCAAACCTATCTGTAAAACTATCTGAAGATATTCGCTATGCATATGAGGGAAACCGAGCTCCGTATAAAATCTGTATTTTCTGTCCCGATGAGTATATTCGTAAAAAGCCGGCATTTCGCTTCCCACTCCGTATCCTAAGAGAGGTTTTTCCTTAAGCATCTCCTTAGCTATTATCCAAGCGCCTATCCTCTGCCCTACGCTTTCGAAATAGTTCTCGTTCTCTATCGCGTCTATGGTGTTGTGTATGGTGGCTTTCGCTCTTTTGTGAAAATTGTCGCTTAGATGATAGGCGCTGAAAAAAACTCCGATAAAAAGAAGAAACGATAAAAAAATCCCTTTGAAAGTAAATCTATAATGAAGATAGACCGTTACGAAAATCGCGGCTAAAAAAGCAAACTGCCCCGTTCTTCCGTTTATCAAAAAAAGCGCCCCGCTTACCAAAAGAAACAAAACGAAATCCGCAAATCTCTTCTTCATATTTATATCGTTATTCAAAACTCTATGCAACAAAAGAGCGGCGCCGAAAGCCAAAAAGATACTATAAACTATATGATGCATCACCGGAGAGGGATTTTGAGGAGAGACTCCCTCCAACTTTATAATCCCGAAAAAAAGCAGATAAGAGATAACGGAACTTATCACCATAGAACATACGAACGCCTTTAAGGCGAGTTTGGCGTATTTTTTTTCGATAACCGCCGCATAAGCCGGCAATGCCCAAAGATACATATATTTTCTAAGAGCGTCCGCTCCGAACCCGAAATAGTTATGATTCGCCCAAAGAAGAGAGAGCGCGCTAAACCCCAAAAAAAGCCAAAAAAATATAATCGGTTTTTCTTTAAATACGGAAAAATCCCTCGTCCTTATCACTCTCTGCACCCAAACGGCAAATATCAATATCGAAAAAAACGATATGGCCGCGCGGGATAAAGGGAGTAAAAAACCGTATAAAACGAAACTGTAATTGGCCAATTTGTCAAGATTTTCAACCGACAAAAACTCTTTTATTTTTTTCATATTTTTTAAAAACTCTTTTTTGCGTATTTCCAAAAAGTGTATTGAGAATAGAGTTTTGCTATAACGAAACCTCTCCATCCGTCCAAAAATCCGAACTTTAAAAAAAACATTCTAAAAAAAGTCCACGAAGGGTTAAAAATAGCTTTGATTTTGTTCGGTTTGGCGTTTAAAGAGGAGTAGCGGTTTTGTTTAGCTACAAACTCTTCAACGTTTTCGTAAGCGAAGTGTAGCATATGATTCTTTAAATAAGATATTTTATTCTCCTTTACGACAACTTTTTCGTGAACTTCGTCGGCGCTAAAACCGGCGTAATTTCTATTGAAAAGCCTAACGGTAAAATCGGGATACAGCCCTCCGTATCTTACGGGCTTTCCGAAAAAGTAGTTCAAACGGGGAACGAAATAGGCGTAAAATCGAGGCCGTTTCAAAACCTCCCCAATCTCCTCGGCCAACTCTTTCGTTATAACTTCGTCGCTATCCAGCGAAAAAATCCAATCGTTGGACGCAAGCTTTACCGCTTCCCCTTTTTGCCTGCCAAATCCCATCCACTCTTTTTGAAAAACTTTAGCGCCGAACTTTCGGGCTATTTCCAAAGTGGAGTCTTTCGAAAAACTATCTAAAATCACGATTTCGTCGGCAAAGGAGCACGAAGACAAAACTTTCGCGAGATACTTTTCGCTATTGTAGGTTATTAAAACTACGGAGAGTTTAGGAGTAGATGTGCTCATATCGATTTTTCCATCTTCTATGAAACCAAAACCACTCTTCCGGTTTTTCTCTTATCGCCTTTTCGGTAACTTCGGCCTGCTTTTGAGTGGAAACGAATATGTCGTTTTTTTGGTCTTTCGTTTTCGGAGTTTTTATGGGAGGATGGAAGGTTAAAGTAAAATTTTTAAAATCGTCCGTTTTTACGAAAAGAGGAACGATAAGAGCGTCAAATTTTCTCGCCAAAAGCGCGGCGCTGGGGGTATGCCTGGCCTTTTTACCGAAAAAATCCACAAGTATCCCCTCATCTTCCGCGGTGTTTTGATCGACCAAAAGACCGACCATTCTCCCCTCTTTCAAAGCCCTTATAAGCCCCTTCATGGCGCCCCTTTTATCAAGCGCCTCTATATCGAACTGTTCCCTGTTTTTTCTAAGAATTCTATTCATCGTGGGAGAATCGAGTTTTCTTCCGACGATCGTCAAAGGACCGAACAGCGCGCCCGTAGTCAGCGCCGCAAGTTCCCAATTTCCGTAATGCGCCGTTATCAAAATAACCTTTTTCCCCTCTTTTAAAGCGTCTCTTAAATAGTTTTCGTTCTCTATTTTAACTTTTTCTTTCAGTTTCTCTTTAGAAATCCCCTGATTTTTAACGAAATCCGCAAGATTATACACAAGATTTTTATAGCATCTTTTGATTATCTCTTTTTTTCTCTCTTCGCTAAGTTCGTCTCCGAAAGCGAAATCGAGATTGACTTTCGCTATCTTTTTATGTCTTTTATCGATAAGATAAGCTAAAAAAGAGAGAGAGTTCAAAAACGGATTTAATATGAAATCGGGAGTGTTTTTAACGAGAAATTGAAAAATCAAAAAAGATATATAATATACTTTATCCATATAACAGTTTTTCCGCCTCTTTTATAATAATCGACGAATCTATGCTCTTTATGCATTCGTCTTTTTTGTTAAGCCTTTTCGGATCGATTATTTTACCACAATCCACCGTTATATTGATAGGAGTTACGAAAGCGTTCCTAAAACTCGGAGTGGGGCCGAAGACGGTAATGCTCGGCCTGTTAAGCGCCCACGCCATATGAGTGGGACCGCTATCCGCTCCTATCGTCAAATCGCTTAAAGAAACGAGAGCCTTCAATTTGCCTATATCCAATTTCGGAAGAACCTTCGCGCCGGAATTTTGGCTTATAAATTCCGCGGCTTCCCTCTCCTTTTCGTTTCCCCAGCAAACGAGCACGTTTTCGTCCAAAGCTTTCGCTATCTCCGTAAACTTCTCCTTCGGATAAATCTTGCTATCCCAACTCGATCCGACCATAAACAAAACGTTTTTCCTTTTACCGTCCACATACTTCTCGACTTCTCGCAAATCCTCGCTCTTGAAAAATAAAAAAGGCTCTTTATTTAAAATCTCCTCTTTTTCGTATTTAAATCCCAAAGCTTTGGAAACGAGTTCCATATTTCTTATAATTATATTTTCTTCATAAGGAATACGAAAAGTTTTATTATAAAAATACGAGGCAAATCCCTCTCTCGTGGAGACTCTGTCAAATCCCACGCAAAATCTCCCCAAAGCCTTGCATACCAAAGCCGACTTTATAAGACCTTGAAGATCTATTATGAGGTCGTATCTTTCCTTTTGATAAAATTTTATTTTTTTAAATTCATTTATTATCAATTTTTTTTGTTTTTTTATTGATTTTAGGTTTAAAGTTTTGATATTATCCAGATGCGGATTATCAAGAAGAAGTTGTGAAAAGGCTTCTTCAGTTATCCAGTCTATTTTAATATTTGGTATATTTTTTTTAATAAATTGTAAAACTATCATACTGTGGACAATATCGCCCAGTGCTGAAAGTTTAACTATAGCTATATGCATAAACAATCTTTAACGAAGAAATGGGTAAAATATTGTTTAAATAAGAAACTATAATTATCCAAAGGACAAGCCTTGAAAAATTTTTTATTATTATAGAATGAAGGAGAGAAGTTGTCAAATTTTTTCAAAATATCTCTGTTCGTAACGGTTAGTGTCATATTTTTCCTAGCATTTCATAAATTTAGCTATCAAAATCGACCGTTTTTTTATTTTCTTGTAAACTTCAACGACAAATTAAATCACATAGTGGCTTTCATGGTTTTGGCTTTCCTAATAGAAAAAGCTTACAATATGAAAAACGTTCTTTTAAATTCTCTCATTTTGCTCTCTTTAGGAGCTTTTATAGAGATTTATCAGCTTCTATTCGTTCCGGGCAGAAGTTTCAGTCTCAAAGATTTTTTAGCCGATTGCGTCGGAATAGCGGTTTATATAATAATAAAAAAGATTCATGCCGCTTACAAAAAGAGAAAAAGGATATACAAAATAGACAACCTAAGATTTAAAACTCTCGCGGCGGATTGAAGATGCTTTGTATTTTCGACTGCGAAACCGTTCCCGACGCCTCTTTAATAAGAAAAGTTTACGATTTCTCCGGAGACGACAAAGAGATATCCCTTATGGCCCTAAAAGAGCAGGAAGAACTTACCGGCTCTTCCTTCCTCCCTCTTCCGTTTCATAAAGTAGTCGCCATATCGGCGGTTATCTGCGACGAAAACGGCTCTTTCCTGAAAGTAAGTTCCATAAAAGGGGAGACGGAAAAGGAGCTGATAAGCGAATTTTTAAACTTCATAGACAGAAAAAATCCCAAACTCATAAGTTTTAACGGAAGAGTTTTCGACATACCGATGCTTATGATAAGAGCGATGAAATACAATATCTCCTGTCCCTCCTATTTCGAAAAAGAAAATCCCTCTCTAAACAAAAACAGATGGGAAAATTACCGAGCCCGATACAGCGAGAGATTTCATCTCGATCTCATGGATCACATAGCGGAATTCGGAGCGGTTAGAGGACTTAAACTCGACATTCTCTGTTCTTTGATAGGAGCGCCGGGGAAATACGATATAAGCGGAGATCAAGTTTTGGATCTGTATTATAACGGCGAAAAAGAGAAGATAAAAGAGTATTGCGAAAGCGACGTTTTAAATACATATTGGCTTTATCTGCAATACGAACTGCTAAAAGGCAACATAAATATGAAAGAGTACCTCTTCAATCTCTCTTCAATGTACGAAAAAATACCCGAAAACAAAAGCTATAGCGAAGTTTTCAAAACTCATATAGAAAAGAAGATGAAAGAGGAAACATGATAGCCGTTATAGACTATAACATGGGAAATTTAAGAAGCGTCGAAAACGCTTTTGAAAAAGTGGGAGAGAAGATAAAAATAGTAAAAAACCCCGAAGAGTTCAAAAGATTTGACAAGCTCGTTCTTCCGGGAGTAGGAGCATTCGGAGACGCTATGGAGCATCTTAGAAAAAACGGAGCCGACGAAGCGATAAAAGAGTTCGCAAAAAGCGGCAAACCGATGCTCGGGATATGTCTTGGAATGCAACTTCTTTTCCAAAAAAGCGAGGAGTTCGGAGAACACAAAGGCTTATCCCTGATAGAGGGAGAGATAAAAAGATTCGACGCTTCTTTATTTAAAAAGAGGCTTAAAATCCCCCATATGGGATGGAACGAAATATTCATCCGAAAAAATACGCCTCTTTTTAAAAATCTTCAAAATCCTTTTTACGCCTATTTCGTTCACAGTTATCACGCCGTATGCGAAGATAGATTCGTAATAGGAAAAAGCGTTTACGGCTACGAGTTCGTAAGCGCCGTGCAAAAAGAGAACATTTTCGGAATCCAGCCACATCCGGAAAAATCTCACGAAAACGGACTGAAAATCATTAAAAATTTTGTAGAATTATAAAATTATTTATTTGGTAAAGGGCATCAATGGAAATCCTACCCGCAATAGACCTAAAAGACGGAAAAGCCGTAAGACTCACCAAAGGCTTGATGGAAAGCGCCAAAATATACGGCGAAAAACCTTGGGAAATAGCCAAAACCTTCGAAGATATGGGAAGCTCTTGGATTCATCTCGTAGATCTAAACGGAGCTTTTGCCGGAGAACCTAAAAATCTGGAAGTTATAGAAAAAATCAGAGAAAACACTTCTTTAAAACTCGAAATAGGAGGCGGGATAAGAGACGAAGATACGATAAAAAGATATATGGATATGGGAATAGAGAGAGTTATCTTAGGTTCTATAGCCTTAAAAAATCCCGAGTTCGTAAAAGAGATGGCTAAAAAATATCCGATAGTCGTAGGAATAGACGCGATAGACGGATACGTGGCGGTTGAAGGCTGGGCCGAAAAATCCACGATGAAAGCTTCCGATCTCGCAAAAGAGTTCGCAGACGCGGGAGTGAAAGCCGTCATCTGTACGGACGTCGGAAGAGACGGAACTTTAAGCGGAGTCAATATAGATTTTACGCTTCAAATCGCAAGGGCCTCCAAGATAGATACGATAGCAAGCGGAGGAGTAAAAGATCTGCAAGATATAATCAAATTGAAAGAAACCGGCGAAATTGCCGGCGTAATAGTAGGTAAAGCCTTTTACGAAGGAACTTTGGATTTAAAAAAAGCTTTCGAGATTTGTAAAAAATAACTTCTCGTTGTCGATATACATTTTATAAAAATAGATTAATTTAAGAGAACGAATTCTCTTGTGTGAAAGGATAAACCGTGAGACTGTTAGTAGTAGATGATAGTTCGACAATGAGAAGAATAATAAAAAACACTCTCGGAAGACTCGGGCATAAAGACGTCGAAGAGGCCGAAAACGGAGCGGAAGCTTGGAAAAAGCTCGAAGAGAAAAATTTCGACGTTTTGATAACGGATTGGAACATGCCCGAAATGAACGGCTTGGAACTCGTAAAAAAAGTCAGAGCCGACGAAAAATACGAAGACATGCCCATCATAATGGTAACTACGGAAGGAGGAAAAGCCGAAGTAATCACGGCCTTAAAAGCGGGAGTGAACAACTACATAGTAAAGCCTTTCACTCCGCAAGTACTAAAAGAGAAGCTGGAGGACGTACTCGGCTAAAATGAAAGAATGCAAGAATATTTTTACGAACTGACCATAAAAACGGACCGTCCGCAAATAGTTGCGGACCTGGCGATAGAAATCACGAACGAAGCGATAGAGGAACGAGAAGATACGATAATAGTAAGAAGCTCCCAAGATCTGAAGGATCTTCAGTGGGCTATGGAGGAGTTCGGCAAAAGAGCCGGCTTCTCCATAAAAACCGATCTTAAAAAGAAAAAAAACGAAGATTGGATAAAAAAATACCAAGAGTCGATAAAACCCGTTCGAATAGGCTCTTTCTACATACGTCCCTCTTGGGAGAAACCTCGAAAAGATCTCATAGACATCATCATAAACCCCGCTTTGGCTTTCGGTTCGGGACACCACGAAACCACAAGCAGCTGTTTGGAAGCGATAGAGAAATACGTCAAAAAAAACGATAGAGTACTCGACGTCGGATGCGGAAGCGGAATACTTTCCATAGCCGCCGCGAAACTAAAAGCGAAAGTCGATATTTGCGACACCGATCCTTTAGCGATAGAGAGCGCTACGGAGAATTTCAAACTAAACGGCGTATCGTTTGAAAAAGCGTGGGTGGGATCCGTAACGGACGCGAAAGAGAAGTACGACCTCGTTATAGCCAACATCATAGCCGATATCTTAATAATGCTTTCAAAAGACTTAAAAAAAGCGGTTAAAAAAAACGGATATTTGATACTTTCGGGTATTTTAGATAAATATACGAACGAGGTAAAGAAAAAATTCGATAATTTTGATACAATTGCAACATTAAAAAAAGGGGAGTGGTTCACTCTCGTTCTAAAAAATTCATAAAGGCAATATATGAGCAAGAAAAAGAAAGATAATAAAAATAAAAAGAACAACTTTTTTAACGATAATCCCATATTAATATTCGCCATATTCTCCATACTCGTAATCTTGATTTTCAAATCGGTTCTAAACAACGAAACCGCAGGCGGCTTCGGTCAAAGCGGTTCCGCAATCTCATCTTCCCCGATAGCTTCCACAAAAGAGATAAGCTACTATCAACTAAAAGAGCTGATTAAAAACAATCAAGTAAACTATGTGGCCATAGGCCAAACCGTCATAAAGGCCGTAAGCGAAAAAAACGGCGTAAAAACAGTTTATATAGCCAAAAAAGTGCAAGGAGACACGACTTTAATACCTCTTCTTGAAAAGCATAAAATCCCTTACGGAGGCTATAACGAAACCAACTGGTTTACGGAACTCTTCTTCTCTTGGATACTTCCGATATTCATATTTTTTGCGATATGGATGTTTTTGGCAAACAGAATGCAAAAAAATATGGGCGGCGGCATTTTGGGAATGGGAAGCAGCAGAAAACTCGTAAATTCCGAAAAGCCCAAAGTCAAATTCGACGACGTGGCGGGAGTCGAGGAAGCTAAGGAAGAGGTAAAAGAGATAGTGGATTTTCTAAAACATCCCGAAAGATACATTCGTCTCGGAGCGAAAATCCCAAAAGGCGTTCTTTTGGTAGGACCTCCCGGAACCGGTAAAACGCTCCTTGCCAAAGCGGTTGCCGGAGAAGCGGACGTTCCTTTCTTTTCCGTCAGCGGTTCGAGTTTTATAGAGATGTTCGTCGGAGTCGGAGCGGCGAGAGTTAGAGACCTCTTCGAACAAGCGAAAAAAGAGGCTCCCTCCATCATCTTCATAGACGAGATAGACGCCATCGGAAAAAGCAGAGCTATGGCGGGCTCCATCGGAGGAAACGACGAAAGGGAACAGACCCTAAACCAGCTCTTAGCCGAAATGGACGGATTTAGTTCGGATAAGTCCCCCGTCATCGTTTTAGCGGCTACCAACCGACCGGAAGTTTTGGACCCGGCTCTTCTTAGACCCGGAAGATTCGACAGGCAGGTTCTCGTAGATAAACCCGACTTTAAAGGTAGAGTCGAAATTCTTAAAGTCCATATAAAAGACATTAAAATAGCCGACGACGTGGATCTCGAGGAGATAGCAAGACTCACCGCTGGACTTGCGGGAGCAGATCTTGCCAACATCATAAACGAAGCCGCCTTGCTTGCCGGAAGACAAAACAAAGACAGAGTTCATCAGCAAGATTTGATAGAAGCGGTTGAAAGAGCGATAGCCGGACTCGAGAAAAAGAGCAGAAGAATCAATCCCAAAGAGAAAAAAATCGTCGCTTACCACGAAAGCGGGCACGCTTTGATAGCGGAGATAACGAAAGGAGCGAGAAAAGTTTCCAAAGTATCGATC
>Ga0256914_1004036_pt1 | contig 11307 bp, 9 predicted proteins | sample HulkmetaG_FD_191571 | JGI IMG/M metagenome (GOLD analysis project Ga0256914, IMG submission 191571) | Hydrothermal chimney microbial communities from Main Endeavour vent field at the Juan de Fuca Ridge, Pacific Ocean - Hulk | ecosystem: Environmental > Aquatic > Marine > Hydrothermal vents ...
GGCGCGGTGCTCTTTGGCCTGTTGTGGCAATTGGCTCTTAATCCGCAGATGCTCTTCCCGGGCCTGGCCTCTCGCTACATCTGGCGCATGGTTCCTTTCATCATGACCATTTTGGTGCTGGTGCTCATCTCCTCCAAATGGTTCCGCTCCCGCTGGGGCGCGACCAAACCCGAGGCGTTGGGCAGACCGTATCACAAAGAGTAGAAAGCAGACTCAATGAAAAATGAAACAGAAGGAACGGGTCATAAGTAGTTCGCAACGTGTTTCTTAAGTAAATGCGCATTTGAAACTTGAGAAAAGTGCCTGCGCATTTTGACGAACATGGACGAAGACTGACGATGGTTTGCTTCGTCCATGTTCGTTTTCATATCATCAACTACTCAGAATCATGGCAGCGCTATTTGGTAAAAGAGAAAGCCTGATAGCAAAAACAGTTGAACTGCTAACCACGGATTGAGAATCCAGCGATGATTGCGCTGGGGGGCGTAAAAGATCAGGATAAAGAGAGGAATGGCTGGCAACAAATAGCGTTCCCATGCTTGCCCCACGGTCAGCAACATCAGAAAAAACGCTCCCATCACAAACCAGAGTCGTTCGGTGTGATCTTCATAACGACGGCGCCAGGCCTGGAACAGGATCAGAGCGCCTATAATAAAAAGAACGAAAAAACTTGCATAAATAAATATGGGAGGCAGGAATCCCGCAGCCAGATTACCGACCTTTGCAATGAGCCCAGAAAAGGCGCTCTGTGCAGATAGAAATTGCAATGAAGACGGAGCGTTCTCGATGAGCGGCGTGAAGGCAAAGAATGGCAGTGCTGCCAACGTAGGAAGAGCCAGTCGCCGCCATGAAACCGGGGCGGTAAAAAGCGCCGGGAAGAAATAGAAGCCGATGACGATAAACACGTGAGGGATTTGTACGAGATTGATCGTCAGATCATGTGGCGTCGCCCATTTGATAGGCGGTGCGGTTCCTCCCCACAAGATTACAAAAGGCAAGAAGACAAGAACCGGAATCGCAGCCCATGCCGCCCGACGCAGATCTCTATCCTGCCAAAGCCAATACAGACCCGCGCCGAGAGGAAGAAACAGCCATTGTTGCCGAGCCAACACCGCCAGCGAACCCCACAATGCAAAAAACGCCATATCCCGACGCTTGGAAGGCGTACGCAAAAAATAACGCAAAGCCAGAATGCCGAACAAAAAGGCAAACACCTCCGTCATCACCAAAAAGCTGAGCCAGAAAAAATAGGGGGAAGCGACCAGGAAAAAGGTGATGCGCAGCGGCCAGGGCTCCTTGCGCTCTCTTAGTAGAATAAAAAAGATAACGGAGGAAAGCATCCCTGCCAGAAGCACGGGTAAACGCAATTTCCATGACTCAGTCCCCACCATCATTCCCCACACCGCCAAAGTCAGGTGCATGAGTGGCGTAGTGGCGCTGCGATAATTCACTAGGTCCAGAGCGGGCACTTCAGCGATGAATTGCTCCACCACCGGCACATGATAATCTCCTTCATCGAAATCGAAAGGATGATGCAGGCCGGTTATGGCTGCTACCACGATGAAAGGGAGCAGAATGATGCCAACGGAGATGGCTGTTCGACGTTTGTGGATAAACGAAAGCATTTTGCGTCGATGGGAATTAGCGCACTGGTTTTCTCAAAATGACGTAGATATTGAAAACGAAGTATTCTCGAAACGCTGGGATGTGAGCCAATAACGAAAAAAGCTTCGCGTAAAGTTTCTCGCTTCGATTACGATGGAAACCGATAATTTCCAATCCTGATTCAGCAAAAATACGTTCATAATCCGCCAGAGAAAGGCCGTTCAATCCCAAATCTTCCAGACACTGAAACCGATCAGTTCGCCAGCGTTTATTTACGCCCTCAACCAGCCTTCGCTCTCCCAACATCAGGTGCCGCCAGGGAATGCGGGAATTGGCGTAGCCATGATCTCCGAAGGGGCTGTTGTAAAGCGGCCCGAAGCCTGCGTAAATCTCCCCCCCAGGGGTCAGCCTCTTCCTCATCTCTTCCAGCATGCCCGGCAAATCCATGATATGCTCAAAGCTATCTTTAGAAAGAATGTAATCGAATTGTTCCCCTTCGGGGAAATCAGTGAGGTTTTGACAATGAAACTCGACGCGGTGGGCGAAACGTGGATAATTCTGTCGCAAATTCTCCCTGGCAAAATCAATTAGTTTGCAATTGAGATCGAGCCCTACAACCCTCGCAGCGTCGGCCTGAGCCACGTAAAGCGCCATGCTGCCATGACCACAGCCGACATCTAAAACGCGCGTGTTACGAAAATCCGGAGCACCGCCAAAACGTCGCCAGAATTGAGGGTTTTGCCACTCGCCACGGGCAAAGTAATCGAGGTCTTTCTGTTCCAGTTGCATGCGGCTATTATGCCACAGTTGGAGAGTTGAATTCAATTTGACGATCGCTGAAGACGGAAAGGGATGAAGACCTGCCTGCACCGACCTTCCTCCCAGTGGCCGGACATGTCGTGAACCTGCTTCGTTATTTGAGTTGAATATCGGGATTTATGGTATGATTTGATTTCTGTATCAAGGCTTCAGATGAAAGAGCTTTGTGAACTTTTTGTCATCTTCGAGGTCTTCGATCTTCATTCGATTTTAATCTCAATCAACTAAAATGAGGATCAGCAAGATGGCTGAATATAACTCTCGCCAGCAAAATCCCAGATGCAACGCTTCGCGGAGTGCTGTTATGTCCAGCCAATTGCGTTCTCACAAACTTTGCGGAGGTCTCCTTTCCCATGCACAAGAAGATATTTTTGCTTCTTGCAACGATTGCTTTACTCCTATTTGTCGCAGTTCCTTCTACGCTTGCCAACACTCAATCTCCGATTGATACACAGTCTACGAGCTCAGATTCGGGTTCTGAAGTTTCTCCCACTCCAGAACCGAACAACCCCGATGGCGTCGATTATGTGCATCCACCTGCTGGGGCGCCCGCTTTTTACATTACCAGCGGCACCTGGAATCCTCGCCCGGGCCAACCTTATCATGCGGACGGGGTCTATGGTTTTTGGAATTGGTCGTCATTCAACACCGGACGCGGGCAGTACAACTGGTCGCAATTAGATCAATGGGTTCAGGTTAATCTGAATTCAGGCTATAAAACCGTTGGCATTGCCATCAACACATATGTTGGCCGCTATTCCACCCCCTGCTCCGTCATGGATCAAGGTGTGGACGCGATCCCGAAATACGTACAGAAAGGCCGAGACGGCGTTTTGGGTACAAGTGATGACGCCATTTTTCTGGCGGAAGTACCGGATGGACGAAATTACGATGGCTGCACGAATTATGGCGGCCCTTGGTATGTGCCAAACTACACCAACAGCTTTTATAGGCAAGAATACAACGCCTTCGTCCACGCACTCGCCGATCACCTTCTGAACGCCCCCTACAAAAACCATGTTGGCTGGGTATCCATTGGCACAGGAAAAGATGGCGAAAACATCCCAGTTGATAACATTGATGATGACTTCCTGCTCAAACACATCACCGTACCAGATTGGGTCAACTACGAAAAAAACGTGATGGATATGTATGCCGACGCCTTCTATGATAGCTCAGGCTTCCCGCGCATACAGCTAACCGTGCAGAATGCGCCCTATTATCGGAGTCCTACGGAACGTCGAGACATTGCAAGCTACGCCAACCAGAAACGGATAGGCATTTCCATCAATAATATCACTTCGGATTTCGATTTTGTAGTTTCTTGTGATGATCCCAACCCCGTAACGAGTTGTGCGGGCATCTACGATCAGGCGGCTCAGTACAACAACAATATCCCTATCCAGCTGGAAACCTATGGATATATGACCGGTAGCGAAAACGAATTTTACGTCGCTATGGCCCGGGCACTGCAATTCCGCGCAGATTATATCCGTCTGTCCGGCTTCTGGGAATACCCCAACATGGATACAGCAACGACGCGGAGCATTGCCCAATGGACAACGAAGTATCTTGGCAGGGGCTTTCTGCCGGGTCAGGAAGAGCCGCCCAGCATTTGGGCCAGAATGAGAGAGCATCGCAACCCTGTTTATTTGAACTACGCTCGCATTACATCAAACTCCTGGCCCTATGTCGGCAATTACGAATTCTTCCTGAATCAGCGCAACTTGCCCACCTATCAGGCTATCACCATTCCTGTCACGGATGACGAACGCATTACCTGGACAGGAAGCCACAGTAAACCCGAATACGAAGAGCGATGGCATACGAATGCACACCCCTACGACGCCAAACTTCGCAAAGCGGGTCTTTTTCACCTAATCAATTACGGTCGTGAGGATTTTCAGGGACCGGTCGATCCCGGTTGGATCGCCCGTCGCACCGATCAGGCAACTGGCAACGTCCGATTCATCTTCGACGCTGCGGATCGCTACTTCGATCAGTCCACGCCGACCACCTACAAGGCCATCATCACGGTCACTTACCTCGACACCGGCGTCGACAAGTGGTACCTGGAATATGACAGTGTGACCGGCATCAAGCGGGCGAAGCCCTACGCCATCAATGACTGGACGCCCGAGGCCGGTTTGGCGCTGGAAGGCGGCCTGCCTACGTCTGGCGTTCTCTCCCCGCCGGTCAATTCTTACATCACCAAAACCGACAGCGGAAAGTGGAAAGTTGCGACATTCCTAATCGATGATGGCAACTTCAACAACGGACTTTACGGCGGTAATGGCGACATAGCTATCGACTCTCGCGACCCCACCACTGGCAACTACGACGGCGATGAGTATATCCACCATGTGGACGTGCAGAAAGTGACGGAATTCACCGAGCCAGTCAAGACGGGCGTGGAAGGTTTTGTCTACGTAGACATGAATGAAAATGGCGCCCGAGACCCATGGGAGCCCGGCATTCACAATGCAACCGTCAAGCTGGACGGCGTTGTGGATTATCAGACCACCACAACCGGCAGCGGCTACTACAAATTCGACGACGCCGCAGAGGGCCAGTACACCCTATCGGTCTCGCCGCCGCCCGGCTATGAGCAACTGACTCCGCCCAGCACAGTGCTTTACATCCCTGATGGTCACATGCTGCGTTTTGATTTCAAGCATCCGCCCATCGAAATGCAGACATTCCTCTATCTCCCCGTCATACAAACCCCCTAACCCCTCATCAATGGTCCCATCCCCGCATTCAGGCTGGGGATGGGACTTGACTTCACCATTCCTCGCATCTTTCATTGGACTTTTTGCCTACCCCCTCATCGCTCGCTTCAGCGCCCGGGGGAGCCGCCGCCCATGACAAGGAAGGACGTCGACATGATCACCAGCAACCCTCAAATTGTCAGTCCTGCACTACGAACAGCTTCGGTGCACGAACAAGATGATGGCCTTTACATCGTCGGTCCTGTGCCCGTAGCCAATCTTCCAACGCATTATCGAATCGCCAAGCGCGCCTTCGATTTCGCAGTGGCGTTGGTGGCCCTTATCCTGCTCTCGCCCATCATTTTGCTGATCGCCCTGGCGATCAAACTCGATGATGGAGACCCCGTCATTATCGTGCAGAAACGCGTGGGGTTGGGCGGCAAAGTCTTCGATTTCTACAAATTTCGCTCCATGGTCCACAACATAGACCATTCCCAGACAAACAAGGAATTTGCTCAGAAAGTCATCCGGGGTGAGATCACATCCGCTCCCAAAGAAAATGGCGGCCTGCTCAAACCCGCCACCAATGGGCGCGTCATCACTCGCGTCGGGAAGATACTGCGCAAGACCAGTCTGGACGAGCTCCCCCAACTGTTCAACATCCTCAAAGGCGATATGAGCCTGGTAGGACCTCGCCCCACCATCGATTACGAAGCCGAAGCTTATTACGACTGGTACCTGCCCCGACTATCCGTCCTTCCGGGCATCACGGGATTGGCGCAGATCAACGGTCGCAGCAGCATCCCCTTCCCCGAAATCGTCAAACACGACCTGCGCTACATCGAGGAAGCCTCTATTTGGCTCGATCTCAAAATCATATTCAAAACCATCCCCGTCGTCATCGGCATGCGCAACACAGGCTGATGACGGAAACCCTACGACCATCAAACGCCCCGTGAACCGCGGGGCGTTTTTTATTGGATTGGGAGTGAAATTAGGATTGTGATACAATCCGAAAAGGCCGATAACGAGCAGAGACAGGCGTTACGGCAACCGGATTCATTCGCATTCATTCATAATCCTTATCAATATGCCAGACAACGCAATCGTCCATTCATTCGTTCAACGCGTGGCCGAGAACGTCTCACGCGTAATTCTCGGAAAACAGAAGGCCATCGAGCAGACCATGCTGGCTCTGCTCTGCGAGGGGCATTTACTCATCGAGGATGTGCCAGGACTGGGCAAGACCATGCTGGCCCGGGCCATGGCCCGTTCTATCGGCTGTTCATTCAATCGTATCCAATTCACGCCCGATATGCTGCCCAGCGACGTGACTGGCGTATCGGTTTACAACCAGAAAAGCCAGGAATTCGAATTTCGCCCGGGCCCGATTTTTGCCCAGATCGTCCTGGCGGATGAGATCAACCGGGCGACGCCTAAGACCCAGGCCGCCTTGCTGGAGGTGATGGAAGAGCGACAGATCACCATTGATGGCAGAACCCACCCCATGCAGCGCCCCTTTCTGGTGCTGGCCACCCAAAACCCGATTGAATACGAGGGGACATTTCCCCTGCCCGAGGCTCAGGTTGATCGATTCATCATGCGAATCCATCTGGGATATCCTGACAGGCGCCATGAGATCGCCATCCTCGAATCGCAGGAAGACCACCACCCCATCCAAGACCTGGCGCAGGTGGTCAGCGCCGAAGAACTGATGGCCGCGCAAAAGGCCGTGCGGCGCATCTATGTGGATGAAACCATCAAAGAATACATTGTCACCCTGGCCCAGGCCACCCGCGCACACCCCGATGTGTATCTGGGAGCCAGTCCACGCGGCTCCCTGGCATTATTCCAGACATCCCGGGCGCTGGCCGCCCTGCGGCAACGAGATTACGTGCTTCCCGACGACATTAAAGCGCTGGCCGTCCCCACATTGGCCCACCGCGTGATCATCAGCCCCTCGGCGCGCATCAAGAACATCAGCTCCGAAACCATTCTGCACGAAATTCTGGAAACCATTCCTATCCCCGGCGCCCGGGCCCGATAATCGGCCTGTTCCGTCACATCCGCCTGCTGCATCGTGCGCTACTCGACCTGGATCGCCATTCTTGTCTGGCTGCTGAGCCTGATCGCAGCCCTCTACACCGGACGCGCGCCGCTCTACAACACCTTCTACCTGATCACCCTGGTGATCATCGGTTCGTGGTTGTGGACCCGGCAGAACATCAGAGGATTAGAAATCAAACGGCGCGTGCGCACGCCCCGCAGTCAGGTGGGGAAATACGTCGAAGAGAGCCTTGAGGTCACCAACCTGGGTCGACTTTCCAAATTATGGGTGGAAGTGCTCGATCAATCCGACCTCCCTGGCCATCACGCCTCGCGAGTGCTGGTCTCACTCAAACGCAAAAAAACCTGGCGATGGACGGTGCACACCCCCTGCGTGCTGCGCGGTCGCTATCGACTGGGACCGGTGACCGTGCGCAGCGGCGATCCGCTGGGCATCTTCGAGACCACCCGATCGATACCAGGCGAACACCACATCCTGGTTTACCCCCCCACTTACGACATCCCTGGTTTCCGCCTTCCTCCCGGACGAGTGCCCGGAGGCAAAATCGCCCGCATTCGCACCCATTATCTCACCACGAACGTGGCCACCGTGCGCGATTATGTGCCCGGCGACAGCTTCAACCGCATTCATTGGCCCTCCACCGCCCGAACGGGACGCCTGATGGTCAAGGAATTCGAGCTGGACCCCACCAGCGACGTGTGGTTACTGCTAGACCTGGACATCTCCTGGCACGTATCGCAGCCCTGGCATATCCCCGACCATATCGAAACGCCCTCGGTGGCGCTGCAACAGCGCTATCGCAAAAAAGAGCCGCACCTGGCGCCCGCCACCATCGAGTACGCGACCGCGGCCGCGGCATCCATTGCACAACGCTATCTGACCGAACGTCGGGCTGTCGGGCTCATCGCCTACACACCCCGACGGCAGATGCTGCAATTGGAACGAGGACACCGTCAATTTTCCAAAATCATGGAAACGCTGGCTGTGATCAACCCCGTGCAAAGCATCTCCTTCGATCGCGTTCTCAGCGCGGAGGGACATTTTCTGGGCCGCAACACCTCGATCGTAGCCATCACCCCATCCGCGGACAACGCCTGGGTGGGCGCACTGCGAGCATATCGCCGCCGAGGCATCAGCGTCACCGCGGTGCAGATCGCCGCATCCACCTTCGGCCCCATGGCCTCCTACCGCCCCATCGTGGCTGAACTCTGGGCCAGTCAGATTCCAGTCTACGTGTTGCGCCGTGACGTCGGCCTCTCATCATCCCTTTCGCACGTGGCCCCGCCCGAATAGCGCCAGCGAAAACGTTCACCCTTTGGACTCAACTGGATTTCAGGGAGTCATAGCCGGGCAGGATTGCGAATCTGTCCGGGCGCCCCGCTTCTGAGCGGATCGCGAATCAAGCGACTTGACAGCGCCAGCCCCCTGAAATCCGAAAGCGCCACCATCTTCAGCAGATCGCAATTCATCAAACAGCGCAGCGCCGGATAAGCGATCCATAAGATGATTGAATCACCTCCGGATTGCGATCCCGGCAGGACGCAGTTTTCAAGACCGCGATCGATTGCATTCCACTTCCCCGTTATTGGATATCAGACGTGATCTACATCCGCCGCCCGACCCTCCACGATCTCAACGAATGCGCCAGGCTGGACGCATCTTTCAGCACACAAAAAGTCTGGCAGATGAACCTGCAATCGACAGCGGGTCGTATTCAGGTGCAATTCAATCTGGTGCATCTCCCCCGCACGATGACGGTTCCCACACCGCCCGAAGACCGCGATCTCACCAAGGCCTGGCAGCGCGGAGATGGCATCTACGCAGCCCGGCGGGGCAAAAAGATTTTGGGCTATATTCACATCATGCTACACGAGGGGGAGAAAATCGGAGCGATCCGTCGGCATGTGGTTGCGCCCGAATTTCGCCATCAGGGCGTGGGGACGGCATTGCTCGCCCGAGGCATGGAATGGGCGAGAGATCGGCATCTGCGCAGCCTGGAAATCGATCTCAGCACGAAAAACCACCCCGCCATCGAATTCTATCTCAACAACGGGTTCGTCTTCACCGGCTTCAGCGAGCGACTGTGGGGACGCCAGGAGATCGTCATTCACCTGGCCCGGGTGGTGCGCTGACTACATCTCCTCTTGCACGCTGTACCGAAAGCGCTTGCGTGCGTTGAGCATGGCGCGGCGCAAAATCTCGTGCACATCCTCAGGTTGCTTCACATTGTTGAGCCTGGCTTCGGGCAATGAGGGGTCTGCGCTACGGATGAGAACGTCTCCTACTCCCAGCGCCCGCTCCGCCATGCTCTGCTCGAAATCGATATCCTGAATGCGGATGAGCTCAATATCATCGCGATCCTTGCCCAAGAGACCGCGGATGATGCGAACCCGCTCGGTGGTGATCTGGTAATGCGTAAGGAAGGAGAGGAAGGGGCGTCCTTCCCATAGAATGACCTCATCACTGTTCAAAACAGCTTCGACAGCATCCCCCTGCCGCCCGGGCAGTCCTGCATCCTCCAACGACGCATCGATGAGCGTCATCACGCCGTCGAGGATGGCGTCGACCAGCGTTTCCAGCTCCTCCGGAGGAATGGCGTTGACAGGCCGCCCGCTTTGAGCAATGCTCTTCCACACGCGCTCCCGGGCCTGAGTCTTGATCTGTTCGAGATTGGACATATCTGGTCTCCGTGATTGATGAGCGTTTCGATGATGTGATTATAGGGGATTGCGAATCCTCGCGCAATGCATCTGGCTGTGAGGCGTTTCAATCTCGGGACGATTCATCAATGTGGTCGGGACGCATATGCGGCCGGGCGCAGGGCCCAACGGAAAATGCGCTCAGAGAGGACATCAGCGCGGAATACCAGAAGCCCGCGCCCCAACAGAGGTGCATGGTCGGAAAAGCCAGCCCGATGCGGGGCGCCAAACGCCATCCCCGCCCGACCGCCAGCAACGCCGTCGTCAGACTGATGATCAGCACATAGGGCAACGTCAAGGCCAACAGAGGCCAGGGAGCGAAAGGTGCGAGCGCCATCCCCAGAACCAGCCCCGCCAGCCACAGAGCCGGGAGAAGATGCCGCCAACGCATAGCTCGCGGGTGTCTGCGCCAGGTGACAGCCCGCCAACATCCATACCGAAAGTATTGTTTCGCCAACGCCCGCAAGCTGTCCCGAGCGATGTACATCAGCCGTATGTCCTGAGCAACCAGGAGACGGCCTCCCAGCTTGCGCAAGCGTGTGTTCAGATCGTAATCTTCATTGGCGACGAAGCCCTCATCCCAACCGCCCGCCCGATGCAGCCAATCGACCCAATACGCGCCCAGATAGATGGTCTCACTCTCCCCCGTGACATTGGTGCGGCGATATTTCGGACTGCCTGCGCCCAGAGGATGGTTCAGCACCAGCGCAATGGCCCGTCCGGCGTCGCTCGCTCCGATGGCGACTTGGGCGCCGCCCACACCCGCCCATTCCCCCTCTTGCAGATGCGCCACGCAGCGTTCGAGGTAATCCGGGGCGGGACGGCTGCGCGCGTCCAGACGCACGAAGAACTCACCCCGGGCCATGTCCAGCGCCCGATTGAGCCCCGCGGCGGCGATGCGTCCAGGATTGGGGATGACTTCAAAATCGGGAAAATCCCGCCCCGCCGCCCGGGCCAAAGCCACGCTGTCGTCGTCGGAGCCGCCATCGGCCACGATGATCTGCATGGCATGGCGCGGCCAGGTCTGCGCCCGAAGCGCATCCAGCAAACCGGGCAGGCGCTCAGCCTCATTTAGCACCGGAATCGCGATGGTGACGATGGGGTAATCAGTCATCCTCATCATCTTACTTTACTTGGGGTGCGTTTCAAAAATAGGGACATTCGCATCCAGCAGTTTCAAATTTGTCGTTGCTCCAAGCCCCCCTCCCAGCCTCCCCCCGTTACGACAGCCGTCGCACGGGGGGAGGAGCCCGGCGAGAGCAAAAAATCTTTGTAGCTGAAGGGCTCCCTTCCTCGAACGCGAGCGTAGCGAGTGTCGGGGGAGGGCCGGGGAGGGGGCAAAAAGGAGGCGGGGAAGCCTCAGATAAACGCTTTCTGGCCGGTTTTCCCTAAATTTGGAATTGCT
>Ga0256914_1004038_pt1 | contig 11301 bp, 12 predicted proteins | sample HulkmetaG_FD_191571 | JGI IMG/M metagenome (GOLD analysis project Ga0256914, IMG submission 191571) | Hydrothermal chimney microbial communities from Main Endeavour vent field at the Juan de Fuca Ridge, Pacific Ocean - Hulk | ecosystem: Environmental > Aquatic > Marine > Hydrothermal vents ...
CCTGACAGGACTGCCAGTCTTGTGTGCGGGGCGAGGGAAACGCATAAGAATTTCTACTGCAATTGCCATGTCCCCGCGTCTGGGGTGCAAGCAAAAGATGTAGAACGACGGTGTTTCCCCCTACCCTGCCCTCCCCCCGCCGGGGGGAGGGTTGGGTGGGGGGGAAAGGAAGCAGAGCCCATACGACTGCCCAATTTCTACTGCAATTGCCATGTCCCCGCGTCTGAGTCATCTACCAACTTGGCGACATATCCTTTATAATTGATGCCAGTTCGTGATGATGGATCGCGGACAACCAGGGCATGACAAATCACATGTTCTGAACTTCGGTCTTTTTCCCTCCTTGGCGGTTCCCGTATCCCTGCACGCCCTTTTTCGAGGAGAACGGGCATCAAAACAGGAACGTTCGGGAGTGCGGTGCAGGTTCTCTAAAAAACATTTTGGCAATGAGTACGCTGACTGGTCGCTTGGATCATCTGGAAACACAGTTGCAGATTTTTATTGAGAGGCGTTTAGCGCGTCTTTCCCCTCTGGGCGGCGGGCCGAACAACTTTGCCCGCCGCCTGGTATCAGCGATGCGAGCCGGTGCGGTTTCTGCGGGGGATGGCATTTTGCTGGCGCCGGATCGTTTTACGGTAATGCTGCATCCTTCTCAGGTTTCTGTAACCGATACCGACCGGGAAACGTTGGCCGAACTGGGAAACTTGCTTCAGGAGATTGGCAAGGTTGCCCGGCTGCACTTCCGCCAGCCGCCAGTAGTGGATATTGTTCCTGATAGCAAAGTGCGGCCGAACCAGATGAATGTTATACCTGAATTTAGTGAAAATCTGTCGATGAACAACCCCGTTCCGGCTGTTGCGGAAAGCAGATCGATTCCTGAAAACGCTTTCCTGATTATCAACGGGACGCAGATTTTCCCGCTGGATCGGCCGGTGATCAACATTGGGCGCAGAAGCAGCAACGACCTGGTTGTTGCTGATCCACGCGTCTCGCGGCGCCATGCTCAAATTAGAGGTTCACGCGGATATTTTGAAATTTTTGATCTGGATTCCACCGGCGGGGTGTTTGTCAACCAGCAGCGAGTTTCGCGGCAGGTTTTGCAGCCCGGCGATGTGATCTCTCTGGCTGGCTGGCCTCTGGTCTACGGGCAGGAACCTCCCCGGAGAAAAACTGCGAGGTAGATTCGGAGTTTTGCTGCCCCAAAAAACGTCGGCAGACTACCTTCGCAGATGGCAGCACCTGCCGAAACCCGGCTTTCAACTGACGGCAGCGCAGGCCCGCCCCATTTCGCCAGCGTGGTGTTGTATACTTTTGAGGAGAACAAGGTTCCATGAGCAGCAAGAAAGTAGCCTTTCTGATTGTAGATGGCAAACACGCTGTTTCGCTGGAGCGGCTGGTGACCACCATCGGGCGCAAAAGCGACAACCATATCGTCATCAAGAACAAGCATGTTTCACGCTACCATGCCCAGATTCGCAATGTCAGGGGGCGCTATCTGGTGATGGATTTGGAATCGACTGTAGGCACTTCCGTCAACGGCAAGAAAGTCTCGCAGGCTTTCTTGCAGGAGGGCGACGTGATCTCGGTTGGTGGCACCCCGCTGATTTTTGGAATTGGCGACCCAAACATCCCACTGGAGCATCCCACTACCGGCCCGCACAATGTCACCACCGGCCCGACCGATACTATCACCATTGACAATGCCGACGCTTACCTGGATTTGTTTGATGATTGAGCAAAGGGTGTAAACCGTACCCTGCGGTAAATCTGTACCCTGCGCAGCCGGAGAATTACCGCCGCACCGTGGAGAAAAATATGCCAGAACCCTTCAAACTTGCAGTTATCGGCGGCTCCGGGCTGTACGATATGCCCGGCCTGGAAGACCGCCAGGAATTTGAAGTCAGCACGCCCTTCGGCAAGCCCAGCGCACCGCTCATCGCCGGGACGCTGGAGGGGCAGCGGGTGGTGTTCCTTGCCCGTCACGGGGTTGGGCACCACATCAACCCCAGCGAGATCAACTACCGGGCAAACATCTACGCCCTCAAGGCGCTGGGCATAGAGCGCATTGTCAGCGTAAGTGCCTGCGGCTCACTGCGGGAAGATTACGCTCCCGGAGATTTGGTAATCCCCTCCGGGCTGTTCGACTTCACCAAAGGGCGGAAGCGGACGTTTTTTGAAGGGGGGCTGGTCGCTCATGTGGGCGTTGCCGACCCGTTTTGCCCCGCGCTTTCCGCACAACTTTACGAGGCGGTTCAAGCCGCGGGAGCGACCGTCCACAACGGCGGGAACTTCATTACCATCGAGGGACCGCGTTTCTCCACCAAGGCGGAATCCAACACCTTTCGCGCCTGGGGGATGGACATCATCGGAATGACCACTTCTCCTGAGGCGTTTCTGGCCCGTGAGGCGGAGATGTGCTACGCAGTGATGGCCCACGTCACTGATTACGATGTCTGGCACGTCAGCGAAGAACCGGTTACCGTGGAAATGGTGATTGCCGTGTTGCAGAAAAACACCGAAATCGCTCGCCGGGCCATCCGTAACCTGGTGCAAATGGAAGATGAGCGGGATTGCGATTGCGATATGGCGCTCGCCACCGCCCTGATCACCGACCCGACGGTGATCCCCGATGAGACGCGCCAACAACTGGATTTACTAATCCGTAAGTACCTGTAAACGCTCAAGACTCTAAAGGTCTGCCGGGCCTTTAGAGTCTTCCTGGAAGGAGACCCACCATGAAAAAACTCACCCTCCCCATTGACGACGCGACCATTCGCAGTTTGAAGGTCGGTGAGGCGGTATCCCTGAACGGGGTGATGCTCACCGGCCGGGATGCCGTCCACAAATGGATGATCGAAACCTTCATCCGCAGGACCCGCGAACTCCAGGGGGATGATCTGGAAGTTTACGAGGCCATCAAGCCCATCCTGAACGGCGGCATCATCTACCATTGCGGGCCGGTAGTTGCCGGATTGGATACGGGTGATTACCGCTTTGTCGCAGCCGGGCCGACCACCAGCATCCGCGAGGAGCCGTATCAGGGCGATGTGATGCGCCATTTCAATCTCAAGGGCGTGATTGGCAAGGGCGGCATGGGCGCGAAAACCCTGCAAGCCTGCCAGGAGGTCCCGGCGGTGTATTTCCACGCTGTGGGCGGTGCGGCTTCGCTGATTGCCCGGTCGGTGCAAAACGTGCGCGGAGTTTACAAACTGGAATTCGGGGTTCCGGAGGCGATGTGGGTTATTGAAGTACAGGATTTCCCTGTTGTGGTCACGATGGACGCTCACGGGAACAGCCTCCACAGCAAGGTGGATGCGGTTTCCCAAAAGGTTTTGGAAGACTTGCTGGGCTGAGTGCCTCCGCACCCATCTTGGCCCACGGCGCGTTTTCAGTTTCAGGTTACGCTGAAAACCAACGAATCCGGGACTTTCGCTGAATCGCAGGGACGTCCCAAAATCAAATAAGGAGATGTACAAATGACAACCTATGAATCCGATCTTAAACTAACCAAAGCCCTGTTTCTGATGGGCGGCATCGTATCTCTGGTGTTCGGCGTTTTGCTGCTAACCCGCACACAGCAAACTATTGAGGTCGTCATGTTGCTGTTAGGGCTGTGGTGGCTGATTCAGGGGATTTTCAACCTGTTTGTGATTTTTGTTGACAAATCCCAGTGGGGCTGGAAACTCCTCGGCGGGGCTTTCGGTATCCTTGCCGGTTTGCTGGTACTCAACTTTCCGCTGGTCGGCGGTGCGGTGTATTTTTCCGTTACCGTGATTGTTTTGGGGGTTTTCGGGCTGCTCTTCGGTGTGTCGGCGCTGATTGCCGCATTTCAGGGCGGCGGCTGGGGCGCCGGGATTTTCGGCGCAGTCAGCGTGATTATCGGTCTGCTGTTCATCTTCCACTCATTGGCGACCGTCCAGATTCTGCTCTGGATTTTTGCTATTTTGCTGATTGTTCAGGGCGGGCTGGCGCTGGCAGCAGGGTTTATGATCAAGGAGTGATACCCTCCGGAACAACGAGAACGATGTATTCACGGCAGCCTCCCTCCGGGGAGGCTGTTTGCCCCGGCAACGCCGAACGCAACGAGAACCCCGCTAAGGCGGGGAAAGGTTGGGCGGGGGGAACACCGTCGTTCGACAGCATTTGCTTACACCCAAAATTGCCAGGATTTTCGCTCTGGATAATGATTTGTGGTATTTTGGAGATGCTTGTTATGTTTTCCCAGCGCAAAACCAGAATTTGGCTTGTTGCATTTATGGCAGTCTTCATCCTGACCGCTTGCAGCCCGAAATCCGAGGCCGCGCCCGCCGGGGAAAGCGGCAAACTTCAGGTGGTGGCGACGACCACCCTCGTCGGGGATGTCGTTGCCCAGGTTGGAGATGACCTGATCGAGTTACACGTCCTGCTTCCAGTGGGCAGCGACCCCCACAGTTTTGACCCCACCCCGCAGGACATCGCCAAAGTCGCCGATGCCGACATCGTCTTCGCAAACGGTGCCGGCCTGGAAAAATTCCTCGACACGCTGATTGAGAGTGCGGGCGCAACCGAAAGGGTCGTCTCCGTTTCAGACGGGATTGACCTGCGGACATTCGAGAACGCCCCGCCCGGCCACGACGAGCCGCCCGGAACCGATCCGCACACCTGGGTTGACCCCAACAACGTGATGGTCTGGGTGGACAATATCGAGCGCGCCCTCGCGGATGCGGATTCCGCCCATGCCGCAGATTACGCCGCCAACGCCGAGAATTACCGCCAGCAACTGACAGAACTGGATACCTGGATTCGAGAGCAGGTCGCTCAAATTCCCCCGGAGAACCGCAAACTGGTCACCGACCACACCCTTTTCGGCTACTTTGCGGACGAGTACGGGTTTGAGCAGGTCGGTGCGCTGATCCCCGGTTACAGCACGCTGGCGGAACCTTCCGCTCAGGAACTCGCCGCCATCGAAGATGCGATCCGCGAGTACGGCGTTCCGGCGATTTTTGTGGGCAACACGGTCAACCCCGCGTTAGCCGAACGGGTTGCGGAGGATACCGGTACGCAACTGGTCACGGTTTACACCGGCTCGCTCAGCGGGCCGGACGGCGATGCCCCGACTTACCTCGATTACATGCGGTACAACGTCAGCGCGTTTGTGGATGCGTTGAAATAGGGGCGTACTCAATCACGCCCCTACCGCGTTTCTGTGACCTTCTTCAACCCCACCGGCTGGTCAGGGTTCAGCCCTTTGGCGAGAGTCAACTGCAAAGCCATCATCTGAGCGGGGATGATCGCCACCATCGGGGAGAGCCACTCCGGGATACCGGCGGGCAAATTCAGGGGGATATCCGCACCCTTGAGAATTTCTGCATGGTCGGAGATGACGATGGTTTCCGCCCCGCGCGCTTTGACGTTGGCGATGAAATCCCCCAAATCGCCCTGCGTTTTCCCGGAGGGGGCAATCACCAGTAAGGGGAATCGGAATCCGGCTTCGAGGACCGAAATCGGCCCGTGCAAAAAGTCCGCCGAGGAGTACGGTTCGGTGACGATGCGGGTCAGTTCCTTGATTTTGAGCGCGGCCTCGAACGCGGTGGCGTAGTTATAGCCCCGCCCGATGACTGCACTGCGGGTGATGTAGGTGTAACGTTCGATGCGCGCCATTTCATCAGCGGCGATGTCCAGCGTTTGCTGCATCCACAGGGGGACGCGGTTCAGGGCATCCAGGCGGGCGGGATCATCCAGCAGAGCGGTGGAGAGCAGGGCCAGCGCAGCCAGCGAGGATGTGTACGTTTTTGTGGCCGCGACCGCCTTCTCCTCCCCGGCCTCCAGATCAATCACCCATTCGGCGGCTTGCGCCAGCGGGGATTGCGGGTTGTTGGTGATTGCCAGGGTCAACTGGCCTTGCCCGCGGCTGGTTTCGATCACACTGACGATGTCAGGCGAGCGTCCCGATTGGGAGATGCCAATCACCAGCGCATCCTGGAGTTTGGGCGGCGACTGGTAAAGTGTGTACAGCGAGGGGGTAGCCAGCGCAACCGGGATGCGGTTGTTCGCCCCGAAAAGATACTGAGCATAACGGGCGGCGTTATCCGAGGTGCCGCGCGCGGCGATGATTACATGAGTCGGGGCGCGGTCCGCAATCTGTGCGGCGATTTCCTGCACGGCGGTGCGCTGATCGGCCAGGAAGCGGCGCACAACCTCCGGCTGCTGGTGAATCTCCTGGTATAAAATCGATTTCATGGGATGCTCCTTCGAGAATGTAAGCGCTTCCAGAATTATAACCCATCGTTGCCACGGTGAAGCAAGCGAGGGGTGCAGGCGCGGGCGGTTAACAAGGCCGCAGTAAATTGAGGTATAATTCTGATTGTTGCGAATTGTGATGCCTCTGGCGGTGGCAGTGTTTTTTGTCGCGGCATGATCCGCCCCGCAGAGATACACTTTCGCTGTCCGCTATTTCCCTCACATTCTTTTCAGGAGACCAGCATGAGCGATATACTCGATAAAGTAATCAACGATCAGGATATTCTCGAAAAACTGGGCAGCAAGATCCCCGGTATTAGCGGGTATATCGAACGGCAGAATTACCGCGCTGCCGACAAACTGTTGCGCGAAACGATTGCGGATCATTTCGAGGCAATTTACAAGCGAATTTCTGCCCTGCAAACCGATTTGCTCTCCCAGGGCGGCCTGGAGTACATTGACGATGTGGAAAAAGCCGCTCTTAAAATCCGCACCTTCATTGACAAGGTGCGTCGGGCAACTTACGGGTATGCCGGTGTATTTGACCCGACCAAAGTTAATCAGGCAGAACTGATGCAGGTTTACCGGTACGATGCCCTGTTTTTGGATTTGGCGGATGAAGTTTCCCGCGCCGTTGACAATGTGGCAGCCTCGGTGGGCACCGACGGCCTCCCGGCGGCAATCCGCAACCTGACCGGCAAAGCGCAGGACTGCCTGGATGCTTACGGCAAGCGCGGCGAAGTTATGCAGCAGATGACCCAGGAAACAAGCGAGTAAAACAGATTGTACCGAGCCTAAAGAATCTGCCGGATTTTTAGGCTCTTTTGAAACCAGCAGGGCTTTCATTCTGAACGGTGATTTGTTGTGTTTGTGCGTGCGAAGCATGTATAGAACACTATTTCCCCCGTGTTTCAACGAAGGCCCCAACAGATGAATTTTGGAGGATTGTTTCATGGCCAGAATTTTTGATGTAGTTGAATATCCTGATGAAATGCGCGATGAGATTGTGCATCGCTTTCCCGAAACCGGTGCTGGCGATTTCCGCATTGGCTCTCAGGTAATTGTACGCGAATCCCAGACAGCGGTCTTTTTCCGTGATGGTCATGCTCTGGATGTTTTTGGCCCTGGACGGCACACAATCACAACGGCGAATATCCCCTTGCTGATTAATTTTGTCGGCAAAGCCTTCAACAACCGCACCCCGTTTACCGCCGAGGTGTACTACGTTTCTATGCGCGAGTTTGTGGATAAAAAATGGGGAACCCCGCAGCCTATCCTTGTCCGCAACCCAGGTATGGGGCTGGGTGTTGCACTCCTGCAAGGGTTTGGCACGTACAGTTTTCAGGTGGAGGACCCGCAACAGTTCATCACTCAGGTTGTGGGTGCGCAGGGTGTCTTCCGCACCCGTGATATTGAAAATCGCTTGCGGGATGTGCTGCTTTCCGACTTGACTGATCTGGTGGCAGAGACAGCCATGACCAAAAGCGTGATGGAACTGATGGGGTTGGTCAACGAGATGAGCGCTGCCGTACGCGCCAAGGCACAGGATCATTTCTCGTCCCTGGGGCTGACACTCAAGTCTTTTATCATTGCTAACCTGAAGCCCTCTGAAAAATCTGCCGAGGAACTGCGGGCGATGGGGATGCTCGATATGAAGACCTATACCCAACTCCAGGCGGCGGACGCCCTGCGGGATGCTGCCCAAAATCCCAGCGGCGGTGCAGGGCTGACAGCCGGCATTGGCGCTGGGCTGGGCGTTGGCAATGTTCTCTCACAATCTCTCCAGGGGATGACCGGCAATCAGGGCGGGGATGTTGCTGCGGCAGGTTCAGGTGGCAGTATGCCCGATGTGATGACCCCTGCCGAGGCCGCGCAAATTTTACGCGTTTCTGAGGAAGATGTGGTTGCCGCTATTAATGCCGGTGAGTTGCGCGCCCGCAAACTTGGCAACGCTTACCGCATCAGTAAAAGCGCGCTCAACGAGTTTTTGGGCGGGTAGGGAAAACCCCTGGAGTTACCCTTGCCTCGGCAGTTCCCAAATTGATTAGGACTTTCGCTTTGTGCGGTGATTGGTGGTGTTCTGCGCGTGCCTGCGTGCACGGAACACCACCTTTCCCCGCGTTTCAGCGAAGACCCTAAAAGTGAGGACGCCATGAAGAAGTATGCCCCTGGCCTTGCCAGCCTGATATTGGGTGTTGCCCTGCTGCTGGGTGCCTGTACGCGTATGCAGCCTGCACCGGAACCTGCGAACGGTGCATCTCCCACGCCTGGTGTGGCGACTTCCCTGGCGGATGTCATCGCATCGCAGACTGCCGCACCAACGCTGGTTCAGAATACACCCACTGCGGTGCCTCTGACCCCGGAACAGTTGTCCCCTGTTCCCTCGGTGACACAGACCATTGCGCCGACCCCGATTCCCCCAACACCCACAAACAAACCCGGTGCGATGCTGACTCTGGTACCGAAAGGGCAGCCGACTGCTGCCCCCTCCCCGACCGTTACGCCTCAGTCTGCGCCTTTCGATCCGTATCTGGTTTACGGAGACCCGCATTTCAGGGATCCGATGAACAGCAGCAGTTTCGGAAACTGGGTGTCGGACGGGGTGCTCCCAAACACTGCCTATTTCCAGATTTCGCTCCGGGACAACGCGATGTATGTTACGGGGAAACAACCCGGATTCAGCACGTGGTTTTTTTCTTGGCCGACACTGACCGATTTTTATATCCAGATGACTGTGCAAAGCGAGATGTGCAGCGGCAAGGATGAGTATGGACTGATTGTGCGCGGCCCTGCGCACAAAGCGGGGGTTTCTTATGGCTATATTGTTGCTTTCACTTGCGATGGGCACTACCGCATTACCCGCCTGGATAGTGCCAACCCGTACACCGCGGTTGATCTGGTCTCTCTTGCCAGAGGCGAGCCAATTGCTCCCGGCGAAAACCAGACGAACGTATTAGGAATCCGGGCAGAAGGTTCAAAACTGACGGTCTTTGCCAATGGTTATTTTCTTGCCGAGATCACTGACGTATCTTACCCCCAGGGGCGGTACGGGCTCTTTGTGCAGGCGGTGGAAACTTACGGCTACACTTACCGCCCCGTTGAAATTGTCTATTGGCAACTGGGCGAATAACAGTTTGCGGGGACGCTGCGGATGTGCGAAGCCCGCTGCCAGCATCTGCAAAATCCCCGGCGGTCAGTTCAGGCAGCGGCGAATTTCGTTGATCAGTTCCGCCACTTTGAAAGGCTTGGAAACATATCCGGCACAGCCAGCGTTGGCAACTCGATTGTGTTCACCAGGCATCAGGTGGGCAGTAACCACTACGATGGGGATGTCCCGGATGGCAGGATCCGCTTTGGCTTCGCGAATGAATGTCCAGCCATCCATAATGGGCATGTCCAAATCCAGGGCAATCAAGTCCGGGGTGTCTTGGCGGGCGATTTCCAATCCCTCCTGCCCGTCACCTGCCGGGATTACCCGGTATCCTTCACGCTCCAGCAGAAGGCGCACCAGGGTTAAGTTGTCAAAATTGTCTTCTACTACCAGGATTGTCTTCATAATCATATGCCCGGCGGGCTACAAAAAATTCGGTGGCAGAGTTTCTCTGTGATGAAGCCCGTTGTGATTTCCGGCCCAGGTTGTATTTTGTGGAAAACCCGACTCTATTATAACCTGAGTCGCGGACAAGATGTCTCGTTCGCAGGGTGCAGGCAAATGATGTAGAACGACGGTATTCCCCCCACCCAACCCTCCAAAAAATTTTCACTTTGGTTCCCCTCTCCCGAAGGGAGAGGGGTTAGGGGGGAGGGAAGGGGGGAAAGGAAGCAGTTCCCATAAGACTGCCCAATTTCTACACTATTAGCCTGCACCCCGTTCGTAAAGTTTCTCATTTACCATGGGGCGCACACAAAGGAATCTCACATGAGCGTGATTGAAGTCAACCATCTGACCAAATACTATGGCAAAGCCCGCGGGATTGTAGATGTTTCGTTTGCGGTGGAGGAGGGTGAAATCTTCGGGTTTATTGGCCCCAACGGGGCCGGAAAATCCACCACCATCCGGTTGCTGCTCGCCCTGATTCACCCCACAAGCGGGAACGCGACCATCTTCGGGAAGGACTGCATCCGTCACGGGCCGGAAATCCGCCGCCATATCGGCTATCTGCCCTCGGAGGTCTTCTACTATGAGCGGATGAAAGTGCGCGACCTGCTGCGCTACTCCGCCAGTTTTTACGAGGGCGATTTCAGCGAGCGGATGTACGAATTGGCGGATTACATGGAATTGGAGATGGACCGCCGCATCGAAGACCTGTCCTACGGAAACAAGAAGAAGGTCGGCATTGTGCAGGGGCTGCTGCATGAGCCGAAACTGCTGTTTCTGGATGAACCGACCTCCGGGCTGGACCCGCTGATGCAGCGGCGTTTCTTTGACCTGATCCGCAAGGAGAATCAGGAGCGCGGCGTGACCGTGTTTTTCTCCTCGCATATTTTGGGTGAAGTGCAGCGCATGTGCAGCCGGGTGGGGATCATCAAGGAAGGTCGGATGGTTGAAATCGCCGACATCCAGACCCTGCAACAGAACAATTACAAGAAAATTCGTATCGCCGCCGAATCGCTCGACCCGGCGCAGTTCGACCTCCCCGGCGTGACCAATCTGGAGCAACGCGATGGCGTGCTGCGCTTCTTCTACCGCGGCGATATCAACGCCGTTCTGCAACGCATCAGTGCGCTGCATGTTTCCGATGTGACGATTGAGGAGCCGACTCTGGAAGAGATTTTCATGCACTATTACGAATGAGGTTCGCGATGTTCAGGAGTGGCAGTCCTGCCAGAACTACCACTCCTGAACGCGGGGAGCGAGGCAACAACAATGAGCGCAATCATTTACAAACATGAGTTCAAAACGCTATTGAAGTCGGCGCTTGTCTGGTCGCTGGCTGTGGCAGGGCTGTTTGCAATTTACCTGTCGCTGTTCCCGTCAATCTCCAAATCCGCCGCTTTGCTGGATGAGGCGATGGCAAACTTTCCGGAGGAACTGCTGACGGCCTTCGGAATGAACGGGGTCAGCCTCGCCACTGTACTGGG
>Ga0256914_1004039_pt1 | contig 11300 bp, 9 predicted proteins | sample HulkmetaG_FD_191571 | JGI IMG/M metagenome (GOLD analysis project Ga0256914, IMG submission 191571) | Hydrothermal chimney microbial communities from Main Endeavour vent field at the Juan de Fuca Ridge, Pacific Ocean - Hulk | ecosystem: Environmental > Aquatic > Marine > Hydrothermal vents ...
TTCAAAATCCTTCATCTGAGTATATGGATGCCAAAGATGTGCCCTATCAATATCTAATAATTTTTCATAATCTAAATTCATAATAGGAACTCCTTTTTTATATCTTATTGTAGCAATCTAATCTAATAATAAATTGGGTTTTATAACAACAGGATAGAGGATTTGAACGCCCAGAATTGTTAAAGAGATCAATTTAGCGTTCTTCTAACTTTATCTAAAAGCTCTTCTATTTTAAATGGTTTTAGGAGTACATCATCTATAGTATTATTTTTATCTAAACTTATATTATAACCACTACAAATCACTATCTTAATTTTTGGATTAATACTTTTTATATATTTAGCTATTTCTACTCCACTCATTTTAGGCATATTATAATCTAACAATACCAAGTCAATCTTTTCACTTTTATTAGATATCATCTCCAAAGCTTCCATCCCATTAGAAGCAGTAAGAAGTTTATAACCATTGTCTTCTAGTACTGTTTTTACTAGTGTTCGTACAAGCTCTTCATCATCTACTAGTAATATTGTCTCATTACCTTTACTTGATATATGTACTTTTTCCTGTCTAGTCGTCTTCTTTTTCTCTATTACTTTAGCTACGGGTAAGTATACATTAAAACATGTACCCTCTCCTTCTCTAGAAATTACCTCTATCACACCTCTATGTTCCTTAATAATCCCGTAAGCTATGGCAAGCCCAAGTCCTGTACCCTTACCCTCCCCTTTAGTAGTAAAAAATGGATCAAATATTCTGTCCTTGATTTCTTCAGGAATACCTGGTCCGGTATCCTTTACTGAGATACAAATGTAGTTCATCCTGCGTTTCATCCTAGGAAGCCTTTTAAGATCCTCTTTAGTTGCAAGTCGTGTTGATATATATAAAGTACCTCTTCCATCCATAGCATCCCTAGCATTTACACATAAGTTCATCAGCACCTGTTCAATTTGAGAAGCATTTACTCTGACAGGTGGTAAGTTGTCTGTTAAGTTTAATTTAATTTCAATCCCCTTATCTATCGTACGCTCGATAATTAACATTAAATCTCTAATAATTTCATTAATATCTTTTATTTTTTGTATTTGTCCACCTTGCCTACCAAAGAATAGAAGTTGTTTTGTAAGATCAGAAGCTCGAAGAGCAGACTTTTCTATAATTTTAGCAAAATTATATACAGAACTATCCTTTGGAACCTGCCTAAGAATTAATGCGGTATAACCAAGAATACCACTTAATAAATTGTTAAAATCATGAGCTATCCCACTAGCTAGAACCCCAATACTTTCCATTTTTTGAGCTTGAAGAAGCTGTCTATGTGTACGTCTTAATTCCTTTAGCGCAGCAACAATTCTTTTATTACGTTCTGCTAATTTACGTTTAGATTGTTCTAGTTCTATTAACATATTTTTAAAGTCTGATATATCTTTTATGATAAAAAAGAATCCAATAATGTTATCGCTCTTATCTTTCAAAGCACTCGCACTTAAGAGAATAGGAATCCTATCCTTATCTGTTTTTAACCATGTTTCTGCTTCAAAGCGAGATCGTGTATTTAGAATCTTTTTAATAGGACAGCCAAGTTCACAAAGTTGTCCTTTGACCACATCCTTACAGTACATACCAAGTGCTTGTTTATATCCTACTCCAATAAGCTTTTCTGCATTCTTATTAAAATATGTTATTCTTAGTTGATAATCAGTAGTAAAAACTGCATCAGGTAAGCAATCCAATATCTGTACTGCCCCAATGATTTTAAGCCATCCACATTCTGGACTATAATATTCTTTCACTGGAAGCTTCCTCATAGAATTATCTATTGGCAGTAGCAACAAATCTGCAAACGTGATCACCCTTAGCAATACAGAGCACTTCTTGGGACTTAAATGTACCAATACCCTTGGGGAACTTAGGACCATAGACCAAATCCATACAAGCAGCCGTACATGCAGAAAACATGTAACAACGACCTCTTTTTTGAATACCAAACTCTTCTATATATCTTGGAGGATCATAAGCATTTTTTACCTCTGTAACAAGTCTTTTGCCTGGTACAAGATCGATAACTTCTATATAACCAACTCCAAATATATTTATAAAGGCAACTAAGGCATGCAATTCATCTTCTTTTGTTTTGATCATAGGTGCAATGTAGTCTTGCCAATCTACTGAAGTTCTTGCCCCATGAAATGTATAATAAGCACAATTTAATACTGCTTGATATAGCTTTTTTTCTATTTTAAGGGCGTCTTCCTCTTTAGCCATATGTGTAATCTTTGACACAGTAGAAAAAAAGAATTCATTAAAATTCATTGCTGCATATATACCAAATGCAGCCATAATTCCCCTCTCATTACTAACAAGAGGAAGTCCCATACCCCACTCGATAACTTTCTTAGGATCAAAAGCCATCTTTATTCCTCATTAACTATAGAAACTTCAAATTTACAAAAGTCGTCTCCACAAATCATACATTGTGTTTCTGTTACGTTAATTTTACTCAATTCTTTATTAAAAAGAACTGCTATAACTGCTTTTATAAAACCTCTTGTCAAATAACATACAGGTTTATCTCTTTTACCATATATTGCAAACCAACCAACTACAAAGTATGAAGAATCAGAAATAACTGTACCATAACCAGTTATAAGCTTAGATAAATCTATTCGGCCATATCCCATAAATCTATAAATATCTTCTGCTATCATTAATGCCTTGTTTATAGAAAGTTTTTTATTATCTATAATCAGTATCTTTTTAAAATATTCATAGAAACATTTAGCTGCTTCATTAATGTATATTTCAATAGCATCAAAATAATCTATAGCTTCTATTGCATTGATAAGTCCACAGTTGAAATGGTGACAATGTAGGGAAATGGGAATATTATCCATATAAAGAAGATTTTTGTCTGATTCAAATATTATCTTTGGGATATAGTCCATCGTCCTCCTAAATGTCTCCTAAAAATTAGAGATTCTTTATCATATAAATAGGAAAAACACAAGAGTTAATAAGTAATCATAAATAGAATATAAAAACAAATGTTATAAATTTGAATTAATTGCTAAATAAAAACAAAAGTAGGAATTAACATTATATAATCTTAAAAAGGTTACCGGTAGTTAATGTAGAAATATAATCAATTGCAATCTTTTTGATTTCTTGTGGTGTTATAGAATCCATAATTGATGGTAATATGCCTAAAAATCCATTAGAATCAATACATTCTAAAACTTTATTATAAGCATTTAACGCCTCATCTACTTTCCCTTGTTTAAGTAATAGATTTCCATACCATAAATAAGCAATGGAGAAACTTGGTTCTATTTCTAACGCTCGTTTCAGTGCCTTTAATGATTCATTTTCATTACCTATTTCGGCTAGAACAAGTGCATAAATAAATAAGGCTTCCACCCTAGGATTTTGTGAATAGATGAGTTTTTTACAAAGTCTTAAAGCTAGAGGATAATTACCTTGGTCTGCAGCACACTTAGCCTTTTTTAAGAGTTCTATTTGATTACGAATATTATATATCTCTTTTTTTTCCCATTTTTTATCTGTTTCTGCTATGTTAAAAGAAATATTGGTAATGTTTTCTTTTATAAAGAATGCATCACTAGAAGATCTGAGCTTTAATAAAGGATGTTCTACTAAGGCGAGTTCTGTTGGTGATGGGTAAAAAATTCCACCTGCTCTTAACAAAGAAACTATCTTTGATAAAGCCTTTTGAATAGCCCTTTTATCAAAATAGATAAAGACATTTCGACAAAATATCACTCCAAATTCTGCGACAGGTAATAAACATTCAGGATCTTCTACAAGATTAAAATAAGAAAAATAAACTCTTTTTTTAATTATTCTTTTTACTTCGTACTTATCTTCTCCTATTTTAGTAAAAAACACTTTATAATTATTGGGAACATTATTTAAATCTTTTTTAGAATATATCCCTGCCTTTGCTTTAGCTAGTGAATTTTTATCTATATCTGTAGCTATAATTTTAATAGAAGTTGGGCCAATTTTAGACTCCAGGTCTTCAACTAACATAGCAATGGAATATGCTTCTTCTCCAGTGGAACAACATGCACTCCAAATATAGTAATCATTAGTTAATATTTCTTTATTATTTAATAAATATTTTTTTAAACTTTTAAATTGTAATGCATGTCTAAAAAATCTTGTCTCACTAACTGTAATAAGTTGAATTAATCTTTTAAACTCTTCTATATCATTCATTAATTTTATATAATAACAAGATATATCATCCAGATTGATTTTATTCATCCGTTTATAAACAGCCTTTTCTAGGCGTTTAATTTTATTATCAGGGAAAGTAATTCCTACTTTTTGGGTAATTAACTCTGCTATCTTTATAATACTAAGTGGCTTCATCATAAATACATACTCTATTTCTACCAGTCTCTTTAGCTCTATAAAGAGCTTTGTCTGCTTGTCCAATTATAATATCTGGAGACATTCTATTATCTTTGCATCCTCCACTGGCAACCCCTATACTGACTGTAACCGGTATTATTTTATCTTTATATCTAAATTGATGTTTTTCTATCTTTTCCCTAATTCTTTCAGCAAATTTTGCTCCACCTTTTAAATCTGTTTCAGGTAATAATATAATGAACTCTTCTCCACCAAAACGTGCTGCTACATCTGTAGATCTAATACTTGCCTTAAGAATAGTTGATATCTCTCTTAAGACTTCATCGCCAGCAAGATGTCCATAAGTATCATTTACTTGTTTAAAATGATCTATGTCTAATATTAATATAGAAAACCAACCTCCTCCGTATCTACTTACTCTTTCACACTCTTCATTAACTCTAATAAAGAAATATCGTCTATTATATAATTTTGTTAGCTCATCAGTTACTGACCTAAGTCTTATCTTTTCATAAAGATATGCATTTTCTATAACTACTAATGCTTGTTCTAATATAAGTTGATATGTATTTCTTTCATTATCTGTTATATTAACCAATTGGCTATCCGAAAAAATTAGAGATCTATAAATACCTGTATAATTTGATTTAAAATTAAATGCAAAAAGATTATTTTTATCAATAGAAACTTTTTCCTTTCCAGATTTAAGTATATATATTTTACTTTTATCATCTTTAATAACTTCCCCTATAGATGTTATTTGTCTTTTACAAAAATTATCAATTAAGTTAACTCCATTAATATCTATTTTACCTTTTGTTGATATAAATATATTTAACTTACCCTCATCTAATAAACAAAATGCTCCTAAATCATAATTAAAAATTTCCTCTAATATTTGTAATACTTTAATTATAACTTCTCTAAAATTCTTAGTTTGCCAAGCTATACTAGTTATTCTATTAATAATAGTTAATTCATATAATTTACTATCAAGAATAGTATTAGTTTTAAGTAAAATATCAGTTAATGTTATATTTTTTGCTTTTTCTTTTAATAAATTTTTGTATTTAATAGACTTGTCTATGTATTTCTTTATTAAATCTAATAACTTCTCCGCTTCTATATCTTTACTAACATACTCATCAGCACCAATATGTAATCCCCAAAATTTTTCTATAGGTTTATCCCTAGTAGTAAACATAATAATAGGAATGTACTTCATATACTCATCATTCTTTAATAATCTACATACTTGATAACCATTCATTTTAGGCATCATAACATCTAATAATATTAAATCTGGTAACTCACTATAAGCTTTGTTTATTGCATCTACTCCATCTGATGCCGATATAACTTCATAACCAGCATTAATTAATAAATCAGACATCATTGCTACAATCAAAGGGCTATCATCAACTAATAGTATAAGATTTCCTTCCATACTGATTCCTCTCTAAATTCAATAAAATTGTTCTAATAGAAATAGGATCTAAGACTAGATGTGAATTATCTTGAGATAAAGCCTTTTGTGGCATGCCATATATCGTACAACTTGTCTTTTCTTGAACAATAGTAACCGCCCCTTTTTCTTTCATTTTTTTTAGCCCTAACGCACCATCATCTCCCATACCTGTAAGAAGTATCCCTATTGCCTTATCAGAATAAAATTCTGCCACTGAAGAAAAGAATTCATCTATTGAAGGTACACCATACCTTGCATTTTTATTAGATATAGCCTTAAATCTCCCTCGCTTATCAATTATCCAACAACAAGACGGATCGGCTAGGTATATCCCTTGTTTAGGTAGCATCCCTGTAATTGTTAATTTAACAGGTAGTAGTACCTTTGTTTTCAACCAATTTAGCAAGAACTTACCCCAATAGGATGGCATATGTTGTACCACGACTATAGGGATTGAAAAATTAACTGGTAGTGGTGATAGTATCTGTTGAATTATCTTAGGACCACCTGTCGATGCTCCAATTACTATTATATCTATATTATATAGAGAAAAAGCAAATAATTTCTCTATATCTATATATTTAGAAGCACTATTATTTTTTCCTTTTTTATTATATTTTAGCTGAACAGACAGCTCTATTTTCCGTTTTAATTTACTTGCTAATTCATAACTCTTCTCAGACCAATTTAATACATCAAATACACCTATACCTAACGCTTCAAATACATAATTAGGATTGTAATCATTAGTTAAAATAATAATAGAAATTGATGAATCATAGGTTAACAGTTGTCTTGAAAGATTAAGAGCAATTCTATCTTTAATATCTGGTGATATAATAATAATATCTGGTGATATATTTTGATATAATTTTGTAACATTAGTAACTGAATTATTACTTGTTATTGTTAATTCAAGTTTATTTAAATGTTTTTTAAACCATGTTTGATAAAACAAGCTATTTTCTAATATTAAAATATGAATAGCCATTTATATTTCTCTACCTACTTTATATTATTGTTCACCTATAAGATCTTTTAATGATAAAACTGCAGCTTCTAGTTCTTTCATTGCAGCTACAGTCTGTTTTGCGCCTTCTTCTAAATTTTTAGCTGATAATGATAAAGAATCCATTGCTTCTGTAATCTGTTCTGTAGCTTTACCCTGTTGTGATGTAGCAATATTTATTTTTTGAGCTACGTCATGATTTTCATGAATTATTTCCTTTATATGTTCCATGGCCATACCTGCTTTACTAACCTGGGATACAGCTTCATTAACAGTTTTCTGGACATTTTCTGCAGTTAATACAGCTTTATGAGTATGATTTTTAATATCATCTATTAATGTACGTATCTCATCAGTAGAAGAGCTAGTATTCTCTGCTAAATCCTTTATATGTTTAGCTACTATAGAAAATCTTTTACCTGCTTCCCCAGCACTTACAGCTTCAATTGCAGCATTAAATGCAAGAAGTTTAGTTTGACTAGCAATATCTTCAATAAAAGTAAGAACTTTACCAATTTCATCTATAGTCTGATTAAGTGACATAATGTTATTAGATGATTCATCTGCATAAGACTTTACAGTATGCATAAAATCAGTAGTTGATCTCATCCTATCTGTTACCTCAATAGCACTTTTCATAGCTTTGTTAGCTACTTCAACAATAACAGCAGCTTGTTTACTAAGTGCTTCTGCTGCTCTATTTAGTTCCTCTGCAGATGCACCTACTTCAATTACTGCATCAGCTTGTTTAGATGCACTTAGGCTTTGATCCTTTGCTACTTGCATAACATTCAAAGCAATCATACCAAACTTTTTAGACATATCTTTTAATGGAGATATAACTTTATTCTGATAAGAAATTCCACCAAATATAGCTACAACAAAACCTATTAATACTAATATAGATAGAAATAGTCCTATAATTTTATAAACTCTTATTACTCGATCTTTAGCCATCTTAACAAAATTATTACTTTCAGTAATTCCATGACTAATAATATCTTGCAATTCCTGATATATTTTAGGTAATTCTTTTTTAACTAACTTAGTATTAATATTTTTAGATTTTATTGATGTATTACAGATATTTTGTCCTAATTTTAGAAAGTTATTTAGACTTGCTAAAGATAAATTTTTTAAATCATTTATTTCCTTTTCTGAATGACATTGTCTACAACTTATACTTTTATCAAAAATTTCCTTTGCTTCAATTTTAGCACTATTTCCCATAGTATTACATATTTTCTTAATATTATTAATTGATTCCATACCTGTACTTGCTAATATAAATTCTCCTCTTAAGTAAGCTATCTTTTGCTTTAATAGTAAACATCTATTTAGTTCACTTGTAAAATTAGACAATAATCTATATTGACCTTCCATCCAATGAGAAATAAATATGCCACCTAACACAGATATTACATTTATAATCACTAATAAAGCAAATACTTTAAATATCTTAGTTTTAAGGCTAGTGTGTTTCACAGATCACCTCCGATAATAAAAGCTCTAATCTTACAAGTGGGATTAGTTTATGTTTTATATATACAAAACCCCAAATAGCATTAAGATTAATATATTCTTTTTCTTTATTATATAGATCACTATTTTTTAAATAGTTCGGTGCTGGATATATATTATTTATATTAATATTAATAATCTCTGGAATTTTATTTATTTTTATATGCTTATCATAATATATATGGTCATTACTTTTTATTTTTAATATATAATTTTTTAATTTATAATCAAAATAGGCTTCATCTACTTCAGTAGATAAAGCGGCTAAACGATAATCTAAATAGTTAAATAGCATAATTACCACTTCCATGATATAATAGCTCTTCTATAACTTTAATTAAAGTTTGTTGAGTAAAATTACCTTTTTGTAAATATTCATCCGCGCCAACAGCAAAACCTTTCTTAATTTCATCTTCTGTTTCATGAGAACTTAATATTACAACTGGTATATCTTTTAATCTTTCATTAGAACGTATTTTTTTAGTTAATTCATAACCATCCATTATTGGCATTTCTAAATCTGTTATAACTATATCAAAATGTTCTTGTCCTAATAATTTTAATGCTTCCATTCCATGAGTTGCACTATAGACATCATATCCTGCTGAAATTAATATGTTTTTAAGTAGACTTCTAGTTATAACCGCATCATCTACTATTAATATTTTTGGTTTAGCTTGTTTTATTCTTTTCTTATCACTTGTTTTATAATTAGTTGATTGCTTAGTATCTATTCTTAGTATATTAGATACATTTAATACTAAACTAATTTGACCATTTTCGAAAATGTTAGAACCTATTACAAGATCAGTTCCTAAATAGGAAGGTATTGGTTTTAATATAACTTCAGTTTGAGTAATAAGTTCATCAACTAAAAAAGCCTTTTTATGTGTCTCATGACCAAGAATAATAACGAAAGCCTTTTCTTTATTAGATGGGGCAAGGTTTAAAATCTTTGAAAGTTCAAATAAATAAAAACTTTCATCACGTATCAAAATCTTAGGTAATCCTTCATGTGTTAATACCTTTGAAGGATTAAAAAACACTATATCTTTTACCCAATGAGTTGGTAGAGAGAATATTCTATTAGCAACCTTGATTATAAGGACCTGCATTAAAGCAAGGCTTATAGGTAATTCTAAAACAACTTTTGTTCCTTTGTCTTTGTAAGAAAATATATCTATAACTCCATTTAGTTTATAAATTGCTCCCTTAACCGTATCCATACCAACACCACGGCCAGATATATCTGAGACTTCATCTTTAGTAGAAAAACCAGAAGAAAAAAGGAGCTTCTTTAATGATTCAGAAAGTCGCCCATCTTGTTCAATCTCAAGTTCGTCAATAATAATTCCTTTTCTTAAGGCCTTATTTCTAATCTTTTCTATGTCAATTCCTTTACCATCATCCTCAACTTCTATAATGACCTTTTGTCCTTGTCTTTTTGCCCTAATCCATAGATTCCCAATAGGATCTTTTCCTTTTATTTCTCGTTGGTTAGGAGATTCAATTCCATGATCTATAGCATTTCTAACAAGATGAATAAGGGGCTCATTTATTGCCTCTACAATGTCTCTATCTAACTCAATAGTTTCACCTGTAATATGGATATTCACCTTTTTCCCTAATCTTGAGGCAATACGTCTTGCTTCTGCTGGATATGCATCAAAAATTCTAGAAAGAGGTCTCATTCGAGCTGCAAGACATTCAACAAGCAGAGTACTAACTGCAGGCGAAGCAAGGGAAAGAGCGTTGTCGTATCTACATCTTAAACTTGTTACCAAGTCACAAAATCGATGTATCTTATCGTTTAATTCATCTAAACTTATAGATGAACTAGGCAGTCCTTTTGAAAGTTGGAGATATGTCTGATCCCACTCAATCCTAATATCAGACAGCTTTGAACAAAGTTTTCTAAAAAATATCCCAGTTTGCTCTATCTGTTTAAATGCACAAGCTGTTTCAATAGAAAGATCTGTAATCTTTTTAAATCGTTCACTTCTTACTCTAAGTACTTTATCTTTGATTTCCTTTTGTTTTATTATATTCTTTTGTTTTCGCTTTCCCTTTTTAGAGCCATGTTTTTTATCTTCTATATTCTTTAACTTGTCTCTTATCTCTTTAATATGGTTTAATATTTTATCTATTATTTCTGTCTTATCACCGGTTCCTTGCTTTAATTCTAAAAATAAATCTTCAAGTTGGTGGGACATATCACTTATATCTTTAAACCCCACCATTCTTGCCTCACCTTTTAGGGTATGAGCCTCTCGCATTAGTCCTTCAAAATCTTCTTTTGAAAGACTATCACCTTCTAAAGCAGCTTTTTCTAACTTTAAAAGTCTATCCTTTGCTACACTTAAAAAAGATTCTATAAACTTTGAACTATCGAATCCCATAATCTTAAAAAGTTACTCTGATATCTCGTGGTTAAAAAATAACTTTTCTGGATCTAATATCCCAACTATATTCTCTTTACCTTGCTCCTTTAAAATCTTAGCTTTTCCTTTAACAATACCTAGGGTATTAGTATCTAAAGAAATATGAGCTTCTATAAGGTCTGTAACCTCATCTACAACTATTGCGAGAGGTTCCCCCAGATTTTTAAAAATGATAACTTCTTTGGAGGCATTGTTATCCTCTATCTTAATTTTGCCTTTACCAAGCCTCATTAAAGGATCTATTACAGCACATATTTCTCCTCTTATGTTTATTACTCCCAGCACAAATTCTTTTGTGCCAGGTACAGGATATATCTCTACATTCTTTGCTATCTCACGTATTTGTTCAATTTCTACTCCATATAACTGTTCATTAAGCCGAAAACATAAAACTAGTTGAACATTCTCCTTTCCAATAGTCTCTACGACTTCTTCTTGCTCTTTTTCGTGAACCTTTTTACAT
>Ga0256914_1004040_pt1 | contig 11300 bp, 10 predicted proteins | sample HulkmetaG_FD_191571 | JGI IMG/M metagenome (GOLD analysis project Ga0256914, IMG submission 191571) | Hydrothermal chimney microbial communities from Main Endeavour vent field at the Juan de Fuca Ridge, Pacific Ocean - Hulk | ecosystem: Environmental > Aquatic > Marine > Hydrothermal vents ...
TACGGTATGAGGTTCGGGGATTACGTACTAAGCGGTACCCCCGAAGCTGATGATATAGTGAGGGATGGGTGGTTCATATTCTTCTCACACATATCTAGGAGATTTAACGGTGTAGTAGGTAATCATATAGTACTTAGCGGTTGGGAGTTTAGGAGGCCCTTTAGGAGGTTAGGTAGTAGGAGGTGGTTAGTAGCCTTTAGTGACCACAGCGACTTCAGAGGTTTGGTGAAGTACGTTGAGGAGTCTGGAGCTAAGGAGGTGATAATAAATACTGTTAGGAGTACCGGAGCCGAGGAGTTTAGGGAATACGTAGTTAGAAAACTAGGTGTTAAAGCTTACCTACTCCCTTAACTCCTCCTCCTTAAGCTCATGCCCCGAACCAGCGCTCATTACTTCCTTAATACTTAATCCGTACTCCTCAAGCAGTATAAGTAATGCTGCTTGGGGAGGTATTACACCCCTCTCAGTTATTATTGCGTCTATGTACTCTGGTGGTGTTACGTCGAATACGGGGTTGTATATCTTTACCTTGGGGTGCCTTTTAATCCATTCTGGACTCACGATTTCCGTGGGGTCCCTAACCTCAATAGGTACTAACTCACCTATTACCGTCATTGGGCTAAACTTGTAAGTCTCAGCTGCTACGTATACCCTAACCCTAGCCTCCTTAGCTGCTAAAGCAACCATTGAAGTCCCTATCTTATTAACCACAGCGCCGTTAGCGGCTACGGTATCAGCACCCACAACTACTTTATTTACCTTCTTCATGTAGTACCTCACGGCCGAGTCAGGTATTAATATTACGTCAAGACCTGCGTCAGCTAATGCCTTAGCTGTTATTAATCCCTGGAGCTTAGGCCTAGTCTCCTTTACGTAGACCCTATGAACCTTACCCTGCTTATGAGCAGTAACTATTACCGAGACAGCTGCCGTACTGTGGCAGTGGGTCATTATTACGTCGCCGTACTCAATCCTCCTAGCACCTAACTCACCTATTATCTTAACGGCGTTTAATGAGTACCTAATGAATGCTTCAGCAGTCCTCACTACGAACTCCTTAGCCTCCTCAATACTTGATGGGTTAGCCCTCTTCAACCTACTGATTACGTATGTAACCGCGTTAGGTAGTGAGACCGCGGTAGGTCTGGCGCTCTTCACGTAATTAGCTACTTCATCCATGTACTTCATGAACTCCTTAACATCGTTTCCCTTGAATGCCTTAGCAGCCTTAGCGAGTGCTTCAGCACCTGCCCTAGCTATCTTACCAGCGCCTCTAATCCTCATACTTCTTATGTCTTCCCTTATGCGGATTACCTCAGGAGGGAACTTACTCACTGCCATACCTCCTCACCTCATTAAGTAATGAATCAACGCTTACTATCTTGGGGGGCCAGCCGTATATCTCCCTGATTAACAATGGCACGGCTTGAGGAGCGGTTAACCCGAACTCAGTTATTATTGCGTCTATGTACTCTGGTGGTGTTACGTCGAATAGAGGCTCCCTAACAACTACCTTACCAGCTAGTTTATTAACCCACTCATCAGGCATTATTAACTTAGGTTCACTAAGCATTACACCCTCAATTAACTCACCGAAGACCGTCTCAAGGCCGAACTTATAGGTCTCAGCTGCTACGTATACCCTAACCCTAGCCTCCTTAGCTGCTAGGGCTATTGCCGACGTACCTACCTTACTAACCACAGCGCCGTTAGCGGCTACCGCATCAGCACCTACGAATACCTTACTCACTCTCTTCATTACGTACCTAACGGCTGAATCAACTATTAATGTAGTGTCGATACCTAACGCCTCAAGCTCCTCAGCAGTCCTTAACCCCTCGCCAATGGGTCTCGACTCCGTAACTATTACTGAGAATCTAGTACCGCTTTCGAGGGCCTTCCTAAGTAGTAACATAACCGTCGTACTATGTGAGTGAGTGAGTATTACATCACCATTGACTATCCTCTTCGAACCTAAAGACGCTATAGCCTCCTTAACTACCATGACCTCGTTCTTTATGTCATTAACTATTTTCTCAACATCCTTAACGGCTTGCTTAACACCGCTTGACTTAGCCTTACTCAAGTACTGAGTAAGGAACTTCCTAAGTATGTTAATGAGTACTTGAGAAGTAGGTCTTGACTCAATAAACCTAGGTATCCACTCAATTAGGTACTCATTAAATAAGTCACCGCATTTCTTAGATGCTGTGACTATAGTATTAAGTACACCGAACGCAGCTTCAGTAGATCCTATCAAGCCACCAGTAACTAGCTCATTAATTAAGGCCTCACTATCCCTAATTACCTCGGGACATACTTCCCTAAGTAGCATCTACCACTACCTCAACTTATCTTATGAGTTAGAGGATATATAGTGATGTATTGTAGGCGACTGGGTACATACTTAGTTTAAGCTATGTTTAAGAGGATTGTCAGAGGCGGAATTCCTCAACACTAATTACTTTTAGACACTTATCCTTAAAACTCATTAATTCTTCTAACGTAGGTGATGCTCTGGGCGACTCACGTGATGCTTTTATGGCTGCTGCGCAAGTGGCCAACTCAGACGCATCTATAATGTCTAATCCCTTATTAATTAGTGCTGCGAAGACCCCGGAGTAAGTATCACCGCACCCCACTGTCGAGACCACCTTCAGCCCTAAATCTTCAGTCCTAACTGACGATACTTTAATAGCTCTTAACTTACTTAAGTCAACTATGTAAGACCCCTTAAGACCTGCCTTGGCAATAATTACTGCGTCCTTACGTAACTCCCTAACAACATCAATGGCTCTACTTAAGTCTTTAGTATTAGTCATTAACAGTAACTCGTCTAAGTTAGGTAGTAAGTATTTAGTATGCTTAATTACCTTAGCTAATCCCTTAATACCTGCCCTACTTAATGCTCCTGGATCCCAGAAGACGTCCTTACCATCATTACTGAATAAGCTACTTAAGTACTCAGCAGTAGGTATTGGGGGATTCATTACTAGTAATGAGTCATAGCTTCTAACCCTCATTAAGTCATCATTAGTTAGTGTGTTAGGTAAGAGTAAGTCATTAGCGCCTCGGTAACTATATATTGCGTTCTCCCCATCAGTTCTTAGCGCCACGTACGCCTGCCCTGACTCAACGTTCTTAAATACCTTAATCAGTGATACATCAATACCTAAGCTGATCAGCTCCTCCAAATGTTTACCACCTATGTAGTCATCACCTAGAGCGGCTAGCATCCCTACATTACCGTGCCCTAAAATCTTAGCAGCAGCTACGGCCGCGTTCCCTCCTGAACCTCCTAAGTACCTACGGATCTCTTTAACTATGGACTTAGGAGGGGCGAAGTGATCAACTAGCAGTACTACATCATAGTTTAGTGATCCAGTAACTAGTAGTTTACGTGCCATTAACACCACTACATAATTAATTATTAAGTAGATAAATTATAGGTTAGTATTAACTACATAAAGTTAACTACATAAAGGTAAAAGTAGGGGTAAGACCCCGCCGGGGACCCCCCACTCATTCTGAGCCGGTGGCTCTGTCGTGGGGGTCTGACCCTCGAGTAGGGTATTTATTGAGTACTTAAATAAGTTACTTGAGGTTGAATAACGTAGTTAAATTAAGTAACGGATAAAAAGTTTTTGAGTTACTACGTCGTATGCTGTTAGGGTATGAGGCTTGGGTAGGGTACCCACAAAATTAGTTTCGTGGGAGGAAGTTGTTGAATGGTCTAGGGAGTTAGCTAGGAAGATAAAGGAGTCTGGATTCAAACCCGATGTAGTAGTTGCTGTTGCTAGAGGTGGGTTCGTACCCGCTAGGCTAGTGTGTGACTTCCTACAGGTGGATAACCTCCTATCAATACAGAGTCAGCACTGGACCGAGGCCGCTAAAGCCGCTGATAGGGCAATAATTAAGTTCCCGTACAAGGTTGACTTAAGCGGTAAGGCCGTGTTAATAGTTGATGACATAGTAGATACAGGGGAGTCTTTAGCCTTAGCTAAGAAATTCATAACTGAGAATTGGAGGCCTAAAGAAGTCAGGATAGCCGCCCTACAGTGGATCTCACCCGTAGCTAAGATAAGACCCGACTACTACCACATAGAAGTTACTGAGTGGGTTTGGTTCCAGTACCCATGGACCAGATTAGAGGATACTTACCAGTTCTTTAAGAGGATGCTTAGTGAAGAAGGCAAATACAGGAAGGAGTGGACGTACAAGGACCTAGTCAGTAAGTTCCTAGAGTGGTATGAAATAGACGTTGGCGAGAACTACTTCAAGGACGCCATAGAATTACTAGTATCTAATGGCGTATTAAAGCCTGTAGGAGCTAATAAGTACCTATACACAGGTTAATGCGTTTACTTAGGGTAGCTTACCTACGTAATTAACATAATGTGAATAATGAAGGCAATTGTTTAACTCCATAGTCTCACACTGAAATAACGCGTCAATTATAGGTACTGTTACTACTGAGAGTTTTACGAATAGTGATTACATAAGTACCCTAAACAACACCACTCTGAGTAAGCGATATTAAGTCAATACTGCTTGACTTCTTTCCTTAGCCACCTCCTTAGCTACTTCTAAGATCTTCTTAGCATCTTCTGAAGCTTTCAGCTTTATTTCCCTGCTTACGTTAAGGTAGGACTCTAAATTAACTGAACGCTCGATTAAGTCCTCAATTATCAAGTCTATGTCAGGGAACTCTGTAATTACGTTCCTAACTTCAGTAAGTACTTCCTTCATGGTAATTACTTCAGCACCTGACAACTCAAGTAGTGATACCGTCTCAACCTTAGTTATTAGGTACTCTAAAGCAGTATTAACTACTTTCAATTTACTAAGTACCTTTCTATAAGTTAGGATGGTGTTTACGTAGCTTTTCTTTCTATTTTCATTATCCTCGTAAGGTAGCTTACTCATTAAGTCCTCTATCCTCATCCTTAATCTATCCATATATACATATACCCTACGCTGAAGTTGCTTAAGGTCATATAAAAGACGGGCATATTCCCTCCTAATCTCCCTTTTACTTGGCCTCCTCCTAAAGAACACCATACCCTCCCTAACACTAGAGGTTTACTCGTAACTTCTTAAATACCCTAAAACTCAATGCGGTGTAACCACTACAAGGAACTCCACAACGCCTGGTACGTCCCTCAGTAAGTCAATTATATTTAACTTCTCAGTAAACGTTAGGAATTCCTTAGTAGGTGTTACACTCAGTATCTCGCCTTTCTTTTTATTAAAGACTATAGTGTAGGTTGCATTAATTACTCTCTTAGAGAGGGTACTACCGCTTGATGTTTTAATAACTACGTCCCAACTTATGGGTACCCTGTAAACACATATATCATCACATACTACAGGCTTATAGGTTCTGTTCATTATTAAGTCATGAAGTATCCCTACTGGAGGTTCTAGGCACACCTTAACTTCATTAACCAAGGCATTAAGTAATACTATCTTATCCAAGTCAATGTACTTGATGAACATAACGTAGTTCCTAAATACTATACTTACCTCGGTAATACCTACACCACTTACCTTAAACTCAGCTACGTACCATCCGTAGGCACACTCCCTAAACAGTATCGGCTTAGCAGGTACCTCCTGTCCTTGAGCTACGTACCTAGCACTTACATATATAATTGGCGTGAGTAGTCTAGGTTCCTTAACCTCGATCCTCATGGTTAAGTTGTTAATCTGCTTAATGTACTCCTCGATTCCTGGTATGTACATGAATACATAGAGAATACCGTTACTGATATTCATTGGTTTCATAGTCTTAATAGTTACCGTTGCTTTAGATGATGTAAGCTTAAGCATTAAGGACTTACCCAGACCATCGAAGCTTGTGTTAGTTTTGATGCATGTACCCCCGTTACATAATACTTTACCTACATTAGCGTCGTAACTACTAACGCTATAGAATAGAGGTAAGTTACTGTATAGCGTCTTTAGGTACTTACTACTTATGTTAATAGCTACTACATCACCAGGCGCTAGGAATCCCTTAATTACGTTCTTGAATGGTTCCCTAGGGTAGTAGGGTACCTTAACGGTCTTAGTGGTTGTTGATGTTATGTACAGAGTGGTTGTTAAGGTCTCCCTAACACTAACGGTTTTTGTCCTCACTAAGGTCTTCGTCTTAATTAACGTAGCAGTTACGGTCCTAGTAACTACTCTAACACCACTAGTAACTTTCTTAGTAGTTGATACTGATGCAGGGTGTTTAGATGTGGTTGTCTTAGTCTCCGTAGTTACTTGTTTAGTCGGTGTCTTAGTAATTACCTTAGTATGCGTTATTATTACTGGCGAATATACCGTCACTGGTGTTTTATGCTTGATGAACGGTAGTGTTACTGGTAATAACCCTGAACTTGATAGAGCTAGAAATAACAGCATTATAATCACAATGATATATACTACGTCCTTCTTCCCCAAAGACACAGCACCTACAATTATAAGATACGTGTAAGCCTTTAATTCTACGCCTCTTACTAACTCTAATGAATAAGTGAACACTTTATGAACCCCCACATATAGTGGGTGTGTTATTTGGGGGTGCTTAGGATAGTAATGGATAAATCCATAATGGTTACTGAAGCTGATGTAGATGACTTAGTTGAGGTTTTAGAAAATTTAGCGCTTAATTTAAGGAACATAAGAATTAGTAAGTTAATAATACAATATGTGGATGAGATGTCCTTAAGTACCTCACATACTCCAATACCTTAGGTGCGGTGCTTGGAGAGTCTAGAAAGTGATTTCAGCGATCCATGTACTTACGTTATTGATTATATCCGTAACGGTTTAAGCAGTAGGTTAGGTATTGAAGTATTAGTTAAAGAGACTAACGTAGGTTTAAAGGGTTTACTAGCATATGTAAACGTGTTAGAAACCCTAATTAAGGGTAAGTGCGTGATTAAGATATCAAGGATTTTTAGATTAGTGACCAGTAACTGCTTAGATAATGAGTATGTGTTATACGTATTAGCTCATGAGGCCTGCCACTGCGTGAACTCGAGGAAGGTCATGTTACTGATATCCCTACTTATACTTATTACGTTAGTATATGCATTGATAATCCCTAATAATCTATTCATAGATTTAGTGGCTGCGTTAGTATTAATCCGTACGGGCTTATTTATTAGATTAATTAGTGAGTACTTAGCAGATAAGTGCGTCTTAAGTAACTTTGGACTTAGTTACGTGAGGTTCCTTAGGAGACTAAGTAAGTTAGAGAATGTAAGATCTTCTAAGTTGCTTAGGTTAATACTTAAGATAGTTAATCAACCAACAGCTAGGGAGAGGCTCGATATATTGGAAAGTAAGTGGGGTCTTATTAAAAAGTACTTTTATCTTTAAGTACGTACATGTACTATGCTATGAGTAACGCTGATTATGTGTTGGACAATGTTGTTAAGTATTTTTACGTCAATACCTACTGACGTTAACCCGTTCTCCCTAACTATCTTAACCAACGTATTTACTTCATGTACTAAGTTCTTCATAGTTATCTCGACTAACCTAGGGCTATTAGTCATTAGTGCTGTATTAAGTCTCTTCATATCTCTAACAATGCTCCTTACTAAAGTAATTATCCTCTCCTTAGTAGTTACGTCTAGGTTAGTTGATGCGTTGACTTCCTTCATTATTCTATAAGCTAGTCTTTCAGTAATCCTAATCATTGATCCTAAGTTACTTAGTCTTAACCTAGCTAACTCCATAACGTTACTCCTTATCATAGCCCTTATCTTCCTTAATTCATTAATGACTTTATCTACATCTTTCATTAAGTCCTTAACTTCATTTACGGCGCTCTGAGTACTTGGTGCTCCTTTCTTCATGCCTCCCTTACTTGATTCCATACTGCTGCACGCATTACTTAATGCTTCCTTAGCCTTCTCTAAGGTGGTAACTACGTTTACGATCACCTTATCAATCACTCTTAAGTCAGGTATGATGGAGGACTTAACTAGCTTTACTGTAGCGTTGCTTAGTGCTTCCTTAGCCTCCTTAAGCTCCTTTAGTGCATCGCTAGGTAACTGAGCTCTGTACTTCATTATTATGTTGTTTAATTCGCCCTCACACCTTCTTAGGGTTCTTACTACCTTAACTACACCTATCTTAACGTTGATTACTGGCAGAGCTTCTACATGCTTCATTTCTGCTAATTTACTAGCTACGAGTACCATTCCCTTCCTAAGCATTACCTCCTTAGCTAACCTAGCTAGTAGTGCTATTCCTTTCGTACTGTTCATTACTCTCTCCATACTCCTTATTCTCTCCTGAAGCTGTATCGCGATCTTCTCTAGTTCCGTAGCGGTGGTATTTAGTCCCTTCTCCTTAAGCTCCTTAGCTATCTGCATGATTCTCTCTACCTTCTCTTCCATAAATCTAAGTGCATAGAATACCCTGTGCTTCACCCTCTCCATAACTAACTTCACTACAGCTCTATCGATTACTGACCTAGCGAATCCCAGCTCCTTCCTAACCTTAAGTAAGGTGTGCTTTACGTAGGTTAAGTTTAGCTCGTTAGTGCCATTTATTACCCCTATTAAGTAGTTCTTAAGCTTACTTAACTCATTACTGACTATCTCTACTTTCTCCTTAATCCTATCGTATGTTGTAGCGTTAATCCTACCTACCTTCATTAATCTATAGGCAGTTCTGTTTAACGCCTTGACTGATAAGTTTAGCGCTCGGCATATTGCTAGGTACTCCTTAGCCCTTCTAGTAATTAATAATCTCTCCCTAACGAAACTCTTTAAATTCTTAGACTCCTTAGCTCCCTCCCTAATAGCTTGAGCAACTAGTTTCATACCGTCGATGAATAACTTCCTAGCTAATGTTACGTTATTAGTTAATAGTGCCTCATTTATCTTAGGTAGTAATGCTGTTGCGTTCCTTAGTAAGTCCCAAGCAGTACTATTGCTCGGTATTCCCCATCTCTGTAAAGTCCTATTAGCTACTACTATTGAGTGATTAAGTATTAATGTGTAGTTAGGTACTACTGAGGTATTTACTGAGGTAGTGAATGCTGGGGTAACGTCATTGCCCGCAGTTACCTCAGCAGCTTGTACTATCGGTAGGGTAGTAGCTAGTATAGCAACTACAAACACTACAGCTACGGACTTCATTAAGTACTTACTCACTCCGTACCTCACCTTTACACACCCGTTAAGTACTGCGTATCTGTTCTGTTTTAAGATACAGGCAGAACATACTAGGAATGAATAGTGAAACACTGAAGGAACGCGTTCCCTCTAATTACTGTGTGAGCCTAAGTACGTAAACCTAAGGAATTACTTTTTACATATGCTAAGTAAATCCTTGGGCAAGCTTTAATTATGTTTAATGTGGATTTATGTTATAGAGGGTGCGCATGTCTGGGAGCGGTGTTGATTTAGAGGCAATTAGTAAGGCGTTAATGAATGATTTAATACTCATAAGTAGAATATTGCTGAAGGGTAGGATATTAGTAAGTAGGAAATTCAGCAGTAGCGAGGAGGTAATTAATAATGTAGTTAGTTTATGTAGTGATAGGGCATGCTACCTGAGTGTGAGGGTAGATAATGAGGCGGTATTTAAGGCCTTCATAGTTAATGGAGAGGTGATTGCTTGTTCCCTGGAACGTAGTAGGGAGGTTATGTATGGTAGGAGAGCATTGAGTACCTTTAAGGAAGCTAAGGGCGAGTTAATAGCTACTCTCTACACCTTCGAATCATCAATGCTGGAGAGATCCTTATCAATGATATCAGCACAGCTACCTAAGGCCAAGAAGGAGGTAAGTAAGATAGTTCTCAACCCGAAGGACGCAATAATGAGGAGTCTAAGTAAGCTAGGTGCTCCAGTTACAGACGTGGGTATTGTGGATGGCCGCGAGTACGTAGTAATAGATGTTATATGTGATTCATCAAAGACCCTACCGTCGTTTAAGGACTTAATCTTCGCCACCATAGGTGCTTACGTAGACTCTCTGGGTAAGGTAGGTAAGAAGGTTAAGGTGACTATACATCACAGGAAAACATACTCGGAATCGTATGACGTGAGGGGTAAGGAGCGTATGTGGAGAGCTATAGGAGAGATACCAGCTGTACTATGGAAGCATGGGCTATACATAGATAGGCTAAGATATAGCATTAGGGGAGGAGTACTTGAGGTACACCTAACGCTTAAGAGGTACGACATATACTCAACGGCAAGCATAGATGAAGTAGCTAAGGAAATATATGAGGTATTAAGGAGGATATGGGAGGGTGCGGTAGTCGTTAGGGCTAAGATAGGTGCCCTAGGACTGGAGGTTAAGGTACCTAAGTAATGCTTAACTTAAGAAATGTGGTCCCGCCGGGGGGATTCGAACCCCCGACCACCCGGTAACTACGCAGGCGGTAGCCCAGCGGCGTGACACACCCTCATCCGGAGGTACAGCACCTCAGTCAGGTGTGCGGGCTACCACCGTACCCTACACTCCCGCCCCCTTAGGGGGTGCCGGGCGCTCTGCCGCTGAGCTACGGCGGGACCATAGAATTCTTAGTTAGGGAGGGTTATAAGTTTGTAATTCGGCTCCGTACATTAGGTAACCCTAACGTAATCTCGTTAAAGTCTAAGTTACGTGTGTCGTGAGTAGCTGTTGAGGGTTTATCTTTATAAACCCCCTAACCTCCTTCTTCGGACAAGATAATATGGGGTAGGTAGTGTGCTATCTCTTAAGCAACGCGTGAGGAATGTAGGGATGAGGGTTAGGGCTCGGCGTGACGTAGGTAGTACTATATTCCTTCTACTAACACTTGAGTCCGTTTTCGGTGGTTTCTACGTAATAGTGACTAGGAGCGTAACACCCATATTCCTAGTTGCTTACGGTTATACCTTAAGGAACCTACTCATACTCAACGCACTTGCTGGACTCCTATCGCTTGCCGTCGCGTTCTCGATATATAAATTAGGGGGTTTAGGCAGGGTTAAGTGGAGGTTAGTACTTGCCTTAGGTTTTGAGAGGATTGCTTGGTTCTTAATACCTTGGAGTATATTCGGGGGTCCGTTAGTTGCGGCTATAAACTACGCGGTAGCTATAGCTGCTACGATACCCTCTAACGTATTAATGTATACAGTAATGTTCACCTCGTTTAAGGACTACTCATTTAGGAAGATAATGGCCTACCGAACCATAGGTGGTAGTGTAGCTAGTGTAATAGGTCAATTAACCGTAGTATCTGTATTAGCTACTGGTGTGGGTATCGGTAAGTACGTGAGCCTCTACGTATTAGCGTTCATGGTTAGTATAGCTTCGT
>Ga0256914_1004041_pt1 | contig 11297 bp, 7 predicted proteins | sample HulkmetaG_FD_191571 | JGI IMG/M metagenome (GOLD analysis project Ga0256914, IMG submission 191571) | Hydrothermal chimney microbial communities from Main Endeavour vent field at the Juan de Fuca Ridge, Pacific Ocean - Hulk | ecosystem: Environmental > Aquatic > Marine > Hydrothermal vents ...
CGTATACAGAAACGACAAAAGAGGACTCATGATCCCAATGCCAATAGTAGGACACTGGATGAAAAAAGGTTGGGGCTGGTACTGTAGAAACTCTAAATTAGGCAAATTCCCTAGACTTCCAGGAATGTAATAAAATATTGAAATTAGAAAATGTAGTACCTTGGGGAAGGAACCTTGATGAGTATAAAAATATGTTTTTATTATCAAAGCAGGATTTACAATCAAAGATATTAGGTTGTGGAGATGGTCCTTCAAGTTTTAATGTTGAAATTACAAAACAAGGTGGGAATGTTACTTCAATAGATCCGATATACCAATTTACAAAAGATGAGATACAGCAGAGAATTGATAAAACTTCCAAAACTGTAAGTAAGCAGGTTAGAGCAAATCAAAATGATTTTATTTGGAAAAATATCAAATCTGTTGACGAGCTTATTGATATAAGACTGAGTGCGATGGATAATTTTATAAAAGATTATCATGAGGGGAAAACTAAAGGTCGATATATTTACCAAGAACTACCAAAACTTACATTTGATGATAATAGTTTTGATCTAGTTCTTAGTTCACATTTTCTGTTTTTATATAGTGAACACTTTGATTTAGAGTTTCATATCAATTCGATACTTGAAATGTCTAGAGTTGCAAAAAAAGAGGTCAGGATTTTTCCACTCTTGGACTTAAAAAATAATAAGTCAGAATATTTAAAACCTATTTTGGAAACCTTACAAAACAGAGGTTTTAAAACAGAAATAGTAAAGACAGATTATGAATTTCAAAAAGGGGCTTACGAGATGCTAAAGGTTGAAGTGTAACAAAACTTTGGAGAAAAATCTGTAGTCTCAGCTGTTAATTTTGGTTGAGCAAAAAGATTTGAAGTTATTACTTCAATCTTAGAAGAATAATCTTTTTTGCTTAAAATGAAAGATTATTCTTTAAAGAAATTATACGAGGATCTTATATGAAAAATTGGTTTAAAAACAATATTTTTTTGTTAATCATGAGTACTTTTGTATTTGTGGGAGGTTATCTTTTTTTGCGTTTAGCATATAATATCTCTGATAAATTCCCTTTTACTCAAGAGATTATTTTAGTAGTATTGGGAACTTTGGCAACTATTTTGATAACAGCTATGCTTTTAAACAAACAGACAGAGGTAGAACTTAAAAAAGAGCAGAGTATTAAGTTTATAGAGCTTAAAACTGAAACATATCAAAGATTGATAGATATGCTAGAAAAGATAAGTTTAAAAGAGCAACTTCAAGAGAAAGATTTTGTAAAATTGCAATTTAACAGCCATCGCTTAGCTATTTTTGCTTCTGCTAAAGTGTTAGATGAGTATGAAAATTTTCTATCAGTTTTAAATACTAATATAGAAGATAGAAATCTAAGCTCAATAGATAGAGAAAAAATCTCATACGCATTGGCAAAGTTAACAATCTACATAAGAGAAGATTTGGTTGGAGAACTTGATAGTCAAACTCGCTATAGTGCCAATGATATAGAGAAACAGATACTTACAAATGCACAAAAAAACCACTAAAAAGTAAAAAGATGAAACATATAAATCTATACCTATATCTAGGAGTTAACCCCGATATAGGTATAAATATTAATCACATATTCAATTATTAAATTTAAAATATGAGTTACATATTAGGAAGCTTTGTCATTTATGACGGGGTAGTTCACTATACTCCTACCAATACATCATGGATCTGCATATATGCGATAAGAAATTCAAATAACATTCTCCAAAATAGTTCCATGAAAAAGAAGCATATTAAAAAACATGAGACAATTTGTATCTTCTGTTTTATGCTCAATGAATTCCATATTAATTTTTTACCTTTTTTATATGTCTCTTCAATAATATTATATTTTTGTACTATCCAAATAGTAAAAAATGATATAGCTATAGGCATGATTATCGCACCCAAACAATAGAAAAAGATTAAAGCATCTATACTTATAAAAGTTTTGAATGTCAAAAAATCTATCATGATTTCTCCTCTTTATTTGAGATGATAACATATTAAAATTTTGAAATAGGGTAGTTCTGCTTAAAATTTTAATAAACTTTAGTATTTGTTTGTAATTATACTTGACAAAGATAGACTCAATGTTGTATAATTACTCAAAATTTAGGAGTAGAATATGAATAATTTATTTGAAAAACTTACAAATGCAATGACTGAGGCTATAGAGAGTGGTATTAGTTTGGCTTTGCATAGTCAAAATCAGGAGGTTGAACCTCTGCATGTTTTATGGGGGCAGTTGACAAATTCATCATCTTTGCTTAATCAAGCACTTAATAAAATGAGTGTGGATAAGTCGGCTATTGAATTAGAGGTAAAGAGTGCTGTAGGGAAATTTCCAAAGGTCTCTTCTGTAACTAAAGAGAATATTAAAATTAGTAGGAATTTGGCATCTTCTTTGCAAAAGGCAGAAGGGGTGATGGTCAAAAATGGGGATCAGTTTTTGTCTCTTGATACTTGGATTGTTGCGAATCTTGATAATCCTCAGCTTAAAGATTCACTATCTAAGTTTCTTGATCTTTCAGAGTTTAAGAAAACTTTTGAGTCTATAAGGGGAGGGCGAACTATTGACTCTAAGAGTGCAGAAGAGAAGCTTGAATCACTTGAAAAATATGGTATTGATCTAACTCAAAAAGCCAAAGATGGTGAGCTTGATCCTGTGATTGGGAGAGATGAAGAGATTCAGAGAATGATGCAGATTCTTATTAGAAAGACCAAAAATAATCCTATTCTTTTGGGTGAACCGGGAGTTGGTAAAACGGCTTTGGCAGAGGGATTAGCTCAAAGAATCGCAAATAAAGAGGTTCCTTTGAGTCTTCAAAATAAAAGACTTGTATCTCTTGATATGAGTACACTTATTGCTGGGGCTAAGTATCGTGGAGAGTTTGAAGATAGACTCAAAGCTATTATTGAAGAGGTCAAAAAAGATGGAAATATAATCCTATTTATTGATGAGATTCATACTATTGTAGGGGCTGGAGCTAGTGAAGGCAGTATGGATGCTGCCAATATTCTCAAACCTGCACTCGCAAGAGGTGAGCTTCATACTATTGGGGCAACAACTCTAAAAGAGTATCGTAAATATTTTGAGAAAGATGCAGCACTTCAAAGAAGGTTTCAACCTGTAAAACTAGATGAACCTAGCCAAAATGAAGCATTGCAAATCATGAGAGGGATCAAAGAGAGATTAGAAGCTCACCATAATGTACAGATTTTGGATAGTGCGTTGATTGGGGCTGTGAAGCTTAGTAGTAGATATATTACTGATAGATATTTGCCTGATAAAGCGATTGATCTTATTGATGAAGCAGCGGCAGAATTGAAGATGCAAATTGAGTCTGAGCCATTTGATTTAAGTAAAGTAAAAAGAGAGATAGCTACACTTTTGGTTGAAAAAGAGGCTTTGAAGATGGAAAAATCTGATAAAAATAGTGATCGACTTCAAGAGATCGAAAAAGAGGTAGCAAATCTAAATGAAGAAAAACTCTCTCTTGAAACTCAATTTGAGAATGAAAAGAGTGTATTTAAAGAGATTGCCGAAGCTAAACAGAGAGTTGATGAACTAAAAAGAGAAGCTGAGATTGCCAAAAGGGAGGGTGATTTTAATAAAGCTGCTGAAATTGAGTATGGAGAGATTCCAAAACTTGAAGAGAGAGATAGAGAACTCAACGAAAAATGGGAGAAGATGCAAGAGGGCGGAGTTCTACTCAAAAATAGTGTAGATGAGGAGATGATTGCTACGATAGTAAGCAAATGGACAGGTATACCAGTCAACAAAATGCTTCAAAGCGATAAAGAGAAAATTTTGGGTGTAGAAGATGAACTCAAAAAGAGAGTAATTGGACAAGATAGTGCATTAAAGGCTATTTCAAGAGCTATTAAGAGAAATAAAGCTGGACTCTCAGATCAAAATAGACCTATTGGTAGTTTCATGTTTTTGGGACCTACTGGTGTTGGAAAAACAGAGAGTGCAAAAGCTTTGGCAAAGTTTCTATTTGATGATGAAAAATCATTAATTAGATTTGATATGAGTGAATATATGGAGAAACATGCAGTTAGTCGTCTTGTCGGTGCTCCTCCTGGATATGTTGGATATGATGAGGGTGGACAGCTTACTGAAGCCGTAAGACGAAAACCTTATAGTGTATTGTTGTTTGATGAGATTGAAAAAGCTCATCCTGATGTATTTAATATAATGCTTCAAGTGTTGGATGATGGACGCTTGACAGATAATAAAGGTGTTACAGTAGATTTTAAAAATACCATTATTATACTCACTTCAAATATTGCAAGTGACAAGATTATGGCATTTGAAAATGTGGATGAGCGGGAAAAAGCGGTCAAAGATGACCTCAAAAAATATTTCAAGCCTGAGTTTTTAAATAGGTTGGATGATATTATCATATTTAATCCTCTTGGATTAGAGCAAATTACAGCTATTGTAGATGTATTGTTTGCTTCTATCAAGAAAAAGGTAAAAGAGAGAGGTATTGATATCTCACTCACAGAAGAAGCCAAAAAATATATTGGTGAAGCTGGATTTGATCCTGTTTATGGTGCTCGACCTCTTAAAAGAGCTTTGTATGAAGAGGTTGAAGATAGATTGGCTGATTTGATCTTATCTGATCAAATTGAAGAGGGTGATAGTGTGGTTTTTGATGTCCAAAATGGAGAAATTGTAGTTAAATTTGCATAAGTTTGGTGGGTTTTTTTGCCCATCAAATATAATTATTACCTTAGTACTTATGTTAATTTGAGGAGAATACCTTCTCTATTTCTGATGTTTTATCACCAAGTTCGCTTAAGTTAAATTTTAGCTCCATGATAGATATATTGTTATTGTTCTTTGTTTTGATTTGTACATCATTATCCCCTACATATCTAACTATTACTTTCAATATATCAGCTTTTAGTTTCTCTAAAATACGCCTATTTCTATGGTTATCTGTTCGTTCTGTTTCTAGCATAACCATTAGTCTATTTTTACCTATAGAAGCTGGAGACTTGCTATGTCTTGCACCAAATATATTTTTTAAGAATGTCATACAAAAATCCTATTCAAAAGTTTTATAATAAGCACTATATTTAACTTTATATTCTATCTGTTAAAAATAATATATTAGCTTATATGAGAGATGCTTTTTTAAGATTATACTCTATTATTAAAAAATGTTACTTTAAAACACCTATTTTTAAAAATTAAGATAAAATACTATTATAAAAAAAATTAAAATAGGGTTATTATTTGTATAAAAAGTTTATATTTTTTATTTTATCTGTTTTGGTTGTTTTTTTAATTGTTGATCTTATATTTCCAATAGATAAAACTAAACTCTTCAAATGTTCATCAACTATAATTTACGATAGGAATTCTAAACCTTTGAGATTAAAATTAAGTTCTGATGGATTTTGGCGTTTTTCTATCTCTTCAAAAGAGATTCCCTCTCTTCTTAAAAAAAGTGTTATTACTTTTGAAGATCAATACTTTTATTATCACTTTGGGATTAATCCTTTCTCTATTGTTCGAGCTATTTTTCAAAATACTATAGGAAAAAGAGTAGTTGGAGCTTCTACTATTACTATGCAAGTTAGTCGCATGATGTATCGAAGAGATAGGACTATTTTTAATAAATTAATTGAGATTTTTAATGCTCTTCAATTGGAATTACACTTTTCAAAAGATGAGATATTAGCTCTATATTTTAATCTTGCTCCATATGGTGGTAATATTGAGGGAGTTAAAAGTGCTTCTATGTTCTATTTTCAAAAACAACTAGATGATTTGACAATTTCTCAAATTGCTATTTTGACTACAATTCCAAAAAATCCAAATGCAAATAGACCAGATAGACAAAAAAATTTAGAAAAACGCCGTGATAGAGTTTTGGAAAATCTGCGAAATAAAGGAGTGATTAATCAAGATCAGTATAATAGGGCAAAATTGGAAGATATTATATCAAAGCGTATAAAAATACCTTTTTATGCTCCTCATTTTATTAATCAAATTAGGATTCAGAACAGTCAAATTTATACGACACTTGATTTGAAATTGCAAAAATTTGTCAAAGAGTCTCTATCTAGGCAGAGTGAAAAATTAAAATCTTTTGATGCTTATAATGCTTCTGCTGTGGTGATTCATAATCCTACTATGCAAGTTTTGGCTTATGTTGGTTCACATAATTTTGATGATAAAGATCATGATGGAGAAAATAATGGTGTAAGCATGATTAGAAGTGCAGGTTCTACCCTAAAGCCATTTATTTATGCTCTTGCTTTTGATGAGGGGTTTATCACTCCCAAACAGCAAATTTATGATATTGATCTCTTTTTTCAAGGCTACTCTCCCAAAAATTTTAATAAACGCTCCACTGGTCTTATAAGTGTTGAGGAGGCTCTTCAATATTCGCTTAATATTCCTGCTGTATCTCTCAACCATGTTCTAAGAGATAACTCTCTTTATGAATTATTAAAAAAGGCAGGTGTAAAGTCTATTAATAGAGAAAAGTTTTATTATGGAGACTCTATTGCCCTTGGTGGATGTGGTATATCTCTGTTTGATTTAACTCTTCTTTATAGTGCTTTGGCAAATAGTGGAGTCAAAAAAGATGCTTGTTTTCTTATGAGTGATAGTAGAAATAGTGTTGGAGTTAAAATTCTCTCTAAGGAGTCTTCCTACTTAGTTAGTGAAATACTTAGTGATGCTACGAGGATGGATCTAAGTGGTTATTGGGAATCTACGGCTGATGTCCCGAAAGTCGCTTTTAAAACTGGTACTTCTGCCTCATCAAAAGATATGTTTACTATAGGGTATACACCTGAATATAGTGTTGGGGTTTGGTTTGGTAATTTTAATGGTAAAAAAACTCAAAATTTGACAGGACTAAATAGTGCTTCGGGTGTAGTTCATGAGATTTTTCACTATTTGGGTAGAAAACAGCAACTAAAATGGTTTGAAAAACCAAAAAATATTATAAAAAGTGTTCGTTGTATTGATGCTATCAAAATAGATAAGTGCAAAACCTCTTTAGAAGATTTGAGAATAAAAGGTGTTGAAGTAAAATTACCATGTGAGTTGATAAGAGCTGAAACTTTGGCTTTTTTGATAAAAACAAAAGTGATTAAATCTATTTTGGATCTGAAAAATAATTCATGTTTTGGTGTATGGAATAGTTATAAACCAATGATTACATCTCCTTCTAACCATAGTATAATTACTCAAAATAGAGATTTACCAAAAGAGTTTAGAAAAATTAAGTTTAACTGCTCCTCTTTCTCAAAAGAGCAAGATATTTTGTGGTTTATTGATGATAAAAAACCTCTAAAATCAACTTCTAATAGATCAATATATCTGTATTTGGAAGAGGGAGATCATGTGATAGGGTGTTTAGATGATAGGGCTAGATTGAAGATTCATAATATAACTATCAAATCAGAGTAATTCAAGCTTGTTTCTTATTTTAAAAGGTAAAATGTAACTTTAGGTTGCATAAGCATCAGGATAATCAAAAATCTTTAAAAATCATATTTTATAAAGGTGTGGTCGGGAGACCACAGCCTACGGAATATTGTAATTTGTAGGCTGTGGTCTCCTGACCACACCTTCAGCAGAATTAGAATCAGTTATTAAAAAAGATTTTGATAATAATGCCAATAATTATTATGTGACATCAACAAAAAGTAATTTGTAGGCTGTGGTCTCCTGACCACACCTTTATAAAAATTATGAATACCAAAACAATATGCTAAAATTATAAATGGCAAATTACAGACGGATATTTGAAGAGAATTATAGTTGTTTCTTGACGATTGTTACACATAATCGAAATCCAATTTTGATCCATAATATAAATTTATTGCGAAAAAGTTTTGCACTTAGCAAATTAAAATATGATTATGAAATTGAAGCTGTTGTGATTTTACCTGATCATTTTCATATGATTATTACTCCTAAAATTGCAAAAGAGTATCCCAAAATTATTTCACATATCAAAAGAAGTTTTTTATATGGTTTGGACAAAGATTTTAAAAATCATGCAAAAAAGAGTTTGAGTAGTTCTCAAATTAAAAGAGGACATTCGGGTATTTGGCAAAGTAGATATTATGAACATACAATAAGGGATGAAAAAGATTTTAATATTAGGTTTGATTATATCCATTTTAATCCAGTAAAACATGGATTGGTTTTGGAGACGAATGATTGGAAATATTCATCATTTGGTAAATTTGTCAAAATGGGATTGTATGATGATTCATGGGGAGACTTTAATCATGATGTAGAATTTGAGTAGGCTGTGGTGTCCTCACCACACCTTTAAATATGCTGCTAATAAAATTACTTATTATTTTTAAGGTACAATGCAATTAAAGGAAAATTATGCTTAAAAAAATCCTAACTCTACTTCTGCTTTTTATGGTCTCTTCTGTTTTTGCAAATCCATTTAAACTTGATAGTAAGCGAAAAGCTATGGTCTTTTTTGATCAGCCTCATTTTGTGGGCTTTGATGATGGAAGGTTAGGTATACGAATATATTTTGGTGGTGATTTTTATTCAGATTCTAAAATTAAATCTTATATGAAAATAGAGGGAGTTAAACGCTTCTCTCTTACAGATAGTAAGTATATAGATTATGGTGAAAGAGATAGATTACACTTAAATGATAAAAGTGAAACTTATATAGATGTTATTGGTGATTTTAAATCTAATCAAAAATATAGGCTTACTCTAAAAAGAGGGTTAAAAGATAGTTATCAATATCAACTTAGAGATGATATATCGTTTGATATTCTCATGGGCGATAGAAAAAGTGCATTACATTTTGAGGATAATAGACCCTATCTATCTTCTATTGGAGAGATTGGATTTGAGAGTGTTAATCTTGATGAGGTAAATATCTCTATTGAAAAAGTACCAGATAATAATTTTCGCTATTTTATCAATTTTCAAGAAGGTGATAGAGATAAGGTCTATAAATCATCTGTAGAGGTTTTTTCAAAAATAGTTACTCTAAGTAATACAAAAAATGAGTTTGTAAAACATAAATTTTCTCTAAAATCTTTTACTGATAAATATAAGAGTGGTATCTTTAGAGTTGTGATGAAATTTGGTAAAAAATCTGTAGAGAAAGTTATATATCTTAGTGATATTGGGATTAGTGCAAAGATATCAAAAGATCAAGTTTTTATCTCTTTGGCATCTTTGAGTTCTACTAAATCTATCAAAAATGCAAAAGTAGAGATATTTTCTGATAAAAATGTTTTTTTGGCTTCAGGGAAAAGTGACAAAAATGGTATCTGTATCATCAATAAAAAAGATCTATTTAGTAAACATCCTAAATCTATAGTAGTTAAAACCTCAAATGATCAAAACTTTTTAACACTTAATGACTCTTTGAATGAGTTTTTAATATCAAATAAAAACTCTATAGAAAATAGATACAAAGCATGGATATATCTACAAAGTAGACTTGTTCGTCCTGATTCAGAGGCAAAAATTTTAATTGTATTAAAAGATAAAGATTATAAATCAGCTCAAAATATACCTATAAGAGTTGATGTGAGATCACCTGATTATAGAACTATATATAAAAAGGTACACAAATGTAATAGTGTTGGTGCAATAGAGATTGTTTTAGATATTCCTCATGAGTATAAAACTGGTACTTATGAGATAAGTGTCAAGTTAGGGGATAAAGTTATTGGCTCTGAGCTCTTCCTTGTAGAGACATTTATGCCTCAAAAGATTAAAAACAAAATTATTGTTGATAAAGAGATTTTCTTAAAAAATGAACCAATTAGTGGGACTTTGAAAAGTAGTTATCTTTTTGGTGCTCCTGCGTCTGATTTGAATGTTGAGGCAAAACTGAATGCTTTTTCCAAAGATTATACTCATGAGCGTTATAAGGGTTTTAGTTTTACAAATATACTTTTGGCTCAGGATAACAAGCTAAATTATCTGGATATACGAAAAGATTTTCAACTCTCAAATAGTGGAGAGGCAAAATTTTTCTTTGACACCAAAATAGATCAAAGAGTTCCTTCAATTTTAAAAGCTCAAATTACAATGAGTGTTTTTGATGATGGTAGGGAGGTTTCATCTTATAAAAGTGTAGATATCTATCCATACTCTTCTATGGTTGGAGTAAAGATATCAAATGATAATTTGGAGAGAGGAGAGAAGCTAAAAGCTCAAACTATTTTGATTGATCCTATAAGTGGAGATACAAAAAAAAGAACTCTTCAAGCAGTAATCAAAAAACAGATATGGCACTACTTTTATGATGCTAGAGGTTATTATAAGTGGGAAAAAGAGATTGAAGAGGTTGATAGATTTGATATAGAAGCTGGAGAGGTTATAGATAAAATAGTTGATGCTAGTGGAAACTATATTTTAGAAATCTATGATAATGAAGGTTTGCACAGTGCTTCGCAAGAGTTTTTTGTAAGTGGTTGGGAGTATGATAATATCGCTCCAACTAATGAGATAGAAAAGGTACAGATAGAAGTAGATGATATTTTATATCAAAAAGGGGATAGTTTAGAAGTTAGCTTTAAATCTCCCATTATAAAAGGTCGTGCTTTGGTTACTCTTGAGAGTGATAAAATCTATTTTCATAAAGTTGTTTCTATAAAACAAGGGAGTGCATCACTAGAGATACCTATTGATTTTGATATGAGAGATGGTATATATTTGAGTGTTACTATTGTTCGATCATCTAATAAAGCTTCGGCTATAGTTCCATTTAGAGCTTTTGGATCGAAGTTTATTCAATCAGATAGAACAGAGCATAAGATTAATCTATCTATTGAAGCACCAAAAATTTCTCACTCTCATGATGATATTACTATATCGGTTAGTTGTGATAAAAAATCTTATCTATTAATTTCCCTAGTAGATGAGGGGATTTTACAAATTATAGATCAAAAAGTACCAACGCCTTTTGATTTTTTTACTCTTACTCCTATGCAAAAAGTGGCTTTTTATGATCTATATGATGAGTTAATGCACTATCAAACCAAAGGTAAACTGTTGGAGTTTGGTGCAGATGGTGGTGATGAACTGCTCATGAGCCAAAAACATCTCTCTCCCGAAAATGCAGCCAAAAGAGTTAAACCATTTTTATATTGGTCAAAATTGATAAAGAGTGATGATGAGGGGTTTGCTAGTGTTGATCTTAAAATCCCTGCATTTAATGGTTCGGCTAAAATAGTGGCAATTGCTATTGATAAAGATAATATTGGTGCTTTATGGAGAGATTTGAT
>Ga0256914_1004042_pt1 | contig 11297 bp, 9 predicted proteins | sample HulkmetaG_FD_191571 | JGI IMG/M metagenome (GOLD analysis project Ga0256914, IMG submission 191571) | Hydrothermal chimney microbial communities from Main Endeavour vent field at the Juan de Fuca Ridge, Pacific Ocean - Hulk | ecosystem: Environmental > Aquatic > Marine > Hydrothermal vents ...
TACCTCTTAGTCTTGCAAGTAAACTTCCTTTTTTGGCTATGCATCTTTTTGAAAATATCCTTTTATCTATTAACTTTTTAGACCAACTATTACAAGATAGATAAGTAGTACTCTCATATCTTGTCCATGAGTTAATGAGTCGTTTTTTTTTATCTTGGCTATTGGATGATGAGCTTTCTATTTTCTCTTTTAAGGCTCTATTTTCCTCAATTAAACTAGCTACTCTCTCTTGATAATATTTATGTATTTTTTTCATCTCCCAAATCTCTTAACCTCTCTGTTTGGCTTTATCTCTCCACTCATTTCGGCTTTTTAAAATCTTTGATAATTATAACATTTTATAATCTTATTTTTTTGTTTATTGTAGCATCAATTATCTGTTTTTGAGGAATGAATCAATGCCTTATATGGGGATTTTTGACGCTCTAGAATAAAGCCTTAAATATCAGGCTTTGTGTAGTAATCTATTTTGAAACATAATTAGCAATAATATCACCAATTTCAGAACAAGAACATATTTTTTTTGCATCAAAAGAACCTAAATCGGCTGTTCTATATCCTTGAGCTAGAGATTTTTTAATAGCATTATCTATTTTAATAGATGCCTCCTCTTCATTGAGAGCATATTTGAACATCATAGAGGCACTTGAGATTGTGGCTAATGGATTGGCTATACCCTGACCAGCAATATCTGGAGCAGAGCCGTGAATTGGCTCGTATAGTCCAATCCCATGACCTATACTAGCACTAGGGAGTAGTCCAATAGAGCCACTTAACATACTAGCTGCATCTGATAATATATCTCCAAATATATTCCCTGTTAAAATAACATCAAACTGTTTTGGCTCTCTTATTAGTTGCATTGAAGCATTATCCACATACATGTGAGTTAGTTTTACTTCAGGATAATCTTTTGCAACTCTAATAACCTCTTCTCTCCAAAATTGACTGACCTCAAGGACATTTGCTTTATCAACAGAACATACCTTTTTTCTTCTTTTCATTGCTATCTCAAAAGCAACTTTTGCAATTTGTCTCACCTCATCTTTTGTATAAATCATAGTGTTATATGCTTTATCTTCTAGTAGTTCTCTTGGTTGTCCAAAATAGATACCACCTGTCAACTCACGAACCACCATAATATCGACACCTTTAACTATTTCTGGTTTTAATGTTGATGCATTTACTAATTCATCATATACAATAGCCGGACGAAGATTTGCAAAAGTTCCCATTTTTTTTCTAAGGGCTAAAAGCCCACTCTCTGGCCTTAACTCTCTTTTTAAGTTATCCCATTTAGGACCTCCAATTGCACCAAACAGTACAGCATCACACCTTTTTACATTTTCTATTGTGGCATTAGGCAGTGGAACACCCATCTTATCAATAGCAGAACCACCTAATAACATTTCAATATATTCTAAGTTAAACCCCATATTAGCAGATAGAGCATCTAAAACCTTTATAGTCTCATTTACTATCTCTGGTCCAATGCCATCACCTTTAATTATGCCTATTGTATAATTTTTCCCCATTCTAAACTCCACTAGTAGCTATCTCTTTTTTAGCAAAATTTATAAGTCCACCTGCATTAACTAACTCCTGCATAAACTCTGGAATTGGTCTAAATTTATAACTTTTTGCCTGTGTGATATTAATAATCTCCCCATTTGCCATATCGACTCTTATCACATCACCTTCATCTATTTCATCTACCTCTTTAAGTTCAAATATAGCTAGTCCCATATTAAAAGCATTTCTATAAAAAATCCTAGCAAATGTGGGTGCAATAACAGCAGAGATACCAGCACTTTTAAGTGCAATTGGTGCATGTTCACGGCTAGAACCACAACCGAAATTTTCACCTGCCACAATAATATCTCCTTTGCTCATTTTGGAACTAAACTTGGGGTCTGCATCTTCCATTACATGTTTTGCTAACTCTGTTGGCTCACTGCTATTTAAATATCTTGCGGGAATTATTAAATCTGTATCAATATTATTACCAAATTTCCAAACTTTACCTTGCAATCATTATCCTTTCAATATAGGTCACTTCCTATTTAATATTGGTGGGATTATAACTAAAATGATATTTAATACAGCAATAAATATTTAAATTTTTTTCATAACAAAATCATAGGTATTGTGTTTTTTACAGGTTCATTGTCAAGATAAGACATATCCTTTATGGATACGAGCAGAACGACCTTGAATAGTTATATTCATAAGTTCATCTTGTTTTTTATAGTAAAATCATAAGATAAAGGAATATTGAGTTTAATCTGTGGTACAAATAAGGGCTTCTCTTCTAATTTGATATTGATAAAATCTATATCTTTATCATTTAAAGATTTTCTAATCATCTTTTTTATTTTATATAGAGAAGAAATTTTATCAACTAAAATTCCCTTTATTTCTGGAACATTAGCTATAAAGATTTTTCCTTCAGTAAATGGTCTTAATTTTTTAATAGATACTCCACGATTAGAAGCTACAGATTTTATAAAGTTTTCATAGGTTGGTTTTAGTAAATGTTTGGTTATATACTTTCTATTTTCATCATCTATCTTTGCTAACATGGAAATTGGCTTTTTAAACTTTCCAGCAGTCACATAATCCTCTTCTACTCCTATTTTTTTAGCCAATTTTCCAAAATTATAGTGTGGCATAATAACACCAATAGAGCCAACAATGGCATTCTTGTTTGCATATAAAGGTTTAATTGCAGAGGCGATATAATATCCACCACTAGCTGCCATTGAGTCAATGTACATAGTAATATTTTTATCTTTTTGATAATCTTTAAGATACTCACTAAGCTCTTCACTAGCTGTTGGAGAACCACCGGGTGAACCCATTATAAAAAGTACAGATTTATAACTTTTATCTTTACGGATTTTATCCATCTTTTCCATAACTGCCGTTGTGAACTTTTCAGTAACAGGTTTATTATATCTAATTACTGCAACTTTAGTTTTAGCACTACTTACATCATCAAAAAGTTCCATATTTAGGAGATATATTATAATAAATAAAATTTCAGCTATAAGTATAATACCAATTATCCATGCCTTTAAATTGCTAATAAATATCTGCTTTTTTAGAGCCTTTATCTCATAATCTTTAACCTCTTTTAGCAAATTATCTCCTTTTTTTATGTGAATTATACAATAGTATAGGATAAAATTACACACAAATTAAATAAAAAGGTTATCTTTGAGAAACATATCTATATTTGGTACAGGCAGTAATGTAGGAAAATCAACAATAACATTTCTAATTGCCAAGATAATAAAAGATTTAGGCTATAAAGTAGCACCATTTAAGGCTCAAAATTTATCTAATAATGCAATGGTAGCAGATGATGGTAGTGAAATAGCAGTAGCTCAATATTTTCAAGCTGAAGTTTTAGAAATTCCAACAACCTATCATCTAAATCCAATACTCTTAAAATCTGGACAAAAAAATTTGACATCTCTAATTGTTAATGGAAAGGTTGTAAAAGATAAAGATGTAAGAGAGTATTATAGAGATTTAGACGAGTTAAAACCCATAGTAAAAGAGGCTTTTTTAGAGCTGAATAGCAGATATGATTGTGTTGTAGCAGAAGGGGCTGGAAGTCCTGTAGAGCTTAATCTAATGGATAAGGATTTATCAAATATTTTTATAGCAGATGAGTTTAATACAAAAATTATATTAGTAGCCGATATAGAAAAAGGTGGAGTGTTTGCCTCTATTTGGGGGGTATATAATCTTTTACCAAAAAAGTTAAAAGAGAATGTTATTGGAGTTGTTATTAATAAATTTAGGGGAGATTTAACTCTATTTAATAGAGGGGTCTCAATTATAGAGAGTGAATTTAAAATACCTGTTTTGGGTGTTTTGCCATATATTCAATTTAATTTAGGATTTGAAGACTCTCAATCTCTTATCAACTATAAACAAAACAGTAATATTAATGCAAAAAGGGTAGGGGTTATCGCCTATCCTACAATGAGTAACTATAATGATTTTGAGCCTCTAATTGCCAATAGTAATATATCTTTAGAGTTTATAACCTCAAATATAAATTTAGATAGTTTTGATGAGGTTATATTGGCAGGTTCCAAACTTGTAGCTAAAGATTTAAAATGGCTAAAAGAGGTAGGATTATTTGATAGATTAAAATCGACCAAAAGTAAGATTTTGGGTATCTGTGGTGGATATGAGATGATGTTTAATAGAATTATTGATAGTGAGCATATTGAAATGGAGGAGGATTATATTGAAGGGTTGGGGTTTATTGATGATGAGATTATATTTATTAAAAATAAAATAGTAAAAAGTGGAGAGTATAATATTTTTGGTAAAAGATTTAAAGGGTTTGAAATTCATCATGGAGTTAGTAAAAACTATCCACTATATTATGAAAATGGCAATATAAGGGGTACATTTGTCCATAATTTATTTCATAATAACACTTTTCAACAGTATAAAAGAAGAACCATAGATAATTTTGTATATAGTATGAAGCAAAAATTAGATATTAAAAGGATAATAGAAAATGTTTTTTAAAATAGGGCTGTTTGCTTATATAATTGACAGAGTTTTTGGTGAGTTTAGTTCAAAAAAACACCCTGTTGTATATATGGGGAATTATATAAAGTGGTTTGAAGAGAAATTTTATAAAGATAGTATATATCGTGGGGCTATTTTAACATTTACTCTAATTCTTTTTACATATTTGGTTATCAAAATAGTATCTATCTATATTGGATATATGACAAATATATATATTCAAACATTACTTTTTTCTATAGTAGCATCTATTACAATATCTTCTAAAATGTTATATGAGGCTGTAAAAGATATTATTACAAATCCCCAAAATATAAAATATCTGGTTAGTAGAGATACAGATAATTTAAATTTATCAAATATAAATAGGTCAGCAATAGAGACCTATGCAGAGAATTTAAGTGACGGGGTCGTTGCTCCCCTTATCTATCTTGTTCTATTTGGAGTGGAGGGTGCTTTTATATATAAAGCAATTAATACTTTAGATTCAATGGTTGGATATAGAAGTAGTAGATATGAGAATTTTGGTAAGGTCTCTGCCATTTTAGATGATATAGTAAACTATATTCCAGCTAGAGTTACAGCGATTTTAATCTCTATCTTAATGGGTAGTCAATATGCACTACTCAATTTTTATAAATATGGTAAGAGGCATGATAGTCCAAATGCGGGATTACCTATTTCAGCTATGGCTTTGGCTATTGGGGTTAAATTGGGAGGAGATACATACTATTTTGGAAAATTAAAGCAAAAAGCCAACTTTGGTGATGGAAGAGAAGAGGTAAAAAAGAGTGATATTAAAAAAGCTTTATCTCTTCAATGGAGATTGGATATAACAATAGTTTTAATACTCTATCTTTTTACCTATCTCAATTTATTTACATATATTTCTTTAAAACCTTAGGTATCTCTATAGAGCCATCTTCATTTTGATAATTCTCCATGATTGCAATTAGAGTTCTACCAACCGCTAAAGCTGAACCATTTAAGGTGTGAATTAATCTATTTTTTTTACCACTTTTAAATCTGATTTTTGCCCGTCTTGCTTGAAAATCCCTAGTGTTTGAGATTGATGAAATCTCTCTATATCTATTTTGACCGGGTAACCAAACCTCTAAATCTATAGTTCTTGATGCCGAAAAACCTAAATCACCACTACAAAGCTCAACCAATCTATGAGGGAGTTGGAGTTTGGTTAATATATCTGACGCATTCTCTACCATCATATCAAATATCTCGTCGCTATTATTAGGGTTAGATAGAGCTACCATCTCCACTTTGTCAAATTGGTGCTGTCTTATCATTCCTCTTGTATCTTTACCAGCTGAACCTGCCTCTTTTCTAAAACATGGAGTATATGCAGTGAGGAGAATAGGTAACTGACTCTCTTGTAATATCTCATTATTATATAAGTTAGTCAGTGGAACCTCCGCTGTAGGAATTAAATAGAGTTCCTCACCCTCAATTTTAAATAAATCATCTCCAAACTTTGGAAGTTGTCCTGTTCCTTGCAACATAGAGCCATTATTGATAAATGGGACATATAGCTCCTCAAACCCATTTGCTCTATTGGTATCTAAAAAGAAGTTTATTAAGGCTCTCTCCAATCTAGCTGCTTCTCCTCGTAAAATGGAAAATCTGCTTTTTGCCAACTTGACACCTCTTTCAAAATCTATCCAACCGTTTATCTCTGCCAATTCCCAATGCTCTTTTGGTTTAAAATTAAACTCTCTAGGGGTTAAGACTCTTTTAATTTCAACATTATCATCTTCACTCTCTCCAAAAGGGACAGAGTTATCTGGAAAGTTTGGAACTCTTAATGCGACCTCTTGAAGTTTACTATTTGCATAATTTGCTTCTGCTTGAAGTGATGCTATCAGCTCTTTGTTTTTATCAACTTCACTCTTTAACTCAATTACATCTCTACCCTCCCTTCTATACTCGCCAAAAAGTTTAGACATCTTATTCTGCTTTGCTCTTACCTCTTCTAAGTTGCTGTTTATCTCTTTTAACTCTCTAAAACGCAACTTTAACTCTTCTAAAGTGTCACTATTTACACCTTTTTTAATAAGTTTGGCACTTGCCTCATTAAAGTTTTTTTCTAAATATTTTAAATCAATCATTATAAATTACCTAAGTAGTTAATTTTTGCAATTATAGTAAAAAGAGTAGAAGAGATAGGTAAAATTTTAATAATACAAAAAATTATGATACAATAAATTAATTACAGTTTTTTAGGAGTCTTTATGATATATCGTACTTTATTACTATTTGTTACCATCTTTTTTATCGGTTGTTCACAAAAACATCAAATCAATATAGGGGAGATTATATTAAATAAAAAAGAGCATCAAGAGCCAATATCAATAGATAGATATATGTCTTTTACACAAGAGTATTATGATAATAAAAGGTATCCTGTAAGTGAGTATTGTGATGATAAAAGGGCATTATTAATTGACGATAAGTTCTCTACAGAGATATATTTAAAGGTAACAAATGAGAGAACAAAACAGAACCGTGTTGGTAAGTATCCTATATGGTTTTTAATAAATGATGATGCAAAAAATATTAGATGTGTAAAAAAGAGTGCAAATTTTATTAATGAGGAGCCATTTGTAGTAAGTGATAATGATAAATTAACTCTAAAACTACTTCAAAAAAATCAAGAAGAGAAGAGAGTTCCTGTAAGAGAGCTTAGAGTCTTAATTGATGTTATAGGTTTGGTTGTACCTCAAACAGCAAATTTCTTATTAAAAAGTAGTAATATAATAGATGACCCAGTAACTAGAGACTATCTAAATACAATGGAGAATGCTTTTAAAAATGGGGATTTAGATGGTACTAAGAGTCGTGATTTTACAACAGCAACAACTTCAATAAAAATTAAACTATTTGTTCCGCAAGATGACCTAAAGAGTAAAGAGTTAGGATATATACTCCTAAAACCAAAATATAGAACCACACTATCCACTGTTGATATAATAAAAGGTGTTCCAAATTTTAAATATATATTTACAAGTTCAGACCCAAGAATAGAGGATATTATGAACTATCAACTTAAATCAAAAGGGCTAACAGTCAAGCAAGAGGTGGACAACTTTAAACATTTAGCCGATGAGTATGTAATAGATGCTCTAAGTACTTTGAATGTTCATCTCTTAAACCGTTTTACAAGTTATGATAGGGGGTTAGTGTTAGCATTAGCATTAAGAGGTACTTCTCTCTATAAAAATTTACTACAAGCAGTAAGAGATGGTGATATAAAGAGTATAGAGAGGTATATGCAGATATTAAATAGTAAAAATAATCCTCTTCACGATTTAAGTAAAATATTAAATATTACCGGTATTGAGTATTATAGATTGATGTATAATGCAAATCAGTTAATAAAACATAGTAAAGTAACGCAGGAGCAGAGAATTAAAGAGGAGCAAAAGAGAAGAGAGGAGGAGACCAAAAGACAGATAGAGCTACAAGGTATTGAGAATTTTTTGAGACCTGTCGCTAGATGGAGCTACATTCCACAAATGTTCTCGCAAGATGCAAAGGTTATAGATACTGAGGGAAATAGTTATACTCTAGCCGATTTACAAACTAAATATAATAGAAGAGATAGTGTAGCCTCCTATGGGTGTTATGTTAATTTACAAAATCAAATTCATGGTGTTTCTGTTCAAGATTATCTAATACACCCCAACTATACAAATGGTATAAATTATAACTATATGGCAATATCAGTCGATAATAATAGAACAATTAGTACATTTTTCTATAATTTTAGCTCAAATCATAATCTAAAAATTAAAAATATCCTTATAGATAAAGATGGATATTTTATTATGAAGAGTAGATTAAAGGAGGTTGTAAAGAGTAAAGAGGCTAAGATGTGTTATGATAGTATAGTTTCAAATCTATAATCTCCAATATAATAAGATTTTTTAGTTTTATTTTATTAAATTATGGTAAATTTTAGATTATTTTCAATAAAATGTTATTTACTAATGAGGAGATAAAATGAACGAACTATTTACACAGATTAATAGCTTTTTTGAAAATATCCTATTTTTTGATATTTTTTTTGGAACAGTAGATGGGACAAGTTTACCTTTTGTAGTAGCATGGCTAATTGCAGGAGGGGTCTATTTAACCTTTAAAATGGGTTTTGTCAATTTAAAGATGTTACCCCACTCTTTAGCAATAGTTAGAGGTAAATATCATACTAAAGATGATAAGGGAATTATTAGCCCTTTTGAATCACTTACAACAGCCCTGTCTGCAACGGTGGGTATTGGAAATATAGCGGCTGTATCCATAGCCATATCTTTAGGTGGTGCTGGAGCTACTTTTTGGATGATAGTGGCGGGTTTTTTGGGAATGACACTAAAATTTACTGAAGTTACACTATCTATTAAATATAGAGAGTTTCTACCAGATGGCTCTATTATGGGTGGAGCAATGGAGTATCTGCCAAAAGGATTGGCAACAAAAGGATTGGGTACAATGGGAAAATATCTAGCCTATATATATGCAATATTTTTAATACTTGGTGCTATTGGTGCAGGAAATACATTTCAAGTTTCTCAATCATTAGCTGTTATGCAGACAGAGATACCTATTTTTCATAGCTATCCGTATCTTTTTGGATTAATTTTAGCTTTTATTACAGCTCTTGTTATTATTGGGGGGATTAAAAGAATTGCTCATGTTGCAGAGTTTATTGTCCCTTTTATGGTAATATTTTATATTGTTATGGTTTTTTGGGTTTTAGCTGTTAACTTTAGTAAAATTGATGATGCTTTTGTATTAATATTTAAAGAGGCATTTTCACCAACAGCAATAGCGGGAGGTATATTTGCAGCAATGGTACAAGGTTTTCAACGAGCAGTTTTCTCAAATGAAGCGGGACTTGGTTCTGCAGCTATTGCACATGCACCAGCAAAGGTAAAATATCCTATTCGTCAAGGTTTAGTATCTCTATATGAACCATTTATTGACACTGTTGTTGTCTGTACCTTAACAGCTTTAGTTGTAATTATTACAGGTGTATATACTGGTGGAACTCCTGAATTGGCCGATGCGATAGCCAATAAGCAAGGTGCTATTATAACCTCTGCTGGATTTGGTTCAGTTGTAAGTTGGTTTCCTCATATTTTAGGATTTGCAATTTTTATGTTTGCATTCTCTACTATGATTTCATGGTCATACTATGGAGAGAGAGCTTGGGTATATCTATTTGGAATTAAATCATCTATTATATTTAAACTTATCTTTTTAGTTTTTATTGTTGTAGCAACTATCGTTGATACAGGTTTAATGGTAGATTTTAGTTCAATTCTATTTTTAGCATTAGCAATCCCAAATATTTTTGGACTCCTTTTGTTATCTAGTGATGTTAGAGGTTATCTAAAAGAGTATATATCTAAATTGAAATCTGGAGAATTGGATAGGGAGAGTTATTTGCAGTAAGTTTTATGTCATGATTTTTAATAAATCTGTTTAAAACTATTAAAATTCTTTAACAACCAAAGAGATTGAATAGTTCACTAAGTGCTTTCTTAAATTAGCCACGAACTTTGTTTTACAGTAGAACGGTTTACTTTTTGATAGTAGTGTTTAATTAATTGATGGCACTTATCACTATTTAGTTGTTAAATTTTCTTTTGTATCTTTCCAACATACTTTCATTGCCAATTAATCCCCCTTGATGAATATAGAGTGTTGGTTTTTTAAAAATTTGAGGATTTTTCATAAGAGTTATCCAACCAATTGGGTCATATAGCATATCAAATTCAATTCCTAACTCATCTTTCAGTCTAAGCCACATCTGATAAGACTCTTTATATAGTTTTCCAAAATGAAATTTCCGTTTAGGTTTTATAACAATAGGGTGTTTTAGATAATTTTTTTCTAACATTTCAAACTGTAACTTTAGATAGATACTATCTCCTACACAAGGGGTTGTATAGACCTTAGATTGAAATCTACTATCTATTTCTAGGAGAAATTTTTGTAAAAAGAGTGCAGTTGTGCCTGTTCCTGATGGTAGAAATATATTTAAATTATGAATTCTTTGAGCTTGTTGCCAAAGTTTTATCTCTTGGGCTAGTATTTTAATACCAACTTTAGACTCTTGAACTCTTCCTCCTTCCTCTATAAAAACGGTATGATTGTTTTCTATATTCTTTTTTTTTGGTTTCCCCTTTCCTATGATTAATTTCATACCATTTTCAAGTGCATATTTATAGTTTCCTATCGGGTTTGTTTTTAGATATGACGACACATGGTTAGTATAGTATTCAAATTCCCACCCTTTTATTTTAGCTAAAACAGAGAGAGAGTACATAGCATTTGACTGATTTGAACCATAAGAGACCACTTTTCTAATATTTGGGAAATCTTGAATAATATAATAATAGAATTTCCGTGCTTTATTTCCTGAAAAATTTGGATTAAGCAGGTCATCTCTTTTTATGTAAATAGTTTGATTTCCCAAAAACCTTTTTTCTACCGGTGAGTTGCATATAGTGTACTTATTAATATCCATAAATGAATTATACTCTCAATTTTCTTTATATTAAGTCCTACTAAGATATAATTTCGCGTTTATTTTTTCTAAACAAATTCTCATGTAGTTATTCCTTGATTGGTTGCATCTAACATTAGATGTTAAAGGCTACAGAGGCAAAACCTAAAAGACAATAGTCTATAAAAAATAATTATTTGCAAGGAGCAAA
>Ga0256914_1004043_pt1 | contig 11296 bp, 11 predicted proteins | sample HulkmetaG_FD_191571 | JGI IMG/M metagenome (GOLD analysis project Ga0256914, IMG submission 191571) | Hydrothermal chimney microbial communities from Main Endeavour vent field at the Juan de Fuca Ridge, Pacific Ocean - Hulk | ecosystem: Environmental > Aquatic > Marine > Hydrothermal vents ...
AAGAGGAATTGTAATCCTCCCATTTCCCAACCCCTCCAAAAGTAGAGGTTATCTCTCTAGCTATAAGGGAGAGGTTGTCATGTTTGGTTTCTATCAAAAGATGATAATGATTTCCCATCAAACACAGTGAATCGTATTATATTTCTCTTTTGCGAACTGTTTAGAAATAGTGATAATGGATAATTTTTACAAGAAGGAATATCACAGGGATAAAAATCAAAGTGCTTAAGAGTATCAAAGTTGCTGTCTCCTGTGGACGACAATCGTATAGTGATGCGAGGTTAATATTGGCTATTGCTAATGGGGTCATCATCTCCATTAGTATAATCCCTTGCACGAAAAGAGAGAGATCACTAAAACTAAGCATCAGAGCAGAGACCAAGGGAACAAAAATAAACTTTTGAGAGAGCGTTCCAATAAGTAAAGAGAAGCGAAGTCTTTTCATCTCCAAACCATAAAGAAAGGTTCCTAGCAAGAAAAGTTGCAAAACAATACCACCATAAGCTCCCATTTTCAAGAACTCCTCTATTTGTGATGGGATCTCTATGCTATTGAGATTGAGTATTATCGCAACCATAGAGACGGGAATAATTGGTATTTTTATGATATTTAAAAGTGATTTTTGAATCGAAAATGAGCCTCGTGAATAGATATAAACACCCAAAATATAGACAACAAAGACATTGGCAATATTGATTAAAGTCGTATAGATAACAGAGGAGTGACCAAACAGAGCAATGCCAAGTGGGATGCCTATATTGCCTGTATTGCCTACAAGACCTGCAATGGAAAAGATGGCTTGTTCTTTTGGATCCTCAAAAACAGTTTTGGCAATAAAGATTGTAGGCAGAAGAACCAGTGCAATAATAATAAAATAGTAAAAAGATACAAACGCATGCTCAAGAGCAAGTGAAGAGGAGGAGAAACCCCATGCTGAAACAAAAGGTTGTAGAAAATAGACTGAAAATATGGTTAGTGTTCTACTATCCATCTCCTCTTTGAAAATACGTTTGGCAAGATAACCCAAAAAGATAAAACTGTAGACAAAGATTAATGAGAATAGTGTATCCATAAGAAAAACTTATATCATCATCTCCTGTTTTAACTTCTCTTGATTGAGCTTTTTTATAATCTTATCCTTGAGCAGTTCGTATCCCTTGGCATCAAGAGCAAGTCTCTCCAAGAGCACCTCTAAATTTTCGTTATATGCCCAACAACTCAAAACTTTGAACTCTTTTTTGGTGAGTCTTGTCTTTAAGACCTTTTTTAATAACTCCTCCTTTTGAAGAGGCTTAATCAATTTTCGTATATGTCTCTCTACCTCTTCTCTAAGAGGTGATGCTTCTATTATCATCTATCGCTCTCTTTCGTGTACTGTTTTCTCTTGATCTATACAATCTTGCATCATTTTTTGTAAATTTCTATACCACTCTTTATCTTGATTATCAACTCTAAAAGGTTCAAGATACTGAATATGTACGGTTGCAGAGTGTGCTGTTTTATTATGCTCATTAAGTAGTAGCTTACTATTGGTGATAACAATAGGTTGAATCCTTAGCTGAAGCTTCTCCGCTACAATACGTGTTCCTCCCTTAAAAGAGAGGAGAGACTGCTTATCTGTTCTCGTACCTTCAGGGAAAATTGCCAAAACACGATGATTTTTATCCTCTAGTGTCTCTTTGGCATCTTTGAGCAGTTTGATTAATCCTGCTTTGTTCTCTCTATCAACACAAACCATATTTGGTAGTTTTAGTAGGTATCCAAACCAAGGAGTATCAAAGAGTTGCTTTTTTGCTACCCATCTAATATCTGTGCGTTCTGCCGCTTCCATGGCAATAATATCAATAATACCTTGATGATTCATAACAAACATATCAACACTATTATCCCGCTTCCCTGTGGTAAGAATTTTTCCACCTAAGAGCTTTAAGATAAGGGCATTATAGTAGTGTAGGATATCACTTCTTTTATTCTTAAAAAGTATCATCAAAGGAACCATGATTCCCGCAGAGACAAAAGAGATAACACCTGCTCCATAATAGAACCTAATTTTGGCAAACATCATCATCCTTAATCCATCCAACAATTCCTTTGTTGTATTCGATTTTTGTAAACTCTCCTCGTCTACCTAATTGGGTGGTCTTTAACTCTTGGTCGATATGCAGACTAATCCTACTGTTTGAGGTAGGAATAATATAGATAGGAGAACCTGCCTTGATACAAACCTTCTTCAAGGGAATAAAGAAGGTCAACAAAATTGCTGTAGTCACTACCGCTATAATGAGATAGAAAAAATCCCGTTTCCATATAAATAGTAAAAGAAAGAAGATTATTAATCCTAAAAGAGAGTACTTTTTCAATCTCTCAAAACTATCATCCTTGGGATTTAAATCTGTCTGTGCGGCAACAGAGCCCTCATCAATAGTGATAGGAATAGATTTCTCAACAAAGCTCTCTTTGATGGTATCATAATAGGAAAATTTTAGCATAGTCTGTGTAGAAGGTAAAACAATATAATATTGTGCCTCCATTTTTGAACCTGTCCGTTTAAGATTTTCCAATCCATCTTTGAGTGCATCTGGTATATACATATCCTCTAAATTAGCATCGTGTGCCTCAAGAGAGAGAGCAATAAGATTGTTGCGTTCATCATAGATAGAGGCCTGATAGTTTTTGATCTTTAGCCCTGATGCAATAACCCCTGAGAAGTTTGATTGCTCGGGAAGTGGTTCAACAGGAATATTAACCCCAGGAAGTGTTCTTTTTTTGCCATTATATTCAATAAGAACAGAAGGAATTTGAAAAGGGGTATTTACTGTTTTAAAATAGAAAGTATAAAAAGTCTTCTCTCCATTTTTGATAACAACAGGATCTTTGAGAATAGGTTTTTTCTCTCCCTGAAAATGAAATTTTATATTTTTTTGAGCAGTTGTACTCAAAAAACTGATAGGAAAAACCTGCTTCTCATAGACCTTTTTGGGAACGTAACTGTATCCTACATCAATAGAGAAAAGCGATGTAGGAAGAAGTAAAAAAAAGGAAATCCATATCCAAAGATATGATTTTAACGTTTTCATTAAGCAATAAGCCCCTCTAGCATTTTAACTCCATCATCTGAACCCAAAATATGCTCTAATGCACGTTCAGGATGAGGCATCAATCCAAAGACATTTTTATCTCGATTACAGATACCTGCAATTGAGGTAACTGAGCCATTAACCACAACTAGCTCACCTGCTTGATCACAATATCGTACTAAGATTTGATCATTCTTCTCTAACTCCCGATACCCCTCTTCATCAATATAGTAGTTTCCATCAGCATGAGCAATAGGGATATTAAGTACTTCATCCTTTTGACATTTTTGCAAAAAATCATTATTGTTATTAACTACTTTGAGGGTTTGGAATCGTGAAATGAAGTGCAAACCAATATTTCGTTTTAATGCACCTGGTAATAACCCTACCTCTGTTAGAATCTGAAAGCCATTACAGATACCTAAGACCTTCCCTCCTTGGTTGGCATAATCAATAACCGCCTCCATAATGGGAGAGAATTTGGCAATGGCACCTGAACGAAGATAGTCCCCATAAGAGAATCCACCAGGGATAACCACCAAATCTGTATTCTCTGGCAATTTAGACTCTTTGTGCCACACAATGGTGGTGTTGCATCCAAGTTTCTCAAAAGCATACTGAGTATCCAAGTCACAATTGGTACCTGGAAATTGTAAAACAGCTATATTTTTCATCAAACCAACTCGATTGTATAATCTTCGATAACCGTATTGGCAAGAATCTCTTCTGCCATCTTCTCTACCTCTTTTTGGGCATCCTCTCTATTATCACTGCTAAGTTTTAGAACGATCTGCTTACCCATTCTAACATCCTCTACACCTTCAAAATTCATAGCATCAAGTGCATGATGGATCGCTTTACCTTGAGGATCTAATACCCCCTCTTTCAAAAAAATATTTACTATGGCTGTCATTATACTCTCTCTCCTAAAATTCTGTTTAGTACCTCTTCATAGGCAACTTTGAGTCCACCCAACCCTTGTCTAAATCGATCCTTGTCCATCTTCTCACCTGTATTGGCATCCCAAAGTCTAAAGTTATCAGGGCTAAGTTCGTCAATCAAGATAATATTACCATCAACATCTCTACCAAACTCAAGCTTGAAATCCACAAGTGTCAAGTCAATTTTAGCATAAAACTCTTGCAAGATAGCATTAATTTTTCGAGCCATATAACGGATATAGTCTAGCTCGGCTTCATCTTTAACCAACTCTAAAATAAGGCAGTGTTGATCATTGAGTTTTGGATCACCCAACGCATCATTTTTATAATCAAACTCTACCAAAACAAAGGGAAGATCTTTGCCATCTTCAATACCAAGATTACGACTAAGACTTCCCGTAGCAATATTTCTAACAATCACCTCAATAAGAATAACATCACATTTTTTATGCAACATGTGATTATCATCAAGCATCTCTACAAAGTGTGTGGGAATACCTTTTTTATTGAGCAATCCAAAAAGCTCTGCTGAGATCTTATTGTTTAATGCACCCTTCCCCTCTTCACTAGACTTCATAGCACCATTTCCTGCGGTCAGATCATCTTTGAATTCAGAAATCAACAAAGCACTATTATCTGTATGCCAGATTTTTTTTGCTTTTCCCTCATAGAGAAGTTCTGTTTTATTCATTTGGTCTATCCTTACTTTTTGTTTATCATTAATGCTTTTAAAATATCTACTGCACTCTTAAGTTGAGCATCTTTATACATCTGCTCCTCTGTAATAATGGTCTTATCCTCTTCTTTTTTCTTCTCTTTTTTGATTCCATCAACTTTTTGAAGTTCACTCTCTAGGTGCATCTGAAGATCTCGCTCTTTGATAGAGATTCCCTCATCAGCCTTTTTGATCTCTCCATAAGCAACTTCAATATCAGGCGTAACCCCAACTGCTTGGATGGTACGTCCACTTGGTAAATAGTATCTTGCAATAGTCAGACGAAGAGACTCATTATTGCGTAAGGGCATGACAACTTGAACTGAACCTTTTCCAAAAGTTTTTTTGCCGACGATAATAGCACGTTTATGATCTTGTAATGCCCCTGAGACAATCTCACTAGCACTAGCACTACCATCATTGACCAAAACTACCAATGGGGTCTTGGTATCTGAGTTGTCTGGCGTAGCATTATAGACAAGATTCTCATCTGCCATTTTTCCTTTTTGGCTTACGATGACTCCTTTGTCAACAAACATATCGACTACTCCAATTGCTTGATTGAGTAACCCCCCAGGGTTATTACGTAAATCAATAACAATCCCTTTGGTATTGGGATGCTCTTTGATCGCTTTTTTCATGCTACTTACTACTTTTTGATCAAAAGAGGTAATACGAAGGTAAAGAATATCATCTCCTATTCTCTTTGTATAGACAGATTGAATCTCAATAATGTCACGAATGATATTAAATATAAGTGGCTTTGGTTCTCCTTTACGGATAACAGTAAGCTCAATGGGTGTTCCCTCCTTACCACGCATCAGCGAAACAGCTTTATCGATGGTCATTCCAATGGTTGCTTGGTCATTGATTTTAAGGATAATATCATTAGATTTCATTCCTGCTCTATCCGCAGGTGTCCCTTCAATAGGTGCGATAACAGTTAAGGCACCATCTTTCATACCTACAGAGATACCCAATCCACCAAACTCTCCATTCGTTTGAACCTGTAGCTCTTTAGACTCTTTGGCATCCATAAACGAAGAGTGTGCATCAAGGTTGCTTAGTAGCCCTTTAAGTGCTTTGTCTATGATATCACTGGCATTGAGCTCATCTACATACTGCTCTTCTATAATTGAGACTATTTTAGTAAACTTCAAATATGCCTCAAGTTTTGAAGTCTGTTTGGCTTGATTTGCTTCATAGGGACTCTCTGCTTGTGCGTTACTAACAAAGAGCAAAGAGGCGGTAACGGTAGAGAGAAAGCCAAAAAGTAATGCTTTTTTATTTTTAGTTATCATAATTAATTTGTGTTAATCCCATCATTTTTATAAGAGCTATATTCTATCCAAAATTAATAAAAGTTCAATGAGATTATCCCTATGTTTTCTTAGAAATATAAGAAAAAAGTCCTTTTGCGACAAAAGTGGCACTTCTTTATAAAAAAATATATTAGAATGATAACCAGATAATTAATAACTTAAAAAAATAGGAAAGAGTATGAGTATTTTAGAAAAACTAACACACCAAATGAGTGCCTCTATTGAGTCATCTGTCTCACTGGCACTCCATAATAAAAATCAAGAGGTTGATCCTCTTCATATTATTTGGGGATTATTAACCAATAGTAATTCACTTTTGCAACAAGCATTCAATAAAATGAATGTAGATAAAGCTGCCATTGAGCTAGAGATCAAATCAGCAGTCAATCGACTTCCCAAAGTCTCCTCAGTCACCAAAGAGAGCATCCGCCTCTCTCAAAAAACAGTAAGCTCTCTACAAGCCGCAGAGGGTGTTATGACAGCTAATGGTGATCAATATCTCTCTGTAGATGCATGGATTATTGCCAATATAGATGCTGATTTCATCAAAGAGACAATTGGAAAATATCTTGATTTACAGGAGCTAAAAAAGACACTAGAGGCTATTCGTGGAGGCAAAACAATCGATTCTCAGAGTGCCGATGAAGCACTTGAAGCTTTGGAGCAGTATGGGATTGATCTCAACAAAAAAGCCCTTGATGGAGAGCTTGATCCTGTCATTGGACGTGATGAAGAGGTGCAACGCATGATGCAAATCTTGATTCGTAAAACCAAAAATAATCCTATCTTGATCGGAGAACCTGGAACGGGTAAAACTGCTATTGTAGAGGGATTGGCACAGCGTATTGTGAACAAAGAGGTTCCCCTGAGTTTACAAAATATGCGTGTTATCTCCTTGGACATGAGTCGATTGATTGCAGGTGCAAAGTATCGTGGTGAGTTTGAAGATCGGCTTAAAGCCGTAGTAGATGAGGTCAAAGAGGCATCCAATATTATTCTCTTTATTGATGAGATTCACACTATTGTGGGAGCAGGAGCAAGTGAAGGGAGTATGGATGCTGCTAATATCCTCAAACCCGCTTTGGCACGAGGAGAGCTACATACTATTGGGGCAACCACACTCAAGGAGTATCGTAAATATTTTGAAAAAGATACTGCCCTACAGCGACGTTTTCAACCTGTCAAAGTAGATGAGCCCTCTATTAATGAAGCATTACAGATTCTAAGAGGCATCAAAGAGCGTCTGGAGACACATCACAATGTAACCATCATGGATGCAGCACTTGTAGCGGCTGCTAAATTGAGTGATCGATATATTACGGATCGTTTCTTACCAGATAAGGCCATCGATTTGATCGATGAGGCAGCAGCTGAGCTTAAGATGCAAATAGAGAGTGAACCGATGGAACTCTCCAAAACCAAACGTGAGATAACCACACTTGAGGTAGAGAGAGAGGCACTCTTGATGGAAGAGGGAGACAAAAATGCCACACGCCTTGAGGAGATCGAAAAAGAGTTAGCCAACCTCAAAGAGAAACGTATGCTCTTAGAGTCTCAGTTTGAGACTGAAAAAAAGGTTTTCAATGATATAGCTACCATCAAAAGCGAAATTGAAGATCTAAAAACCAAAGCAGTTGCCTACCAAAGAGAGGGTGATTTCACCAAAGTTGCAGAGATTACACATGGTGAGATTCCTACAAAAGAGCGTGAGGTCGAAGCACTTCAAGCACGTTGGAGAGAGATGCTCAAAGAGGGAACACTTCTTAAAAACTCTGTAGATGAGGAGATGATAGCCAGTATTATTAGTCGCTGGACAGGTATCCCTGTTAACAAAATGCTCCAGAGTGAAAAGGATAAAATCCTCAATGTAGAGAATATCTTAAACCAAGAGGTTGTAGGACAGAATCAAGCACTAAGAGCAGTTGCCCGTGCAATTAAGCGTAACAAAGCTGGATTGAGTGATATCAATCGTCCTATTGGAAGTTTCATGTTTCTTGGACCTACAGGGGTCGGTAAAACACAAGTAGCAAAAACTTTGGCAAAGTTTCTCTTTGATTCAGATAAGAACTTGATTCGTATCGATATGAGTGAATATATGGAGAAACATGCCGCGAGTAGATTGGTTGGAGCTCCCCCTGGATATGTGGGATATGATGAGGGGGGACAACTAACCGAAGCAGTGCGTCGTAATCCCTACTCAGTAGTCCTTTTTGATGAGATTGAAAAGGCTCATCCTGATGTCTTTAATACACTCTTGCAGGTATTAGATGATGGACGCTTGACAGATAACAAAGGGGTAACTGTTGATTTCAAAAACACCATCATTATCATGACATCCAATATCGCTAGTGATAAGATCATGGAGTATGAAGATCTAGTAGAGCGAGAGAGAGCAGTCAATAGTGAACTAAAAAAATACTTCAAACCAGAGTTTTTAAATCGTCTGGATGATATTGTGATCTTTAATCCATTGGATCTTGAAGCCATTACAAAGATTGTGGATATTCTCTTTGGAGATATCAAGAAAAAATTGGCACAACGTGATATCAAAATAAGCCTAAGTGACGCTGCCAAGGCATATATTGCAGAGGCTGGATTTGATCCTGTCTATGGGGCAAGACCTCTTAAGAGAGCCTTATATGATCAAGTAGAAGATCGTTTGGCAGAGTTGATTTTGGAAGATAGAGTTGTTGAGGGGAGTGAGGTGCTTTTTGATCTTCAGGATGGAGAGATTGTAGTTCGTATCAAATAAGAGATTTTTTAATATTTATTTTTAATAGTTTCATAAAAATCTCCGTTTTCTAAGTTAGATTATCATATTATTATGCCACTTAATACGGAGATCCTATGACACTATTTCAATTTTTACTTTTTATTATTTCGATTATTCTTTTTATGATGTTTTTTAAACAACTCTTTTCAGGAGCATTTCCCAAAAGAGGGATTGATTTTGAAGCCAAAAGAGAGGATGAGCAGATTGGTAGTTTAACTCAGATAGATAAGAGCTTCTCCACCCCTGCTCCTCAAATTTCAAGAGTAGAACAACTTAATGATATGGCAAACAGAGCCATAGAGAAACAAGATTACCAAGAGGCGGACAAAGCCCTCTCAAGTGCTTTGATTTTAGAAAAAGAGAATATTGATCTACTCTTAAAATATGGGTTTGTATTAATCAATATGAAACGATTTGAAGAGGCGAAAGAGATATATACCTCTATTCTAAAACTCAATCCAAATGAGGATATGGCGCATGGCTCTTTGGCAAATATTTTACATCAACTCAATGAGGATGAAAAAGCACTTGAGCATCATCGTAAAGCCATTGAGTTGGATAAAAGCTATGCCCCTCACTACTTCAACTATGCCAATACACTTTATGACCTTAATCAAAGAGAAGAGGCCCTATATCTCTATCAACAAGCTTTAGATCTAGATCCCTCTATAGAAGAGGCAAAACGAATGATCAAAGAGCTATCATGAATAACAAAGAATAGGTATTAAAATTATGGGATTTTTCTCTAGCAATAATTCATTTTTTACATCACTTGAAATGCACGAAAATATAATGATTGTTAGCAGTAACAACTCCTTGATATATATCAATAAAGCGGGATTGAAATTTTTTGGATTCAACTCTATTAAAGCATTTAAAACCACCCACAAATATACTATCAATGAGCTTTTTATTGAAGAGAAAGGGTATGCTGACAAATATACTTTTGGGAAAAACTGGTTAAGCAAAATTGCTGAACAGAAACAGCGAAATAGAAAAATCAAAGTTAAACTCTATAGCCATATTGATAATATGGAGCAGTATTTCTATATTCATGTGACTGCTTTGAAAAAAAATGAGTTTTTGCTCTCATTTTGTAATATTCATGATATTGAATTGGAAAAAAATAATCTACAAAAACAGGCAGACTTTGACCCACTAACACAGATTTACAATCGTGTCAAATTCAATGAGGTTTTTCCTCTTGCAATTACAAGAGCTGATCAATATAATGAAGGCTTTTCATTAATCTTATTTGATATAGACCATTTCAAAAGCATTAATGATACTTTAGGTCACCCCATAGGAGACAAAGTACTATTTGAATTGGCACGAAGCGTCAATATGAAAATTAACGAAAAAGATATTTTTGCACGATGGGGAGGTGAAGAGTTTATCATTCTTGCCAAACACTTAACAGCCAAAGAGGCATACAAACTAGCAGAGTCACTACGCAAATATATACAGGGGCACAATTTTGGAAATGGATTAACTGTCACTTGTAGCTTCGGAGTCACAGAGTTTCAACCCAAAGATAATAAAGTAAGTATTTTCCAACGAGTAGACGAAGCACTCTATCTTGCCAAAAAAGAGGGACGTAATCGTGTGGTTATTCAATAAAACTCTAACTCTTTTATGGTGTCTGATAAGGGAGGGCTAACTAAGATATAGAGTGCGTTGGGAAACGCACTGCCGAAGTGAATCAATAAAAGGTGAAAAGTAAATTACGTTTTACTCAATAGCCCTCGTACTTCATCCTCATCTATCATCTCTTTTTCATATTTGACTACGGCAATATTTTCAGTCTCATTTACATAAGACTCTACAATAGCTTCATGTTTGGTAAGATCGGCGATACTCTCTCGATCAAAGAGATCTAATGGAAGGTAGACATTTCCTCGATTGTTAGGGTTTGGCATGGTTGCAACCCAGAGAAACCAAAGTATCGAGATGAGTGCCACAACAATAGAGAGCACCTCTCTATCAAAGTGGTTCATGATATATCCAGCCAGAATACCTCCAAGGAAGATGCCTGTATAGGCAAAAGTATTAGCAACCCCTAGTGCTGCACCTTTTTGGTGTACCTTGGCAAATTTGCTAACAAAACTCTGTAGTAGTGGTTCAAACATATTAAATCCAATAAAAAAGAGAACCACTCCTAGAATAAATATCCATGGTGTAGAGGAGAATCCCATAGCAATAAATCCAAAGAAGATAGTAGCAACAGAGATCATAAAGATTTCACGTCCTTTGCCATATTTTTCTCCAAAGATAGCAGCAGGACCCATAGCAACAAGTCCAAAGATCATAGCAGGTAGATAGACTTTCCAAAGCTCAGCTTTTGCCCATCCAAATCCTCCATTTTCAATACTTTGTGTCATAACCAAAGGGATAATAAAAAATGCCATGGTCATAATAGAGGAGTGGAATAAGAAGGTAATATACATTCGGGTAAGTGCCTTATCCTT
>Ga0256914_1004044_pt1 | contig 11295 bp, 14 predicted proteins | sample HulkmetaG_FD_191571 | JGI IMG/M metagenome (GOLD analysis project Ga0256914, IMG submission 191571) | Hydrothermal chimney microbial communities from Main Endeavour vent field at the Juan de Fuca Ridge, Pacific Ocean - Hulk | ecosystem: Environmental > Aquatic > Marine > Hydrothermal vents ...
TCACCTTAAAATCTCCTTTTTGCCGGAAATGAATTCCGGCAAAAATTCCTATCACTTTGGGGTCCCCACAAAATTTTAAAATTTTGTGGGGTAAAACTTATGCTACGCCTGTCGGCGAGAGAAACAAACATGATTTTTATTTTTGTTTGTGTTTTTGAAACATGATTGTTTTATATATTAAAGAAAGATTTATAGTTTGGAAATATATTCTGCCAATGCTTTTATATCACTCTCTTTAAGCATTATTACCTGACCTTTCATTATATTTTTCATACTTCCGCCATAGGTCCCTGCTTTATAACCGTTTAATGCATTTTCAATTTTTTTTGCATCCCAACCGGCTATTACATGGGATACTCCCAAAGCTTTATTTTGAGCTTTATTGCCATGGCATCCTGCACATTTTGAAAATAATTCTTTAACATTATTTTTATTGATTGTATGATTATCATTGTTTGAGGTTGCCATTGTTGCAAGTGCCGCAACACCTTCTTTGGTCTTTTGTGCAACTTTTTGTACAAGTTCACTATTTTGAGCCTGTTTTGCCAATTCTTCCGTTTTTTGAATAACGGCTTTTGCACTTTCTTGAACAGTTTTAGAAGCACTATGTCCCATATCCTTGGCTTTGTCCGCCAAGCTTTTTTCCTCTTTTTGCTCAGGCTGAACAACAGTTTTTTGCTCTATCTTGGTTGCACTTTCTTGCTTTGCAGGCTCACTGAGACTTTTTTCTTCACTCTTTTTTGAATTACTACTGCATCCTATTATCAATAACGATAAAAAAAGTGATGCTAAAATTGTCTTTTTCATAACTTCTCTCCTTTTTTTATATTTTATCACAAATACTATAATTTTTTTTATAAAGGGGGATTAAAATGAAATTATTAAAGATAACCTTTATCTCATCCGCCCGTTTCATAAAAAGCTCTTGCGGAAATATCTTCTTGATTAAGATTCTCATCCCATCTGTTTTTTTCCGGTTTATTTTTTATCACTTCTCTTAAAACTTCACTTGCAGCTTCGATATCTCCTTTTTTTACAGCATCTGCTATACTCATCGCCTCATCAAAATACAAACAAGGTATAATATGCCCTTCGGCAGTCAATCTAATGCGATTGCAACTCTCGCAAAAATCATGTTTATGGGGATCTATGATACCGAATCTATATCCATCTTCAAGTTCATATAAAAATGCCGGGGAACTCCCCTCTCTGCCAATTTTCTTTACAATATATTTTTCTCTTATTTTATCAACTATCTCTTTACCGTAAAGACCTTTTAAATTTTTATTTGCATGAATATTCTCCATATATTCGATAAATCTTATCTGCATACCTCTTTGTTTGGAATATTCAAGCAAATCCACTATCTCATCATCATTTATACCTTTTAAAGGCACTGAGTTTATTTTTACCCTCAATCCCACTCTCAAAGATTCGTCAATTCCGGCCAAAACATTTTGAAGTACATCTTTTTGTGCTATTTTTTGTGCAGTTTGAGACTTTAACGAATCAAGAGATATGTTCAATCTTTTTAAACCCGCATCTTTCAATCTTTTTGCAGTATCTCTCAAAAGGTAACCATTCGTTGTTATAGCTATATCTATATCGCTTTTATAATCATTTATCATCTTGATAAATTTATCAAGATCCGCTCTCAAAAGAGGTTCTCCTCCGGTGATTCTTATTTTGTTTACACCTTCATCTATTCCGACTTTTAAAAACAAAAATAACTCTTCAAAACTTAAAAGATTTTCTTTTGGAACCCATGAAAACGGTTTTTCAGGCATACAGTACTGACATCTAAAATTACATCTTTCCGTTACCGAAACTCTTATATAATTAATTTTTCTACCAAAACTATCTATTAGCATCAATTTCCCTAATATTTTTACGATAGTATACCACATGTTTATATTTTATTTATTTAAAAATTGTTATAATCTTAAAATTTTTAAAGGAGAATGTCTATGAGTACATTAAACTATAATCGTACAGAACTTGACAGCAATGATTTCCTTGTTTCAAAAACAGACTTAAAAGGTCGCATAACCTACTGCAACCAGTCATTTATGAAAACAGCCGGATACACCGAAGCAGAACTGCTTGGCAAGCCGCATAATATTGTCAGACACCCTGACATGCCTCGTATAATATTTAAGCTTCTTTGGGATAGAATACAAAGCAATCAGGAGATTTTTGCCTATGTAAAAAATAAAACCAAAAACGGAGGATTTTACTGGGTTTATGCAAATGTTACGGCTTCTGTAAATGATAGCGGAGATACGATAGGCTACTATTCGGTTAGAAGAAAAGTCAATGAAAATGCTCTTCCTCTTGTTGAGAACCTTTATGGAAAACTTTTAAAAGAAGAGATTAGGGGCGGAATGGATGCATCTTATAAATATTTAAGCAATATGCTAAAAGAAAAAGGAGTAAGTTATGATGAATTTGTTACATCATTACAGGGTTAAGATAAAAGAAGCAGTTTTATATCTCATTTTGATAGGAATACTTCACTATATCTTTAAAGACGCATACGCCGGTATGACTTTTTTCGGACTGTTTGCAGGATTTTTCAGCAATTCTAAAAATTTAAAAAACAGTAATTTAAAAGATAAAATCCAAAAAGTTATAACAGAAGCTGCAAATGGAAATTTAGAGCCAAGAGTCACCGGCATAGATTTAAATGATCCTTTAAGTAAAATAGCATGGGGTATAAATGATTTATTAGACCAGGTTGAAGCATACATGAGAGACATAAATACCGCTGTCAGCGGTGCAAGCGAAGGTAAAACTTGGAGAAAAGTATATCCGCAAGGATTAAAAGGACTATTTAATTATTCAGCCCAGAGTCTTGAAAAAGGAGTTGAGGGTATTATCATAGGGAACAAAGAAAAATTCAGAGGAGAGCTTGGTTCAGAATTTGGGAAATTAAACGGAGGTATGATAAAATCACTTCATATTATACAAAATGATATTACAATCCTCATAGATGAAGTAAAAAGCATACAAGATATAACTACCCAAACAGCACAAAAATCTGATAGTTCATTAGAAACTACAAATGAACTCTCCAATAAGCTTAACACACTAATAGAACTTATTATAAATATTACGGAAGCTATCGGCTCTCTTAGCGAAAGAAGCAACGAAATAAGTTCGGTTGTAAATCTTATAAAGGATATTGCAGACCAAACTAATTTACTGGCACTAAATGCCGCTATAGAAGCAGCTCGTGCGGGTGAGCATGGTCGTGGTTTTGCAGTTGTTGCCGATGAAGTTAGAAAACTGGCCGAGAGAACTCAAAAGGCTACAAGCGAAATAGCCATTACCATTCAAACACTCCAGCAAGAGACAAATGACATACAATCAAATGCCAATGAAATAAACGAGATAGCAACCACTTCAGGCGAAACAGTCAATGAATTCAAAGAAACTCTTCTTGATTTTAACAAAAATGCAAACAGTACGGCCAAATCAGCAAATTTGATTGCTGACAGAAGTTTTACCACACTTGTAAAAGTCGATCACATCATATACAAAACCAATATTTACTCTGCTGTAATCAATGAAAAACCGACGGACGATAACTTTGTAGATGCAAACCATTGCAGATTCGGACAATGGTATAACACGGAAGGAAAAGAGATATATGGTAATATCCCTGTTTATAAAGAGATCGAAGTACCGCACAAAGCTGTTCATCAGTATGCAATAGCAAATATCAATCTTATAAAAGAACAGGGATTAAAAGAAGAATTTAAAGATACTCTTTATAACAATTTCACCCAAATGGAACAAAACAGCGATAAATTGTTTGAGATATTAGATAAATTAAGCAGAAACTAATATTGCACTTTCATAAGGTTCATAGGCTTAAAAAGCTTGTGAACCTTTTCGTTTTTGATAAACTCAATATTATACGGATGTATAAATTTAAATTTTTTAAAATTCTTTACAGATTTGATTTTTTCTATATTTTTTGCAGCTTCTCCGAAAAATATAAGCTTTATATCTCTATTTTCTATCTCACTTAAAAGAGTTTCTACAAAAGGTTTCCATTTTTTTAAATGATACTTACTCTCTTTTTTATCAGTAAAAATCAAGGCTGTATTTAAAAGCAATACTCCATTTTTTTCAAAATTATCTTTTAATGCCAACATATTTTGACAAAGGCCTGTTTTTTCTATATTTGATATGGCTGTTTGGGACAAATCATCAGGGTTTAAAATATTTTCACACACAAGAAGCATCTTTATAAAATTTCTAAGACTTGTAGCTTTGTTTACCTCTTTTGAAAATCCGCTTGAAGAGAATATATTTTTTACCTTGGCATCTATAAAGGCATATCCTATGGCACTCTCTTTTCTTGGATACGGGTCTTGTCCGAAAAGAATATATTTTGTACTGTTTAAGCCAAGTGTCTTAAAAGGATTTAGAAAATTGTAAATATCAGGAAAATATCTTTTATCTTTTTGCAGAAATTCCAGATAATCATCATCTAAAGAGAACAATGCTTTTTCAATCGGCTTTCGCCAGGATATTTCTATCTCTTTTAATATATTATTTAATACCTTCAATTTTTAACACCAATTCAACTTCTCCGATACCGACTCTCAAATTTCTAGCGATTTCGCTTACGCTTAATCCCTTATTGTAAAGACTTATAATTTTTTTCTCATTTGATACATAACTCTCAGACAAACTTGTAAAATTTTTTATCTTTTCTTCTAAATTTCCTAATTTCTCTATAACTTCATCTTTTATTTCATTGAATTTTTCTTCTTGTTCTTTTTTTGAAGCAACTATAAATCCGGTTATTTTTTCAAAATTTTCTTCAACTAATTCATCTACATACTCTTGTATCTCTTCTTTGTCAAATGAATTTTTATTTTTATTTAATATTTTTTCCAAGTCATATATCTTTTTATTTAAATCTTCTATAGATTTTTCATACAAAAAAAACTTTTTGCTTGTTTCGCTATCTTTGGTATATATATACACAAGCAGGATAAAAACTGCAAATCCTCCTGCTCCAAACAGTAAATAATCAAACATTTTTTCTCTTTTTCATTTCTCTTATCATAACTCTCTCTCTGGCAACAACATAAGCACTCCAGTCCTTTGTATCTTTTTCATGCATCAAATAAATCTCTGCCATATTTTTTGCTACGGCTTTAAAAAAAAGAGGTATTTCTCTTTTTGGAAATACCGGCATCAATATCCTGCCGTAATACTCTTTATCTATTTTCAATTCTTCTTTTTCAAGTTTAAAATGCTCATACCCTATACTCTGTATTCTTTGCAGATTATTTAGTTTTAAATACTCTTTTTCTTCATTTTTTATCAAACTTGTCAACTCATCAACTTTCCTGTGAAGTTCTACCATTAAAGTCAAAAGAACTTCATCACTCTCTTTTGTTTCTCCTTTTGCCTTTGCAAGTTTTAGCCATTGACCTATTGAGTCCTCTTCATATTCACTTAAAGAATCATACTCTTTTTTAAATTCGTCATATCTCTTGTCAATTTGTTCGTATTCTATAACCAGCGGTGCATTTACCACTCTAATGTTATCACTCATTTAAACCCTCGTCCATATATCAAGCACTATAAAACCAAAAAATACGATACCAAGATATCCGTTGACGGTAAAAAAAGCTTTGTCAATTTTATTAAAATCTTTATCAACTATTTTTTGCTCTATATAGAGCATTACTGCCGAAACAATAACTGCAAGATATCCAAATAATCCTCCACCATAAGCAATTGTAAAAAAGAGCCAAAAAAGAATAGTTAAACCATGAAAAATCTTTGATATAAAAAGAGTACATTTCGCTCCGTAAATTGATGGTATTGAGTGCAAACCTTCATCTTTATCAAATTCAATATCCTGCAAAGAATACAACAAATCAAACCCTGCAACCCAAAATATTACTCCGCTTGAAAGCAAAAGCGACCATAAAGGTATATTTGCACCCACAGCTATAGCCCCGGCTATAGGAGCCAACCCCAGAGACAAACCAAGAATTATATGAGCAAGAGGTGAAAATCTTTTAAAAAATGAATAGCCGCCAAGCACAGCCAACATAGGAAAACTGAGCCAAAATGCCAAAGAGTTTACAAAATAAGCTACAATTACAAATAAAATACCATTTGTTACAATAAATATTAACTGATTTTTTGAACTGATTCTTCCATCCACACTAGGCCTTGAAGCTGTTCTTGGATTTTTGGCATCTATATCTCTATCAAGATAACGATTAAATCCCATTGCAAAATTTCTGGCACTAAGGGCTGCCAAAAGTCCAAGAAAAAAAAGTTTCCACCCAAACCATCCGCCAGCAGCAACAACCATAGCAGTAAATATAAAAGGGAGTGAAAAAATAGAGTGCTTAAACATTACCAATTCATTAAAATCATTCAGTATCTTTTTCATATATAAATGATACAATAACTTTGATAAAATTGTCATTAGAGGAAATATGAAAGAGATAGCCATACTTGGTCCTACAGCTTCAGGAAAGACAGCTTTGTCATTGGATTTAGCAAGAGATTATAATGCCGTTATCCTTTCGCTTGACAGCCTTTCTCTTTACAAAGAAATCAATATTGCTTCAGCCAAACCGACAAAAGCCGAAAGAGGCAATATCACTCATATAGGTATAGATGAAATATATCCTGATGAACACTTCAATACGGTACTGTTTTTTGACCTATACAAAAAAGCGAAAAAAGTCGCAAAAGAAAAAAATAAAAATCTTATTATCGTGGGCGGAACAGGTTTTTATCTAAAGTCACTTATAGAAGGTATTAGTCCGAAACCCCTTGTATCAAAACAGATACAAAATAAAATCAAGCAAATGCCTATACAAGAAAGTTATAAATTAATAGAAAAATTAGATCCTCTTCAGGCAGGTAAAATATCATCTAATGATACATATCGCATAGAAAAATGGCTCGAAATATACTTAAGTACAGGCACTATACCGACACAGTATTTTAAAAAACACACAAAAACTCCCGTAGCCAAAAATATAAAAATTTATGAAATTGAAATTGATAGAAAAATTTTGAGAGAAAAGATAACTAAAAGAACTGACAATATGATACAAGACGGTTTAATAGATGAAGTATTCTATTTGGAAAAGAAATATACCAGAAAACCAAAATCTTTAAAATCTATAGGGATAAAAGAAACTTTAGAGTATCTTGACGGTTATATAAGTTTGAAAGAATTAAAAGAAAAGATAACTAACAAAACAATGCAGTTAGCCAAAAGACAATCCACTTTTAATAAAGGCCAATTTTACAATACAACAAAAGCAAATATAAAAACCCTTAAATACCTTATTGCAACTTATTTACAAAATAGTTAAAAAACTCTGTTTTACACATAAGGGTTATCCGATAAAACAGTATCTATATTTTCTTCTTTTGCATTTTTTACTCCATATATCGCGGTGTTTGTTATAGACCAATCAATTTTCATACTTTTTTGCCCACCATAAAAAGACAAAGCCGGGTGCCAGCAAAATAGCATAGCCTATAAGTTTTTTAGGATCAAACAAAGATATCTTTTGCCAAAGTTCATTCCAGCCTCCATCACTATAGGCTTGAAAAAACCCCAAAAAAATAATAGCCAATGCAAAAACTATCCAAATTTTAGCCAGTATAATCAATATTTTATATCTTAACACTCTCTCTTCCTTTCATCAGCCATCCGTACTCTATACCACCGCATAGTTCCAATACATTTTGATAACCAAGCTTATCTCTTAAAAAATTACCTACAACTTTGGTTCTGTTTGCATGTGCACAAATCAATACAAATTTTTCATTTTGGTTTTTAACAATTTTTTGAAACTCTTTTAGCCATTTTTCTATATCATAAAAACCTTTCTCGTCAAAAAAGGTAAGCAGAACGCTATCTTTAACGATACCTGTCGTTTGCCACTCTGATTTAGTTCTTATATCTATAGCTTTTATACCTTCTTTCAAAAGTTCTATCAATCCACTATCATCTACACATTCTATATCTCGCAACTGTTTTTTCCTTTTTTTAGGTTATTGGAGATACCCTTTAGATAATACAAATGCACTCCGTTGTCTCCTACTGGAAATTGAAAATATTCTCTTGTTTTTAATATATTGCTTATTTCGCTATTTTCATCATCTATATCACCAAAATATCTTAGTTTTGCAGGACATGTAATTTGGCAGGCGGTTGTAGTCTCACCTCTTGAAAGTCTTGTATCTGCACAAAATATGCATTTATCAACAAACTTTCTTTCTTCATCAACATATCTTGCATGATATGGACATGCTTCGATACACTTCATACAAAGTATACATATATCTGGGTCTGTAATTACAATACCTTTATCATTGTGATATATCGCATCTACGGGACAAACGGTTTCACAAAAAGCATTTTCACATTGATTGCACTGCTTTGGCAAAAACTCCTCCCTATTTTGGCTAAGAGCATAAAAATCACCACCGGTTTTTTGTACTTCTATCCAAAGTCTATGCTTATCTGCACCTTTTATAATACCGTTCTCCTCCTTGCATGCTACTTCGCAAGCCCTACAATTAATACAAAGTTCATAGTCAAATGCCATAGCAAGTTGCATTATATTTTCCTTATCTCTACATCAGTTTCATTCATTATAGCATCTCCATAACTTCTCTCCATTTTATCTTCTATTATTTCATTATCACTTGCACCTACATCATAGGCATTTTGCATATCAGGCGAAGTTATGCCGAATCCATGTGCAAAAAATATAATATGTGGTGCTATTTTATTGGTTACATAACTTTTTATTTTTATAGAACCTATCTTACTTTTAATTTCTACAATATCGCCTGTTTTTATACCTTTGGCTTTTGCTATATTATCATTGATCCATACATGATTGGAGTAAAATAATTCTCTTAACATTTCATTATTTGCGGTTGCACTTTGGGTATTGTAGATAGTTCGCCCTGTTATAAGTCTAAATTTTCCTTCTTTAACTTTGAAATCATACTCGTTTCTCCATTTTGGAAATTCATCCAAACCATATTTTTTCATTTTCGGTAATTTGCAGTTTACTTTATATTTTACACCTGTGTGATAATATCTTTTCTTTTCCGGATAATATTCATAAAAGTTGTTTTCTATCTCTTTATGATATTTGTCTATACCGGGATACCATACTCCTCTTTTTTTAAGTGATATATAGGCTTTTTCTCCATATGTCTCAATAACAAACTCTTTATTTATTTGGGATATGCTCTTTTTATAAGCTTCACTTAAATCATATCCCCCTTCTTTAAAAGCCTTTACTTCGCCTATCTCTTTTATATTATCTTGTAATTCTTTATCATATTTTTTACTAACTTCAAACAGCGGTTTTGTTAGTTTTTTACCAAGTCCTTTTAAAATTTCCTGCAAAGGTTTGCTTTCGTACAAAGGTTTTATCACCTGATTTCTAAGAGCGATTGAAGGCTCCAGCCTATTAAAACTTACAACCAAATCTTCTCTTTCAAGATAAGTGCACTCCGGCAATATTACATCAGCCATCATTGCAGTATCACTGGGCATAGTATCCAACACAACAATCAAATCCATCTTTTCAAGTAATTTTTTTGTTTTTTTAATATTGGGAATACCTTGCATAATGTTATGTTTTCTTATAAACATAGCCCTAACCCTGTATGGGGCCGTTTCATCCAATACCATTTTTCTGAAGTTAAGCCAGCTACCCGCTTTTGCAGAACCGTAGGCAATTCCATGCAAATCAAATCTATCTTTTGCATTGTCATAAAGCGGCTCGTTTATTTCAATCTGCGGAGATTTTAGGCGCTTACCGTATATAATTCCGCCTTTTCTATCCAAGCTTCCCGCCATTGCATTTAAAATAGCCATTGCACGTCTATATTGAAAATCGCAACTACTTCCGACACTTCTTCTACCCGGATAAAAAAGAGGATATTTTGCATTAAAAAAATCTCTTGCTATTTTTTCTATCTCACCGGCTTTTATACCTGTTTTTTTTTCGGCCCATTGAGAAGTATATTTTTCTTGCAGTATTAACTTTTTATACTCATTAAAATCTTTAAAATGTTTTTGAACAACATCAGCTTTATATAATTTGTCCTTTATGGCTATATGAGTCATAGCCAACACAAATGCAAGATCGCTACCCGGATATATCGAAAACCACTTATCAGCTTTTGCTGAACTTACGGTATATCTTGGATCTAAAACAATTACTTTACCATCTCTTTTTCTTATCAATTCTATACTGTCGGGCGTAATTAAAGATTCTAATCTATTCGCACCTGCAAAAATAACATAATCACTTCCTTCAACATCCGGTTCCCCAACAGTACCTACTGTCAGCAAATAAGCTCCCAGTCTTGTGTTTAGACAAATTGATCCTTCATCCAAAAAATTACTACTTCCTATCTTGCCTTTAAAAAATCTAATCATTTCATCTTTTTCAAAACCCTCGCCGTTGCAAAAAGCTATGGTTGAACGATTATCCTTCTCTTCATCTATAATTTTAGTTAATTTATCTGCTATGAAATTGTATGCTTCATCCCATGTAACTCTTTTATATTTACCCTCTCCTCTTTTGCCTATTCTTATAAGAGGATATTTTAATCTATCTAAATCATAAAGTGCTTGAATACCGGAATTACCTTTTGGACAAAGCATATTTCTACTTTTTGGAAAATATGGATTGGGGTTAAGTTTTGTTACAATACCATCTTCTACTCTTGCAAAGCCTGCACATTTATTTCGACACATATTACAAAGATATGCTATATGTTTAGCATTTTCAGTGGAAGTTTTAGTGGTAAATTCCGGAATTTTTAAATTATCGTGTTTTTTAGCAAAAAGATTGGAGGCAGAGCTATAAATCATTAGAGTAACACTGCCTTGCAAAAATTTTCTTCTTGATCTCTCTATAATCATTTGCACTCCAATTTTTTATCCGTATCTTTTTAATGTAACAATACTCAACCACATATAAAAAGACAAATACCATAAAAAGTTTACAGATATCTATTTGTATGATTGGACATTATTTATATTTTTCTTTATTATCTCAAATTATAAAAACAAAACAACATGCAGTATCAGACACAATAATAAGTCGAAATTATACAATATAATCAATACAATTTCAATTAACAATAAAATAGCAGTATATTTTTGATATATTTATAAGATTTACTTTGGAAGAAAAAAAGAGTATTAACTCAAACCGGCAGCGACCTACATTCCCAACCCCAGTAAGG
>Ga0256914_1004045_pt1 | contig 11294 bp, 9 predicted proteins | sample HulkmetaG_FD_191571 | JGI IMG/M metagenome (GOLD analysis project Ga0256914, IMG submission 191571) | Hydrothermal chimney microbial communities from Main Endeavour vent field at the Juan de Fuca Ridge, Pacific Ocean - Hulk | ecosystem: Environmental > Aquatic > Marine > Hydrothermal vents ...
CGACAGTTTGCAACGTATGGGACTGAAAAACCTTATCTTCGATTTACGCGGAAATTCGGGAGGGTATTTGGGTACAGCCATGCAGATAGCTGATGAATTTTTGTCCGACGGCAAACTTATTGTCTATACGCAAGGTATCCACTCGCCACGCCAAGACCTCAACGCTACTTCCGAAGGCAATTTCGAACACGGCAAACTTATAGTGTTGATTAACGAAGGGTCGGCATCGGCAAGCGAAATCGTTTCGGGTGCCATGAAAGACTGGGACAGGGCAATATTAATAGGAAGACGAACATTCGGCAAAGGATTGGTACAACGTCCTTTCCGCCTTCCCGACGGTTCGGTGGTGCGACTCACAACAGCACGCTATTATACACCTTCGGGACGCTGCATACAAAAACCATACGACAAAGGGGTGGACGAATATTATAAAGATTTTGCCGAACGTATGAAACACGGCGAACTTATACACCCCGACAGTATCCATTTCCCCGACTCCTTAAAATACAAAACGGCACACGGTCGTACTGTGTACGGAGGAGGAGGTATTATGCCCGATATTTTTATCCCATGGGACTCCACAAGGTACAGCGAACTATATTCACAACTTATCAGAAAAGGTGTTTTCAACGATTTTGTTAACGATTTTCTCGACAATAACAGAAAAAAACTTTTGAAAAAATATAATTCGTTCGAAAGTTTTAACAAATCGTTTGTAATAGACGACGAAAGTTATAACATCTTCTTAGATAAAGCAAAAAACAAACTGAAAGATTTTAATGCGGAAAAGATTAATAACGAAACCGCTTTTATCAAACTTCAACTCAAAGCGCTTTTGGCTCGAAATCTGTACAACCAAAACGCTTATTACCAAACCATTTCGGGAATGGACGACGCAATACAAAAGGCTTTAAAGGTGTTGAAAACGGATGACTATTTCAAAAAATTGAAAATAGACTATTAAAGTCTTATATCAACCTATAAGTCCCCTACCCGATTTTTTGATTTTACCGCTCTCGCGAAATTCGTATATCAATCTGTCGAGTACGCCGTTTACAAATATTTTGCTTTTTGGTGTGCTGAAAAATTTGGAAAGCTCGATATATTCGTTCAAAGTGACTTTTACAGGAATTGTCTCCATTTCGGTAAATTCCACAATAGCCATCTTTAGCAATATCAAATCCGAAAGAGGAATTCGTTCGTAATCCCAATTATGAGTCTTACGTTTTAATATTCCGGTGGTCTCTTCGTCGGTGGTTATGGTCTCTCTGAACAACTTTATCAAAAACTTTTCGTCGGAATCTTTATTGTCGTCTCCGGCGGTAGTTTTGAAAATGCCGGGAAGCTTTGAATTTTCATTAAAATCGTGTGAAAACGAATCGAGAAACTTAATTAACAAAACCGTAACCAAATCGTAACCATCGGTATAATAAACACTCTTTTCTTCGTAAAAAAAGCGCAACAACTCAAAATCACTCATCAACCGGTCAACCGATTTAATTAAAAACCGTTTATCCTCCTCCAACGAACGGCTGCCCGATTCCATATACTCTTTATAAAACTTTGCCCCTTGCAATTGTTTATAAAACTTTCTTATCATCTCTTGCTGTTCACCCCAATTTACCTTGTAAAGACCTGCCTTTTTACGATAATCGATATTTTTTTCCAAAATATTTAAAACCCTGTTCTCAACAAACTTCAGGTTAGGATTTAAGTCTTCCTCGGTAGGATAAAACTTCTTCTTGTTTTCTTCCATCCGCATCAAAGCAAAATCTTTTACCTCTATCAAAAACGAAAGCTGATAAATAAACAACTCGTACAGTTTGTTTACACTAAGTAAAAGTTGTTTTTCGGCTTTGGCAAGGTCGTTTGAATTTCCGGAATACCAGGCGTACAGTGCCTGAAATGCTTTTATGCGAAGGTGTCGGCGATATAACATATTGTTCTCTATCTTTCTTCTATGAACTTTTTGGAATTTTGAAAGCGCAAAAATAGAAAAATTTGTTTGTTTATTCCTTTTTTCATCTATTTTTGCATTCTGAACATATGTTCATATAATAAAAAAACGAAACCATGCAAATAGCAATAGCAAGCGGAAAAGGGGGAACCGGAAAAACAACGGTGGCGGTAAATCTTGCAAAATTTATTGCCGCAGAACTCGAAAACGGTTCGACAAAGATATTGCTTGCCGATATGGATGTGGAAGAGCCCAACTCCGGATTGTTTCTCAAAGGCGAGCTATTGAGTTCGGAAATAAAATACAGAATGGTACCCGATTGGGACGAAAAAAAGTGCACTTTCTGTAAAAGATGTGCCAATGTTTGCGAATTTAATGCTTTGGCATATCTCGGTATCAGTGTCATGATTTTTCCTGAATTATGTCACTCGTGTTATGCATGTTCCGAATTGTGCCCCGAAGATGCTTTGCCGATGGTTCCCGTCAGAATGGGAGAGATGAAAGAGTATAAAATAGGGAAAAATCTTTTCTTTCTTGAGAGCCGTTTGGATATTGGAGTGGAACAAGCCACTCCTCTTATAGAACAAACACGAAAATTTATCAAAAACCACTTCGGCCGGAACTGGATATCCATAATCGACTCGCCCCCCGGCACTTCTTGCCCTGTTATGGAAGCGGTAAAAGACGCCGGTTTGGTATTGCTTGTAACCGAACCCACGCCTTTCGGCTTGCACGACCTGAAACTTGCCGTGGAAACAATGCGCGAACTGAACAAAAAAATTGCAGTGGTAATAAACAAATACGGTATTGGCAACGACGAGGTGGAACAATATTGCCAACGGGAAAATATAAAGGTAGCGGCAAAAATTCCCAATCTTAAGGAGGCTGCGGGACTATATTCGAAAGGAAGTGTATTGATAGACAAACTGCCTGAAATAAAAAGAGAGATTGAGAACATTTACACTTACATTTTAGAAATTGGGGAGGAAAAACAATGAAAGAGATAGTAATACTTTCGGGAAAAGGTGGTACCGGAAAGACCTCGATTACAGCATCTTTTGCGGCACTCGAAGCCGGCAAATCGGTAATTGCCGATTGCGATGTGGACGCTGCCGATATGCATCTTTTAACAGCACCCGAAATTCAATATCAAGAAGATTTTTACAGTGGTAAAACAGCTTTTATTAATACCAAAGGATGCACTCACTGTTTTAAATGTATAAAAGTTTGCCGTTTTGATGCAATTTCGGTAATAAACGGCGACTTCATTGTCGACCCGCTTGAATGCGAGGGGTGCAGTTACTGTTTTCATGTTTGTCCCACCCGCACAATTGAGATGAAAAACCGCTTGTCGGGAAAGTTTTTCATATCAAAAACAAGGTTCGGCAATACACTTGTACATGCCCGCCTTGGAATTGCAGCCGACAACTCGGGAAAACTCGTTACAAAAGTGCGCGAAGAGGCAAAAAAAATAGCAACGGAACAAAATGCCGAATACATACTCGTGGACGCTTCGCCGGGAATAGGTTGTCCGGTGGTGGCATCACTGACAGGAGCACATTTTGTGGTTCTTATTACAGAACCCACAGTCTCGGGATTACACGACCTGAAAAGAGTGTACGAACTGGTTGCAAAACTTAAAATTAATGCAGGATGCATTATTAACAAATACGATATTAATGCCGGCATGTCGGAACAAATTGTAAAATTCCTTGAAGAAAACAAAATACCTTTAATTGCCAAATTCCCCTATAATATCAATTTCACAAAAGCAATAACCATAGGAAAAACCGTTGTGGAGTACGACGACGGCGAAATAAAACAACTACTGGTGAAAAGTTGGGAAAAAGTAAAAGAAACCATTAAAAACAACGACTAACGGAACAAATTAATATTTGTTTCAGAATAGATATGTTTATGGTCCCTTTCAGGATACCGATTTTAATATCTCCTCAACCGGAAACAGCCTTCAAAACATAGCGGCCGTGAAAAATATTATCCCTGAAACATCAAAAGCAATACGAAGACAGGAAAATTTTCACATCAAAATTGTATCATAATAACGGCTCATTTATGTTACCGTATCAAGCCTTTCACGGCAGAATGCATACAATAAATACCTGCCACCAATTATATTTTAATACTACAACATCATAGCATATAAAAACAAATCAACATTACAGGTACTCTCTGTAATACTGATAATTAAAAAATATTATCATAAATGTTACGGGTTTAAAAAAATTTATATATTTGCAATCTACTACATTTAGATAGTATTTAAATGAAACTTTCCAAAACAGCGGAATATGCCTTGCGCATTTTGAGTTTTATGATAAACTCGGATATGCAGGTTTTTTCCGCCCGTTATCTTGCCGGAGAGTTGAATATTCCCGACAAATACCTTCGCCGGTTAATGACCGACATGGCAAAAAAGGGTTTTATAAAAAGTATTCAGGGACGTGAAGGCGGCTATGTATTCGGAAAAAATGCCAACAATATCCACCTTGCTGAAATTATTGACGCCGTTGAAGGAATGGAGAAATATACAGGTTGCTTTCTCGGATTTGACGACTGCAGCGATAAAAATCCATGCAGTTTGCACGAGGCTTATGCCCCTATCCGCGAACAGATGCTTAATCTTTTGAACACCATGACAGTTTCGGATTTAAAAAACAAGAAAATCAAAAAATTTTGATATACCGTTTAAAAAGGCAAAACGATGAAAAAAAAGTGTATTGACTCAAATAAATAAAATCAATCTGTTTTTTTTAATTAAAATTTTAATTCTATGAAACAATCATTACTTGACAGGTTTATGAGCAAAAAGGGGCTCTATACCGGATTTTGGATTATTGCCATTTTTATGGTAACTATCCTTATTTATTACACGGCAACCCTTCAACGTGAGGTACCACCTATCCCCAAACAGGTTAAATCGGAAAGCGGGGAACTTCTATACACATACGACGATGTAGTGGAAGGGAAAGGCTATTTCCAGGAATTTGACCTGATGGACTGGGGAACATTGCTTGGCATGGGTGCATATATGGGACCCGATTTTACCACCGAGTTTTTCCACAAACGTGCTGAGTACCTGTATAACTTTTACGGACAAAAAGTATATGGGAAAAAAGCATCGGAGCTCACCCCCGAAGAGAAAGGATACGTTAAGGGTCTTGTAAAAAACGATTTTCACAACAAGACTCACCTGCGCGAAGAAGGTGTGATATACACCGACGCATCGGCAAAAGCGTATCACGAGAATGTTAAATTTATTACCGACTTGTTGGTGAAAGGTGATCCCGAAAGGGCTTTCCCCGGCGGAATAATAACCAAACACGAAGCGGAAAAAATAGCATGTTTTATCGACTGGTCTCAACTGGTTGCATCTTCATTCCGTCCCGGCACCGAAGGAACGGTAAACCAACGGACATGGTCGAACAACTGGCCGCACGAACCTTTGGTAGATCAAAACACCGGATTTAACAGCCACTGGGTATCGTTATGGGAATTTTTAATTTTATGGACACTTACCATCCTCGTTATATTCCTTACATACGAATACCTGTTTAAAAAAGACCGCAAAGAGAACTTGCAACCGGCAATAAAAATCACCAAACTTTTTCCGTCGCAGAAAAAACTTCTCAAATACATTCCCATTGTATCCTTGTTGTTTGTGGTACAACTTTTCCTTGGCGGTTATCTTGCCCACCTTTACACCGATCCCACACACAGTTTTATTATTCCGCAATCGTTGTTTCCGTTCAACGTATTAAGGTCGGTACACACACAGCTTGCCATTCTTTGGGTAGCAGTGGGTTGGCTTGTAGGCGGCTTGCTTATTGCACCCTGGGTAGCTAACAAAGACCATAAATTCCCGTGGCTCGTGGATGTTCTGTGGGCAGCACTGTTGATAGTAGCCGTAGGTGCCATTATTGGTCTCTATATGGGTGCCATGGGCGAAATGCGTAATGTTTGGTTTTGGTTCGGAAATGAAGGACGCGAGTTAATAAACCTCGGACGTATTTGGGATATCGGTCTTGTAGTAGGGTTGGTATTCTGGTTTTTACTCATCATTTCCCTTATCAGAAAAGCCGCTACCAACAATCCGCTTGTGGGTACAATTATATGGTCGGCATTTGCCATTGCCACACTTTACATTGCAGGTATGATGCCGCTGAATAAAATCATGCCCAACTTTACACTTGACGATTACTACCGTTGGTGGGTAATTCACCTTTGGGTGGAACTTACTTTTGAGCTCTTTGCCGCAGGTGTTATTGCTTACTTTACGGTTTCGCTCGGGCTTATTTCGCAAAAAACCGCCGAAAGAGTAATGTTTTTCGAACTGTTTCTCATTATGATGTCGGGAACACTTGGGGTTGGTCACCACTACTGGTGGCAAGGTTTGGACGAGTATTGGATTGCCATAGGCGGCATTTTCTCGTCGCTGGAACCTTTACCGCTGGCACTTATGATTGTGGAAGCATGGAAAAACAAACGCGACGGCGAATACAGCGGACATGATTTCAAATTTGCCACACCCTTTATGTGGATTGCCGGCTCGGCGGTTCTGAATTGGATAGGTGCGGGATTTCTCGGCATGGTTATCAACACCCCAACCATCAGCTATTATTCCCACGGAACATATCTGATAATGCCTCACGGACATGTGGCATTGCTCGGAGCATTCGGCTACATTTCCATAGCATTCCTTTATATGACCTCACGCGCAAACGCCCTTGCCAACGGATGGCAATGGAACGACAAGTTGAGCAAATGGGGATTTTGGCTGCTGACACTCGGCGTACTGCTGTTTGCCCTGCCAACCATTATAATAGGAGCACACCAAACACAGCTCGCCGCCGAATTGGGATACTATTATACACGTACCCGCGAAGCCGTGGAAGCCATGAAAGGATGGATGTGGTTCAGAATTCTTCCCGACGGCATGATGATTCTCGGCGGTGTAATAATTTTCATCGATTTGTTGAAAAAAACTTTCTTCGGCAAACCTGCCGAAAACGCCGAATAATCAATGGGTTAAACCATAAAAAAGCGGGCTTTTAACAAGCCCGCTTTTTTTATACAATTAACCGTTATACTTTCCCTTACCACTTTTCTCAACAAAATGTTATATTCACGGAGTTAGCAATTAATCAAAGAGCCGTTTATCCTTTTTTATCAATTCGTAAGCTTTTTGCTTAAGGTCGTCGGCAGTATCGAAAATTATCTCTTCATCTTTTGGAAAAGGCAGGGGACCCTTTTTAACAAGTTCAAGCGATTTTTTACTTAAAGCACTCTTATCTCCTTCGAAAGTGGCAAACCCGTACTGAAAAACAAACACCGAAGAGAGAGGATAAGTTTTCAAAAGTTGTCCGCCGGCGTCGTAATAGTCCAATACGGCTTTTACCGAAGCTTGTTTAAACATATCGGCTTTAGTGACAAACGCCTTTACCGTTTTGTACCTTTTCACCTTTATATCGTTACCTGCCGAATCTTTTTTAACATTACCGTTTTCGTCTTTAACGTAACGCCAGCCATCTTCTATTCTTTTCGTTTCGGTGTATTTTTCCCTTGTCAGTTGTTCGGGCGAGACCTCAATCTCCTTAATCCGTAAAAATATTTCGTAATCATAATTTACCCCCTCTTGCGGCCAAGTGTTAAATTGAAGCCAATCGTCATTCAGCTTACTCAAACTCATTTTCAGAATTTGTTCTTCATAATTTTTCGGCAATACGGTTTCCGATTGATTTTGAATAACAAAAAGCACTTTTGTTGTTCCTTGTTCCAAAGCCCTGTTCATCAAATCATTGACATCCCTGTAGTTTCCCATATGTTTTTTTATAAACTCCAGTTCGCCGTAAGCACTACGGGCATCAAACTTGTCTCCCGTCTCGAGCAATTTAACGGCAACACCGTACGAATAGGCAGCCGCTTTTTTTAACGCTTCAACCGTTTGAGACGAGTAATCACTCTTTTTGAAACCTATTTTCGACAAAATATTGTCGGGCAACCGTTCCACTTTTCTCTCCCTTTTATCAAGCCTTTCGTATGCCAAATATATATCTTTCCATACATCGGGTTGTCCTAATAATTCCAGTTTATTTATCTTGTCCAAATCGTTGTCGTTGGCAATTTGCCAAGCCTTTTTCAAAGTTTGTACCTCTTTTGCATTTTCCGGGTGTTTCATCAGCTTTTTAACCGATTTGTCTATGGCAGCATCATAATTCCCCTTTTGTAATAATTTTCCCGAACCGGCACATCCCGCAATAACAAAAGCTAACAGCGGTAACAACAATAATAACTGTATCTTTCTCATTTTTAAGATTTAAAAAATTGTTTATAAATTAATATATAAAAAAAGAATAAGGTTCCGCCTGCAAAGGTATTTAAAAAAGGTTGCTAAAAAAAAATTGCAAAATCGTTGCAATAAATAAAAATATTGTACTTTTGCAGCCTGAATTGGGGACCCGTAGCATAATTGGATAGTGCACCTGACTACGGATCAGGAGGTTGGGGGTTCGAATCCCTCCGGGTTCACACAAAAACCGGTAAGCGATAAAGCATGCCGGTTTTTGTTTTTCAAAAACCCGGTTATTTATTGAAAAAAATTTTTTTAAATATTTTAGGATTATATTAATAAACAATCTATTTTTGCAGCCCCAAAATAACAGGTAAACTATTTTTGAAGTTTTACAGGTTATAAAAGGGTTTTTCGTGGCGGGGGACCGGTAATAAGGCCTTCAGTCGTAATTTAATAAAAAAACATATAAAAATGAAAGCAAATATTCATCCGAAAAATTACAGACTCGTTGTTTTTAAAGATATGTCGAACGACTATGCTTTTCTTACACGCTCAACGGCAAATACCAAAGAGACCATAGTTTGGGAAGACGGTAACGAATATCCGTTGGTAAAACTTGAAATATCACACAAATCGCACCCCTTCTTTACAGGTAAGATGAAACTTGTTGATACTGCAGGTCGTGTTGACAAATTTAAAAACCGTTATAAAAAACATTTCGAAAAGAAACAGGCTAAATAGGTATTGCCTAATTATAAGTTATCAAATAAAAAAACTCCCGCCATATGACGGGAGTTTTTTTATTTGGAATAATTTTATATATTAGCTGCGAAAAAAATAACAGTTACAACAATGAAAGAAAAGATGTTAACTTCAATAGGGAAAATTACAAAAAAAGAGAGTTTGATAAGTATTGATTTTGAACAAAAGTGCGACGCGCTCATACTCGAATCTTCGCAGCCTTTTCCCGGTTATCACGGAATAACTTTACCTGCCGATAAGCCTCTTGCACTATATCTTGTATTAAAATCGAACCACACCGACGAAGAAATAATAAGAGCCATACAAAAAATAAAAAACGGTAAAACATTTGTGCATTTTGACGGAGCTCCCGGCACTATTGATATGAACAGGAAAAAAGTAACGGTAATACGTATCAAAGATGCCGGATACAAAGACATTCCGGCTCTGCTCGGGAAATTTGCCAATCAAGGATTTGTTTTTGCAAAATACAAAGAGACTCCCGCCTTCGACACTTTAATAAAAATAACGAAATATTTCAAGATTAAAGAGATTGACGACGGAATATTCGTTGATTTGACCGAAAAGTGTTTCCACTACATTAAAATACCCGTACTGCCCGATTGGGAAACATTTGAAGATATCACAAAGAAAATAAAGTACAATATTGAGGATAACAATTTCGACGCCGCTCTGTGCAGCATGTACAACCAAGAGGGGTTAATCGATTTTATAAGAATATTCGATGAAAATTCCGGTAAAAACAAAATGTCGTATATCAAAAACAAATATCTCGACCAAATAAACAAAATCTGAAGGTATCGACTTTTTCCGCATATTTGCATAAATTTTTATTTTTTACCATAAATTTTATGGTATAACCATTAAAAACATTTCATAATGATGACGGTATATATTAATTTAACCGACAGGTTAGTCGGTATTTTAAGCGGTTGGGGAATGGAACAGAAAAGCGCCTCGCTGGCAGGGCAATTGGTAATGCTCGGTTTGTTAGTTATAATAGCATACACGGCTTACAGGGTTGCATGGTATTTAATGCGTAAACTGATAATCCCTTTGATACAAAAGAGCAAAACAAAGTTTGACGACCTGCTGTTAAAACACTATTTTTTCCGTAAAATATCGTTTTTGGTACCGGCACTAATACTCTACTATTACCTGAACGACGTTTTGTATTTGATGCCGGGTTTGACAAGGTTTTTAATTACACTGATAAACATATTCTTCGTTTTTATCACCATACTGATTATCGACAGTATATTATCGACCGTAAACGATTATTACGAACGTTTCGAAATTGCCAAAGACCATCCAATTAAAAGCGTCATACAGATTATAAAAATCATTGTTTACTTTATCGGTTTACTTGTAGTAATAGGCATTTTGTTCGAGCGCGATTTAAGTTCGTTGCTCATAAGTTTGGGCACATTATCCGCCGTTCTAATGTTGATATTCCGCGATCCCATTTTGGGTTTTGTGGGAGGTTTGCAACTGGTATTCAACAAAATGATAAAGATAGGCGACTGGATAACGGTTCCGAATTTCGGTGCCGACGGTACCGTTTTGGAGATAACCCTTACAACTGTGAAAATTCAGAATTTCGACAAAACCATTGTTACCGTCCCCACATACAGCCTCATTTCCGGGTCGTTTCAAAACTGGCGCGGCATGGAAGAGTCGGGCGGACGACGTATTAAACGTTCCGTTTATATCGATATGGACAGTGTTGCATTTGTTGACGACAAAATGCTTGAGAAATTCATGAAGATAAAAGTGTTACGCCCCTACCTCGAACAAAAACAAAAAGAGATAGAAGAGTATAACAAAAATATGGGCATTGACCCGAGCGTAAAAGTTAACGGCAGACGTCAAACCAATTTGGGTGTGTTCAGGGCATATCTAAAGGCATATCTAAGAAACCGTCCCGATATTCATCAAAACATGACATTTCTGGTGCGCCAGCTCCAACCTGCCGAAAAAGGTATTCCCATTCAAATATATGTTTTCACAAAAACAACCGAATGGGTTGAATACGAAAATATTCAGGCCGATATTTTCGATCATATCTTATCTGTAATTCCGGAGTTCGGATTACGTGTTTATCAGTTTCCGAAAAGCGGCGACATACAATCACTGCTTAAAACGGCAAAAACCCAATAGACATTACTTCGATGTCCGTCCGGGATAAACTTTAAGGGCTTCTTCAAGCACCTTTATTGAATTTTTAAGGTCGCCGACTTTTAGCACATAGCTTATACGAACCTC
>Ga0256914_1004046_pt1 | contig 11284 bp, 6 predicted proteins | sample HulkmetaG_FD_191571 | JGI IMG/M metagenome (GOLD analysis project Ga0256914, IMG submission 191571) | Hydrothermal chimney microbial communities from Main Endeavour vent field at the Juan de Fuca Ridge, Pacific Ocean - Hulk | ecosystem: Environmental > Aquatic > Marine > Hydrothermal vents ...
CAAGTGCGGCATTTTGCTCAGCCCATTCAAAATCCTCCGGTTTCTCAATAATAACTTTAAGTTCGTCGGCACGGGGAAATATTGATTTTTGCGGAGGCGACTGTTTTTTGGGAGAGAGGCAAATCCAGTCCCAGTTTCCTGTCAGTTTGTATGCACCCGAAGTTTCAACGGCACATCGCAATCCCTTTTCATGGATTTTTTCGGTAAAATATTCGAGCCGGTACATAGAGGGTTCACCTCCGGTAACCACTACATTTTTTGCAGGGTATTGTGCCGCTCTCTTTACCACCTCTTCAACAGGAACAGGAGGAAAGAGTTTGGCATTCCACGACTCTTTACTGTCGCACCACGAGCAACCCACGTCGCAACCGCCGATACGAACAAAATAAGCAGCTTCGCCCATATGGTAACCTTCGCCCTGCAAGGTGTAAAACTCCTCCATCAAAGGCAACTTTTTACCGCTTTCGAGTATATCCTTTCCGCTATTGCTCATTTTACAATTTTACAAATTTCTTTTTATAACTTTTTTTACCCACGGTCAATTTTATTATGTAGGTACCCTTTACAATATTGTTAAACTTCAACTTGATTTTCCGTTTACCGGCAGGGTATTTTTGGGCGAAAACCAATCGTCCCGAAGTATCTAAAACGGCAAGGGTGAACGTGTTTTTTACGTTGCCGTTTATCTTCACGTGCAATTTTGATTTTTTAAGAGGATTGGGATATATGGATAAAAAGAGAGCCGTGTCAACGGGTCGCGGAATGCCGGCATATGCTTTGTCGGTCCATTGTGCGGTTGAAAAGTCGAACATGGTTTGCGAAAAAAAGACTCTTCCTTCCGAACTGATAACTCCCCTTTTTCCGTTCACATAAGCTATTCCTTCGGTTTGTGTGGCAGTAACATTGGGCATGTCAATCCTTCTTTTGTTACCCGAAAAAAAGTTATATCCTTTAAAATCGAATAAAATCCATAAAAATGGCACCCACCTTTTATTGGTATATCCCACAAGCACCACTTCGTTATTCTCTTTATTGAAATCGGCACCGGTAATTAAACCTGCACTGTTAAACCGGTAAAGCACTTTTGCCGTATAATTCCCTGCTGTTTTGGGCAGGGTGTACATACGCGTATGTCCATCTTCCCAGTCTTTACTGAAAAGATAGAGCGAATCGCCCGCCGAAAGAAATGCTTCGCAATCGAAATTATTATACTTGCGCTTTTCCACATGTCCGGGATAATCTTCATAAGAAAAGGAAATTTTTTTTGAATTCACTGCAATATCGCCGGTAGCCGGAATAGTGCTTTTATCAACAATATAGATGCACAAATCGTCTCTGTTACCCGAATTGTTTCCGAAATCGCCCACAAAAATGTGTTCATTATCCTGAGTTATGTCTTCCCAATCGACATTGGTAGCATTGCTGACGGTAATGCGCTGAATTACACTCCCGGTGAGTGTGTCGAGTTTGTATATTACCGGAAGTCCGCCGCTGTCGTTTATAGTCCAGTAACCGCCCATGTAAAAAATCAAACCCGATGTTTCGTCAACTTCGTCGGGTAAAATATACCTGACCGGAGGATTGTAAACCGTAATATTGTATGTACAACTGCCGTCGTTTTGCGTTGCCTGCGGATTGAAATTGTTTGCCCTTGGGTCGGTACATCCGGTTTGTTGCGAAAAAAGAGGTGCAAAAAGCAGTTGAAAAAAAAGTAATGTTATAATCGATTTCATCTTAATTAAATTTGTAAATATTCTAAAAAGAGTCAGTTCCGGCATTGACGCACATTTGGAACGGATTCCGTTACATCCGGTTTTATCATTGTTTCTTCTTATTAATTATCCGGAGAATAAGTTTCATCTTCTTTTGCAAAAATATACGAAATATCGCTCATTTCAATTATTTTTGTTGCGGATATTAAACCGATAGTATTTGCTCTCCACGGTAATTTTTATATATAACGGTAATTTTACTGAATTTGAAAAAACAAAAAGTACATAATCCGGTTTTATCGTTTTTTTGGATTATCAACCTAATGGTGATAATTTTGCTGTTACTCTCCATGGCACCGTCATATATAAACGGAATGCCCTTTTTATCGGTATTCGGACTTTTTTTTCCCGTAGTTTTTTTTGCCAATCTTTTCTTTACGCTGTTTTGGTTGTTTTTTTCCCTGAAAAGAAGTTTTATCTCCCTGGTTTTTATTTTAATAAGTTACAATATTTTTCTCAACCATTTTGCCTTTAACTTTGGGAATAAAAGCGGACAAAAAGCAGAATTTACCGTTGTATCGTACAATGTGCACGGTTTTTCGAACAGCAAAGACAAAATAGTGTTAAACGGCACAAAAAACGACATAATGCACTTTTTGGTTTCTCAACAACCCGACATTGTCTGTTTACAGGAATTCCGTTCCAAAGACAGAATGTTATACGGTCCGCTGAAAGAGACGGGAAAAGATTTAAATGCGGGCAGTTACTATTTCCAGAGTTATTACGGGCCGAAACATAACGAACTGACAGGAATGGTAATATTTTCCAAATTCAAAAAGTCAAATACGGGATACCTCAGGTTTGAGGGGCACCGTACATTTTGTATTTACAGCGATTTGCTTATAAACGGCGATACCGTAAGGGTTGTAAACATTCACCTTGCCAGCGTAAGCCTCAATCCCGCCGATATCGATTTTATTTCGGGTGACGCAGGTAACGGAAAGAGGGGGAAATTTAACAGAATTAAAAGTATTTATATGAAATTGGTAAAAACCTATTCATTGCATCACAAGCAAATAAAAGCGGTAATGGATTTGGTAAACAATTTCAAGGGAAAAGTGATTGTTTGCGGTGATATGAACGACACGCCGGGCTCCTATTCATACAATTACGCCACACGCTTTCTTAACGACGCATTCAAACGGAAAGGGTCGGGAATGAGTGTTACCTATGCAAACAAGATACCCTTTTTAAGAATTGATTATATAATGACAAGAGGTAAATTGGAAACGGTATCGTACAAACGCTCCAAAGTACATTTCTCGGATCATTTTCCTGTTTCGGCAGGATTTATTTCGCACTGATACTCACTACGCCTTATTATCATTGTCCTTCCACTCCTCAAGCATGGCCTGCTTTACGTAAAAAGCTACCTTTTCTATGGAGGTTATCATATCGTACTCCTCAAGAAAAATATTGTCGGGAACAATCATAGGAGTGGAGGTAAAATTCAAAATACCTTTTATGCCCGCATTTACAAGACGTTTTGCCGTTTCGTTTGTCTTTTCGGGGGGCACCGTAACTATTGCAATACCTATGTTTTTTTCTTTGACAACCTTTTGCATGTCGGCAGGCGAATAACATGGTATGCCATAGTATTTCTTGCCTATTTTATCCTCATCAATGTCGAAACCGGCCACTATCGTGAGTTTCTCCCTTTTGTTTTTGAGATATTTCAACACCGCGCGTCCCAGGTTTCCCAAACCTATTATTGCCACATTGATGCCTTTGTGGCAGTCTATTATATCGCTTATAAGCTCTATCAACTTTCTTATGTTATAACCTTTGCGTAGTGTGCCGCTATAACCCACCAACATCAAATCGCGCCTAACCTGCACGGCGGTAATGTGTTGTATCTCCGCAATCTCATGCGAAAATATATACTCCTTGCCCTTTTCGAGACATATCAACAGTGCACGCCTGTATTGACTTAACCTTTCTATGGTTTTATGCGGTAATCTCGCAATTAATTCTTGTACGTCTTCCATTTTGTTAATTATTTCACAGTGCAAATATATATCAACAAAAGATACAAAACCTAATTTTGTTAAAAAAATAACAATATTTTTGTGAATAATTATTAATCGGTATAAAAATTAAAAGGAAAAAGGCTAAAAAAAAAATCAGGGAAATGGCAAACGAAACCAAATCGCTTGAAGAGGTAAATGCCACGGTTGACACCACAGCGAAACGCGGTTTTTTTAAAAAGCTTGCGGCATTTATGGGACCGGCCTATCTTGTGAGCGTAGGGTATATGGATCCGGGGAACTGGGCTACAGATATTGCCGGAGGCAGTCAGTTCGGATACGCACTCATATGGGTATTATTGATGTCGAACGTGATGGCTTTGTTGTTGCAAAGTTTGAGTGTACGTTTGGGAATAGTCAGGGGGCGCGATTTGGCACAGTCGTGCCGCGAAAGTTATCCTGCCGGGATAAATTACATTCTCTATTTTTTGGCCGAGACGGCTATCATCAGCACCGATTTGGCAGAGGTCCTCGGCATGGCAATAGGCTTGCAATTATTGTTCGGTATCCCGCTCATATACGGCGTATTGCTAACCTTTACCGACACTTTACTTCTGCTTTTTTTGTTAAACAGGGGTATGCGGAAAACCGAAGCGTTCATTTTGGCACTTATAGGGGTGATAGGCATTGCATTTTTTGTGGAGATGATTCTTGTTTCGCCCGACACAACAGAGTTGGCAAAAGGGTTTATACCTTCGTTGCCCGGTGATGCGGCTTTATACATAGCAATTGGAATAATAGGCGCCACCGTGATGCCTCACAATCTTTACCTTCATTCGTCATTGGTACAGACAAGGAAATTCAATAAAACAAGAGTTAACATAGGAGAAGCGTTAAAGTTTAACTTTATCGATTCGGCGGTAGCTTTAAACATGGCTTTTTTCGTAAATGCCGCCATTATGATTTTGGCTGCCGGAACCTTTTACAAGGCAGGACTGTTTCAGGTGTCGGAAATTCAAGATGCATATAAATTTTTATCGCCCATACTCGGTACCGAATGGGCATCAATACTTTTTGCGGTGGCGCTTATATCGGCGGGACAAAGCTCCACAATAACCGGCACTCTTGCCGGGCAAATCATCATGGAAGGGTTTATCAATTTCAGAATACAGCCATGGGCACGCCGCATCATAACCCGTTCTTTGGCTATTTTGCCTGCAATACTCGTTTTAATTTATTTCGGCGAGGAATATACGGGCAAACTGTTGATTTTGAGCCAGGTTGTATTAAGCCTTCAATTGGGATTTGCCGTAATTCCACTAATACATTTTGTCAGCGATAAAAAGTCGATGGGAAAATTCGCCATAAAATTGCATGTTAAAATAATGTCGTGGATAATAGCTTTAATTATAGTGGTATTAAATATAAAACTGGTTTTGGGAGAATTTTCACACAGGGTACAGTTCAGCGAAAATCCCGGGATATATTATCTGGTGTTCATACCGCTCTTTTCGGTAATAATTGCCGTGTTGATATATGTAATTATTGCTCCTTTTGTTAGAAAAGCCAAAGCAAAACGGGCGGAAACCTTTGTGCACGGAAAAGAGATTATTCCCGTTATCGACACAAAAACAGAGTATTCCAAAATATTGGTCGCACTTGACTTTTCACATGCCGATTATGCCGCTGTAAAACATGCTTTGTCGTTGGGAAACCCAAAGAGCGAGTTTTTGTTTTTACACATAGTGGAGAGTGCAGCGGCAATAATTTACGGCGACGAGACCGAAGATCTTGAGTCGGACAACGACGAAAAGCGCATTACTAAACTTGCCGAAAAGGTGGCGGCGGGCAGCTATAACATAACCGGTAGAGTAGGATACGGCAATCCCAAAATACTTATACCACGGTTTGCCAAAAGCTTTAATGCCGACATAATTGTCATGGGGGCACACGGACACGGCTGGTTTAAAGATTTAATTTTCGGAACCACAGTAGAATCGGTACGCCACAAAGTTGACATACCGGTACTTATCGTAAAAGATGCGCCTTAACGTGCTAACCTGTTTTTTATCCCTTTATCGCAATTTTTATCACAAACAGCCACTCTTTTTTGTAAACCTCTTTTCCTTGGGTATATTTGCAAAAAAATAAAAAGATGACTACGCAAGATTTCATAAAAAAGTTTGAAAATAAAAACGACGGCAAAAAGGGGTTTTTGTTTTTTGCTCCCGGACGCGTAAACCTAATTGGCGACCATACCGACTACACGGGAGGATTTGTTCTGCCAGCGGCAATTAATTTCGGCACATATCTTTTTCTGGAAAAGATAAACGAAAAGGTATTAAGGTTTTCGTCGGAAAATATGGAGGGAAAGGCGGAAATAGAGTTCGATACCATAAAAAATGCCCGCAATAATTGGGTCGATTATCCCTTGGGAGTAATAAATCAGCTGATTGGCAAAGGGTGGAAACCCGAAGGATTGGAATTTACATACTACGGCGATATTCCCAACGGTGCAGGGCTCTCCAGTTCGGCATCAATAGAGATGGTTACGGCTTATGCTCTGAATACTATATCGGATTTGAAAATTCCGGCAAAAGAGCTGGTACTGCTTTCGCAAAAAGCCGAAAACGATTTTGTGGGAGTACAGTGCGGAATTATGGACCAGTATGCCGTGGGACTCGGTAAAAGCGACAATGCCATATTGATAGATTGCAACGACATAACCCACAAATACATTAAAATTCCGTTCGACGAATATATTTTTGTTGTGGTAAATTCTAATAAAAAACGGGGACTTCTCGATTCGGCATATAACGTACGCGTTGACGAATTGCAAAAAGTAAAAGAGATAATAAACAAGAGTTTTGATGTTCCTTATCTCGGTACACTTACACCTGATGATGCCGACTGGATTGAAAAACTTGTTACTGACGAAACTCTGTTGCGACGGGTAAGACATATTGTAAACGAAAATGCGGCAGTTAAAATTGCAGCCCAATATCTCGAAAACAACGACCCTGCAAAATTCGGTGAAATGATGGTAAACTCGCACCAATCGTTAAAACACGACTACGAGGTAAGTTGTACCGAACTCGACATATTGGTAGATACTGCAATGGGTATCGAAGGTGTTGCCGGAGCAAGGATGACCGGTGCCGGTTTCGGAGGGTGTACAATAAATTTGGTAAAAAGGGACGCGCTGGACAGCTTTACCGGAATAATGGAAAAAGAGTACAGGCAAAAAACCGGAATAAAGCCCGACATATATCCCGTAGGGATTACCGGCGAACTGAAACGTTTGTAAATAATATCGGAATGTCTATTTTTGTATAAAAATGAAAAAACAACAATATTATGTTTTCGGAAAAAGATATAGAACAGATAAAGGCCAAAGGGATAGCCGTTGAAAATGTTGAAAAACAACTTGAAAATTTCAAAAAAGGTTTTCCTTATATAAACCTTACGGCTCCCGCCACTCCCGGAAACGGGTTGACCACCTTTACCGAAAAGGAGGTAAAGGATTTGGAAGAGTATTTTGACCAAAACCGCGACAACTATCAAATATTGAAATTTGTTCCGGCGTCGGGAGCAGCCAGCCGCATGTTTAAACACCTTTTGGCGTTTCGCAACAGTTACAGCGGTAAAGAAGAGGAACTCGATACTCTTTTTGAGGATAAGAGTTTCAACTCGGTTTGGTACTTTTTCGAGAACATACGGAAATTTGCATTTTTCGATATGTTGAAAAATGTTTTGGCGGAAGCCGGTTTCGACATCGAAGAGTTGTTGAAAAATAGGGATTACAACACCATATTGGACTTTTTACTTACCGAAAAAGGACTAAACTACGCTCAATTGCCAAAGGGTTTGCTGCTGTTTCACCGCTATCCCGGAGGGGCACGTATGGCACTTGAAGAACACCTTGTGGAAGCTGCCGTATATGCCGCCGATAAAAACGGCTTTGCGCGACTCCATTTTACCGTATCGCCCGAGCACCAGCAAAAATTCGAAGAGGCAATAAAAAGGGTTAAACCGCAATACGAAAAAGATTACGGTGTTACGTTCGATATCTCCTTTTCACAACAAAAACCTTACACCGATATGATTGCCGTCGATATGGATAATAACCCGTTCAGAAACAACGACGGCACAATTCTTTTCCGTCCGGGAGGACATGGTGCTTTAATTGAAAACCTCAACGATATTCAGGGCGAAATTATCTTTGTTAAAAACATTGACAATATTGTTCCCGACAGACTTCGCGACACTACATATTTGTATAAAAAAGTTATTGCCGGATTGTTGTTCAAACTTCAGGAACAAACTTTCGACTATCTGGAGATGCTTGATGATGCCAACATTGATGATGAGAAAATTGAGGAGATAAGAGAATTTGCCGAAAAAAAGTTGAACATCTTTATTCCCCATTCGTACTACGGATACGAAAAGATGGAAAAAATAGATTTTCTGTTTAATAAGCTTAACCGTCCAATGCGTGTTGCCGGCATGGTAAAAAACGAAGGTGAACCCGGAGGGGGTCCGTTTTTTGTAAAAAACGATTCGGGTGAAATTTCGCTTCAAATTGTTGAGTCGTCTCAAATTGATTTCAACGACGAAAAGCAGAAAGAGATAGTATCGAAAGCCACACATTTCAATCCTGTGGATTTGGTTTGCGGGGTAAGAAATTTTAAAGGTGAAAATTTTGATTTGAGAAAATATGTTGACCCCAAAACAGGATTTATTTCAAAAAAATCGAAAGAGGGGCGCGATTTAAAAGCACAGGAGCTTCCCGGATTGTGGAACGGTGCAATGGCGGATTGGATTACGGTATTTGCGGAGACTCCATTGATAACTTTTAACCCCGTAAAAACGGTTAACGATTTGTTACGTCCGCAACATCAACCCGGATAAAAAGGGTAGGGGTGATTTTTTGAACAATTATTGCAATTTTTTCATTTGCCTGCAGGCAGCCGGCACTTTTACGTTATTGTCCAATGATGCAAACAGGGGAGCCGTGCGGCAGGGATGGGAGCGGTAGCCCGCAGGCGGCAGCATTAATGAAGCCGGCGGAGGCAGGGCTGACGCGAGGAAGCCCCTGAAAACGCCGCAGCTGAATAATGGTGCCGGCGAGGACTATTAGCGGACAGCCCGTTTGCCGCCCAAAAAAATCAAATTATCAATGCATCGTAAAGAATTTCAACGGGGTGCAGTGCCTTTCGTTGCGTTCCGTCCTTTATTTGGTGACGGCAAGAGGTGCCCGGAGCGGCAATAATTGTCTGTTTGCTGCTGTTGCGAACGGCAGGAAAGAGTACAAGTTCGCCCACCTTCATGGACAGGTGGTAGTGCTCCTTTTCGTATCCGAATGCTCCCGCCATACCGCAACATCCCGAAGGTATCTCTTCAACGGTATAGTTTTCGGGGAAACCCAGAATATAAAGTGTAGGTGCTGTGGAGGCAAGGGCTTTTTGGTGACAATGTCCGTGGAGTTTTATATGTTTAGCCGCAGTTGTAAACTGTTCTTTTTTAATGTTTCCGGCTCGCATCTCTTTTTCGAGAAATTCGTCAATCATAAGCGAATTTCGGGCAAGTTTACGGGCGTCATTCCTGTTGCCGGGCAGAGCCAAATCGAGATATTCGTCTCTGAAAGTCAATATTGCCGAGGGCTCTATTCCCACAAGCGGGGTTTTGTCCGAAATTTTATCTTTTAACAACAGTATGTTTTTGTTGGCAATGCGTTTTGCTTTTTTTACGAGCCCTTTTGAGAGATATGTACGTGCACTTTCCAAATGTTTTGGAATAATCACATTGTAGCCAAGTTTTGTAAGAAGGAATATGGCTTTTATTCCAACATCGGTATCGTTAAAACGGGTGAATTCGTCGTTGAACAGATAAACGGTTTTAACGTGGTTTATATTTTTCTTGCCGTTTTTTAAATATTTTGAGTACCAACGGTCGAGCGGTACTTTTGAAAGCAAAGGAAATTTACGTGCAGGTGCGAAACCGAAAATTTCAGCCGTCAGTTTCGATAAAAAAGCATTTGTTTGAAAAAAGTTGTAAACTCCCGGGAAGAAGCTGCCCAAACGGTTTATTTTGGAGATATTTGCAATAAGCAACGAACGCAAAGGCACTCCGTGTTTATCGTAGTAGTGTTGTAAAAATTCGGCTTTCAGCTTGGTAATATCCACGCTTGAGGGGCATTCCGATTTGCACCCTTTACACATAAGACACAAGTCGAGAGCCTCGTAAATCTCTTTATGGTCGAAAGGATTTTTATCGCCGCTATTGCTTAAAAACTCCCGTAATATGTTTGCCCTTGCCCTTGTGCTTTTATCTTCGTCGCGGGTTGCCATAAAGCTCGGACACATTGTACCGCCCATTACTTCCGATTTACGGCAAAGTCCCGTACCGTTGCACTTTTCGGCGGCACGTACAATTCCCAAATCGGATGAAAAGTCGAAGTAGGTTTTTAGTTGGGGTGTTTTTTGTCCGGGAGTATAGCGCAAATTGGTGTTCATTTTGGGAGTACCGGTAATTTTTCCGGGGTTGAATATTCCGTTTTTATCCCAAATATTTTTTATCTCTTTAAAAACATCATAAAGCCTGTCGCCTACCATTAGAGGGATAAATTCCCCTCTCAACCTGCCGTCGCCGTGCTCGCCGCTTAAAGAGCCACGATATTTTTTAACCAGCTTAGCCGACTCGAGACCTATTTTGTAAAACAGTTCGACATCTTCAGGGTCTTTCAAGTTCAGCACCGGACGCAAATGAAGTTCGCCTGTTGCAATGTGGGCATAATATACACATTTCAGGTTGTACTTTTCAAGGATATTGTCAAATTCGGCAATGTAGCCGGGTAAATCGCGAGGCAACACGGCAGTATCTTCGATAACGGGAACGGGTTTAGCATCGCCGGGCATATTGTTTATAATACCCAAACCGGCTTTTCGCAAGTCCCAAACTTTTTTCATGTCGTTGCCGGTAATAAGAGGGAAATGGTAACCCAGTCCCCGGTTACGCATTTCGTTCTCCATTTTTTCGGCTTTTTCGAGTACCCTTTCAAAAGTGTTTTCGGCAAATTCCACAATTAAAATGGCACCGGGGTCTCCCTTAACAAAAAAGCGGTTTTTTCTTTGTTCGATATTTTTTTTGGTAAGGTCGAGAAGAATTTTGTCGGTAAGTTCAACGGAAAAGGGTTTAAATTCGAGTGCTATCAGATTTGCTTTGAGCGCCTCAGCCACGGTATTCAAATGTACGGCTACCAAAGCAATATGTTTTGGGGGCAGCGGTTCCAAATTGAGTTTAATCTCGGTGGTAAATGCCAGGGTACCTTCCGAGCCGGCCAACAGTTTACAAAAATTAAACGGTTTATCGCTCTCGCCGAAAATTTCGCAATCCATAAGTTCGTCGAGAGAGTATCCGTTGTTACGGCGCCTTATATCAGGGTGGGGGAACTCTTTTTTTATTTCGTTGCGCAACGACTTATCGGAAAGTATGCGGTATGTTTCCCTGTAAATCTCCCCTTCGAGAGTATTTCGGAGGGTTTTT
>Ga0256914_1004047_pt1 | contig 11284 bp, 8 predicted proteins | sample HulkmetaG_FD_191571 | JGI IMG/M metagenome (GOLD analysis project Ga0256914, IMG submission 191571) | Hydrothermal chimney microbial communities from Main Endeavour vent field at the Juan de Fuca Ridge, Pacific Ocean - Hulk | ecosystem: Environmental > Aquatic > Marine > Hydrothermal vents ...
GAAAGGAATGAACGAGGCTGAACGTCGATTTTATAAACGCTACCAGGCCAAGGATGGGGCCCTGGCCTTTATTGACAGTATACCCGGTAGAATAGTTGATATCAGCGAAGGGGGAATGTCCATCAATTACATGGTGTTCGAAAAGGAGATCACCAGCAGCCTGATGCTTGATATCTTTTTCAACGACGATAAATTCTTTCTGCAAAATATTCCGGCGCGTGTCGTCAGTGAAAAGGTGAAGGAACCGCTTACCCCTTTCAGTTCCGTGGTCATCCGACGATACAGTATCCGTTTCGGTGATCTTTCCGAAGACCAGCGGGAAAAGCTTAACTACTTCATTCATCACAACACCGAGATCGAGGCGTGAAAAAAGGGCCGGCAACAGCTGCCGGCCCTTCCGCCCGGGAAACGGATCATCCGTTTCACGCCTTACCCCCCTCTTCCCGATCATTGCCGAACGAGGGAGCCGCACCGTTGCCCCATCTTGCTCCAACGGTTCCAATGTTCACTGTTTACGAATTCCTGCCCTGCCGTTGAAGATGCGCATCAGGGTGCGCTTTCGAGGCGTTGTCCGTAAAGAGCCCGGCTCTGTCGACACTCTCCGGTGAAGCCCTTCACTTCCGTTTATCCAGGGGGATGAATTCCCGTTTGGGATGGCCCAGGTAGACCTGGCGCGGCCGTCCGATTTTACGTTGCGGATCTTCCCGCATTTCCTTCCACTGGGCGATCCAGCCGGGCAGCCTGCCCAGGGCGAACATCACCGTGAACATATTGGTGGGGATGCCCATGGCCCGGTAGATGATACCGCTGTAGAAGTCGACGTTGGGATAAAGGTTGCGGGAGATAAAATATTCGTCACTGAGGGCCACCTGTTCCAGCTCCTTGGCAATATCCAGCAGGGGATCGGAGATGTCGAGGACCGAGAGAATCTCGTCACAGGTGTTCTTGATGATGGTTGCCCGCGGGTCATAGGTCTTGTAGACGCGATGGCCGAAACCGAACAGTCTGAAGGGATCGTTCGGATCCTTGGCCTTCCGGATATATTTTTTGTAATTCTTGTCGTCGGCGTAGATGGTTTCCAGCATTTCCACCACCGCCTGATTGGCGCCGCCGTGGAGACGTCCCCACAGGGCATTGATGCCGGCGGCGATGGAGGCATAGATGTTGGCCTCGGAACTTCCGGCCAGACGAACGGTGGAGGTGGAGCAGTTCTGCTCGTGGTCTGCCTGCAGAATCAGCAGTTTGTTGAGGGCCGCTTCCACTTCCGGAATCAGGATGTAGGGTTTCACCGGTTTGTCGAACATCATGTTGAGAAAGTTGCCGCAATAGGAGAGGTCGTGCCGGGGATAGACCAGGGGGTGTCCCATGGATTTCTTGTAGGAAAAGGCGGCAATGGTGCGGATTTTTGATAGCAGCCGCGCTGCGGTGATGTCGATATGGGTTCGGGGTTCGCGTTCCAGCTCCGGATAGAAGTTGCAGAGTGAGTTGACCATGACCGAAAGGATGGACATGGGGGAGGAGTTGGGCGGGAAGTTATCGAGGAAGTGAATCATATCCTCGTGGATCAGGGCGAAACGTTCAAGCAGGGCCTTGAAGTCATCGAGTTCCTTGCGGTTGGGCAGTTTGTTATGGATGAGCAGATAGGCGACTTCCACAAAGATACATTTTTCGGCCAACTGTTCGATGGGATAGCCCCGGTAACGCAGGATCCCCTTGTTTCCGTCGAGATAGGTGATGGTACTGGTGCAGGAACCGGTGTTTTTATAGCCGTTGTCCAGGGTGATATATCCGGTTTCCCGGAGCAGCGAGCTGATATCGATGGCCTTGTCGCCCTCCGTGCCCTTGATCAGCGGCAGATGGTAGGTCTTGCCTTCTATTGTCAGCTCAGCCGTGGGAGTGGTAATTTTTTTTTCCGTCATTATAATCTCCTGTATATCGAAAGAGGATCGTTGCCGGGGCGGTTACGGCCTCGGGCAAACAGATAGTGAGAGTCGGGCAGTTGATGAACTGCTGGTGGGTTTGTCCGGACTGCTGATCGTTGCCGACCCTGCACCGCCATCGGGCATGTGCGGAAGGCGCTGTTCCCGTGCCGGGCTCGGGTTGCCGGGAAGGGATATCCGGAGAGAAAATGTGGATTGTAAGAACTGCTGGAATGTACAATCACATTATTCTATCTTATCAAATTTTATAGACAAGTTCAAGAGCAAGCCCTCCCGGGCGCCGCATCTCCGAACGGCTGTACCCGCTCGTTATAGTCTATCCATGCGGGCGGGTAAGGTCGTGAGAATCTTCGGCCGCCGGGAGCGCTACAGCCAGGAAATACATTATACCGCCGGGTTGCGAGCCCGGTGAGTGGTCACGTTTTCGGTGTGGCTCCGGTTGTCGCCCTGGGGAGGCAGAAGAGGCTGTTTTTCCCTTGTCGCCGGCGGGTCCATACCGGTGGGAGGAGAAACCATGGATGAACTCGGTCGTCAGCTTGAGAGGATACGTTTGTTGATGGATTACGCGGTCCCGGATACGGCCCGTGAAGAGGCGGAGGACCTGTTGGTCATGTATGAGGAGGATCGCGTTGCCCTGGATCTGCTGCATGAGTTCTACAGCTTCCTCCCGGAAGGGGAAAACGACGGGGTGCGCGAAATCCGTCTGCTGGCCAGAAAGCAGGGGATTTTTCTGCTGGCGGCGATCACGGTGCGCTCGGCCTATATCTACCTGGTTTCCAGCGAGGGAATCGAGTTTCAGGGGCTTCTGGACGATGGGCTTTGGGACCGGGAGCTGCTGGCATTTTTCGGTTTCAAGAGCAGGGCACAGTGTCGTCGGCAATGTGCGCACCCGGAAGAGTTATCCGTTTATGAGCCGGTGGGCCGGGACCTGGACCTTTGTCCCGCCTGCCTGGCCGGCGTCGGAGAGGAGCATGAGCTGGGATGCCCGGTGGAGGTCTGCCCCTGGTGTGGCGGGCAGTTGATTCATTGCAACTGCCGCTTCGATCAATTGGGGCTTGACACTATTGAAAGTGAAGGAGAGCTGCTGCGCTTTGAAAAACTCCTGGAAGGGCGTGGCAGAATTCCCTATTCCCGGGAACAGCGCCCCGCTTTTCCCGGCGAATAGTGCAGCTATTTTCCGGCGTCGATTTTTTCCAGGTAATGGAAGAGATCGGAGTCGGAGTCGAGAATCATGGACATGTTTTCCCCGGCCAATTCCTCGTAGCTTTCCAGGCTCTTCATAAAGGCGTAGAATTCCGGATCCCGGCCGTAGGCCTCGGCGTAGATTTTCGAGGCTTCGGCATCCGCCTTACCCCGGATCGCCAGGGCTTCCTTTTCCGCCGAAGAGGTGATTTCCCGGAGTTCCCGTTCCACCTTACCCAATATTTCCGCCTTCTGCCCCTCGCCCAGGGATCTCTTTTCCGCGGCGATTCGTTTGCGCTCCGAGATCATCCGGTCATAGACCTTTTTGCGGACCGACTCGATATAGTTGACCCGCTTGAACATGACATCGATGAGTTCAATCCCGTATTTGGGAGTGACCTTGGAGGCGGTCTCCAACACCATTTCACTGATCTTGTCACGTCCCAGCTGCGGGGGCAGGCCGTAGCTGGTGGCCATGAATTCCGCTGACCAGTCCGAGCTGCGGATAATCTCGATGAGGTTGTTTTTGTTGACCAGGTCACGCACCGTACCGTCGATGATATCATCCAGCAGGCTCTGGGCCCTGGTTTCGTTGCCCACGGCCTGGAGAAACTGCAGGGCGTCGGAGATTCGCCAGCGGGCCGTGGTATCCATGTAGATATAGGTCTTGTCGTTGGTGGGTATCTGGTTGGGTTCTCCGTCCCAGATGAGGATTTTTTTCTCGTAAAAACGCACATGTTGGATAAAAGGCGTCTTGAACTTGAGGCCCGCCTTGGTCACCGGTTCCCCCACCGGAGCCCCGAACTGGGTGATGACGGCCTGCTTGCCCTCCTTGAGGATGTAGAAGCCGTCCCAGACCGAGAGTATCAGGCCGATGACGATAATCAGCAACAGGGTACGAATTATTTTTTTCATGGGAAGATATCCTTTACTTCTGCGCCGGAGCCGGGGCTGTTGTTTGTATTTTTCCCCTGCCGAGGTCGAGAAAGGGGTAAATCCGCTGACTGTCGCGGTCCATGACGTAAATCTGCTCCACATTGGGAAGCACTTCCTGCATGGTTTCCAGATACATCCGCCGCCGCGTTACCTGGCGGGCCTTTTCATATTCCTTGTAGATGGCCAGGAACCGGTTGGTTTCACCCTGGGCCTGGTTTACCCGGGCAACGGCGTAACCATGCGCCTCCTCGACGATCTTCTTGGCGCTGCCCCTGGCCTTGGGAATGACCCGGTTATAGGCCTCCTCAGCTTCGTTGACCAGCCGCTTCATATCCTGATCCGCCTCGTTGACCTCGTTGAAGCCAGGTTTCACCGGATCGGGCGGGTTGATGTCCTGCATCTGCAGCGCCACCACCTGAACTCCGCACTTGATGTTGTCCAGTTCCGCCTGCAGTTCCTGCCGGGCGTTGGCGGCCAGGATCTCCCGGTTACCGAGCACATAGTCGAAATCCATGTTTCCCACGTTGCGGCGGGTCACCATTTCCGAAAAGTCGCGCACGGCCTGGGGGACGTTGCGGACATTGAAGAGGAATTCCACCGGGTCGTTGATCTTGTACTGAACGATCCAGGCAACGTCGATAACGTTCTTGTCACCGGTGAGCATGAGTGATTCCATATCGAATCCCTTGCGGGCGAAAACCGTCTGCTTGCCCGGTATCCTGGTGCGGAAACCGAACTCTTCCTTCCGCACGGTTTCGATGTCCACCTTGTTGAGTTCCTCTATATAGGGAATCTTGAAGTGAAGGCCGGGCTGGGTTGTCCGGTGGACCTGCCCGAATCGCAGGACGATCCCCACCTCGCCGGGTTCAATGGTATAAAAGGAGCCGAAGATGACCTGGAAGAGGATGATGGCCGCGAAGATGAGAAAAATTTTGCTCATTCCGGCCAGAAAACCCGGGCCCGGCGTGGAAGGTCCGGGTGAATCAGGGCCGTTGTTCCCGCCCCCGCCTTCCTTGCCCTGGTCCGTGAAACCATCGCGTATTTTCTGAATCAGATTGGCCAGAATATCCTCGGCGGAAGCCGGCTTCTTTTTCTTTCCCCATGGGGGCTGCTGGTGATCAAATGGCATGAATAATCCTGATTTCTTTTTGAATGCTCGAAGATTATGCTCTGGAGAAACAGTACCCTAATGGATACAGATTAATGCAAGTGACATCGAATACAAGTTTTTTTCCATGGGGTTTTATAGTATATTCCATGCCCGCAGCCAGGCCAGGATGAGAAACAGCATGGTAGCCGTCCAGAGGCTGCGCTGTAATTTTTTGTTGGCTGCATACCGGTCAAGGCCGGTCGCCTGCACCGGTACGCCCAAGGCCAGGCCCACGGCAAAACCGAAAAAATGGGCGCCGAGATCCGTCTGCATTCCTTCGGTGCCGAGAAAGGCGAGCAGGCCCGCACCGGCCCCCAGTGGTGCCAGCAGGCGGGAAATTCCACCGCCGGGGGCCCACAGCCGCGAGCCGGTAAAGATACCAATTATTCCGAAAATCGAGGTGGAAAAACCCACTGACAGGTGAGGGCTGTCACGAACCGCGATGTTCACCAGGTTGCCGAGTCCCCCGGCGAGAACCGTCAGCAGCAGTCCGCTGCCCGAGCCCAGGGAGCGGCAGAGTAGATGCACCAGAAAACCGCCGATGACCAGGTTTCCCAGCAGATGCACTTCATCACCGTGCAGGGTCAGGGCACAGAAAAGACGCCACCACTGCCCCTGACCGGTGATGGCGACACTGTCCACGGCGCCGCGCTGGAACCAGGGGTTGGCCCCGGTCCACGGCCCGGTTACGGCATACAGCAGGGCCAGCCCGGCCATCATGATCAGGGTAGGTGGTTTGCTCCCCGGCGAGACCGGAGCTGCCGGCACGGGATCCACCGGCGGCCATGAGCGGTTTTCCGTAAAGTAGGCGGCCAGTTGCCTGAGGGCCCGCTGCCTGTCTCCGGGGGCGACATAGAGTTCAAAGCCGTTGTCGCCTCCGGCAACCCGATGGGCGATACCCACGGAGCTGAGGACAAGGGAACAGGTTGTCATATGCCGGCGGGTACCTGAGAAGAGAAATTCGGAAAGGGGAGAATCTTCCATCCACCTATAGTGTCATCTTTTGTCGATTTCGGCATTGTTTTTCTGCACCGTCCGCAGATGTGCCGTGAGGGTGTTATCATGGTCCGGTCGTTTCCCGGATCTAACGGGTCCCTGCAAATTTCCCGGCGTTACCGCTTGTCGTTGGAGGCCTTGAAAAATTTTCTTTTCGTCCATGCGCAAGATAATTCACATTGACATGGATGCCTTTTTCGCCTCGGTGGAGCAGCTGGACAACCCAAAGCTGCGCCGAAGACCGTTGGTGGTGGGCGGGGATCCCGATGGCCGCGGCGTGGTGGCGGCCTGTTCCTATGAGGCCAGGCGCTACGGTATCCGTTCGGCCATGTCCTGCGCCAGGGCCCGGCGCCTCTGCCCCGGGGTGCTCTTTGTGCGGCCGCGCAAGGAGAGGTATCGTGAGATTTCCCGTCGTATCATGGCGCTGTTTAAGGAGTATTCCGATCTTGTGGAACCCCTGTCCGTGGACGAGGCCTTTCTGGACGTGACCGTGAACAGAAAGAACAATCCCTCTGCAACCAGAATTGCCCAGGCTATCCGTCATCGCATCCGAAGCGAAATGGGCCTTACCGCCTCGGCCGGTGTTTCCTGTAATAAGTTTTTGGCAAAGGTTGCCTCGGACATCAACAAACCCGACGGGTTGACGGTGATCACGCCGCAGCAGGCCGCCGACTTCATTGCCGGCTTGCCCATCCGCCGTTTTTATGGGGTCGGACGGGTGACCGAACGTAAGATGCTGGCCCTGGGGATCAGGACCGGTGCCGATCTGCGACGCTTCAGCAAGATCGATCTGGTACGCCATTTCGGCAAGTCCGGCCTTTTTTTCTACGATATCGCCCGGGGGATCGACAACCGTCCGGTGCGGATCTCCCGGCGGCGCAAGTCCGTGGGTGCGGAAACAACCCTGGCCGAAGATGTCGGCGATATCGCCCTGATGCTCTCCGTGCTGGAGAAACTGGCAGGCCGGGTGGAGGCCGGACTTGCGACGAAAAAAACAGCGGGATACACCGTTACCCTGAAAGTTCGCTACGGAGATTTTCGCACCGTCACCCGCTCCCGAACCGTGCCGGAAGCTGTCGGCAGCGCTGCCCGGATTATGGAGTTGATTCCGCATCTGCTGCAGGCAACGCAGGCCGGTCGGGAAAAGGTTCGGCTCCTGGGGGTTACGGTTTCCAATCTCACCCTGGAGCGGTCGGAGAGAAAATCAAAAGAGGGGTTCAGGCAGTTGCCGCTGCCCTTCAGCCGGTGTCTTCCATGAACCGGAAACCCCGTCTCAAGACAGAATACATACTCAACGATCCGAGCAAGACAAAAAAATGAAAGCGCATTGTTATGTTCCGGTTGCGGCCGTAACCTGGTTGCTTGTGCTCTTATTAACCGGTTGCGCAACCGTTGATTTCGCTCCGGTTCTCAACCGTTCCCTCGACGATACCAATATCGATTTCTCCCGGTATCGCATTCCCTCCCGTCGCTCCGGAGACCTGCTGCTCATGCTCAGTTTTTCCGGCGGCGGTACCAGGGCCGCGGCCATGGCATACGGCGTACTCCAGGGGTTGCGTGACAGCAAGGTGCCGGGGCCGGGAGAGGATCGGGCCCTGGTTGACGAGGTTGACTATATCTCCTCGGTTTCCGGAGGTAGCTTTACCGCCGCCTATTTCGGTCTTTTCGGCCGTAAACTGTTCACCGACTTCGAAAGGGTTTTTCTCAGAAAGGATATCGAGGCCCAGGTGCGGCGGCGGCTTTTGAGCTTCGAGACCCTGCGGCACCTGCAGTCAAGCCGGTACGGTATCAGCGACACCCTGGCCGCCTACTATGACGAGCACATTTTCCAGGGCAAAAGCCTGGCGGATCTCTTTGTCGCCGGGGGACCGGTGGTGGATATCAACGCCGTTGATATCAGCCGCGGGACGCTGTTTAGTTTTTCCAAAAATCAGTTGAGAATCATCTGCGCCGACCCCGCTTCGATTCCGGTGGCCCGGGCCGTGGCCGCCTCCTCTGCCGTGCCGGTGCTGTTTTCAGCGGTGGCGCTTAAAAACAACGCACCCGAGTGCAACTTGCCGGTTCCCGCCTGGATCGAGGAGACCCTGCGCCATCCCGATGCCGACCCAAGACGCACGGATGAGGCCGACAGGATTATCTCCTATCTGCGGCCGGGTAAGAGGAGATATATCCACCTGCTGGACGGCGGCCTGGTCGATAATCTCGGAGTGCGGGCCTCCCTGGCCCGAAGTATTGCCGCCGGCGGCCTGGAACAGGCCCTGGCCCAGCGGCGGATGACATCCACCCGCACCATTGTCTTTATCGTTGTTGATGCAGCCAACTGGCCGCCGGTGAGCATGGATGAGACCCTGGAGCACCCGCCGCTGGAAAGTATTATTTCAGCCGCCACTTCAGCGCCTCTGGTGCAGTACAACAAGGAGACCCTGGCCCTGCTGCGTCGTCATTTCAACGATTGGGAGGCAGGTGACGCGGCGCGGCGTGCCTATCTGATCCACCTCACTTTCGACCAACTGCCGCCCGGTGAACGGGAGAGCATGCTGGCCATGCCAACCAGTCTGTCGCTGCCGCCGGACCAGGTTGACCAGGTGATCCGCGCCGGGAAAAATCTGCTGTTTTCCCATCCCCTTTTTCAGAAGTGGATAAAAAACGATTCATGAAGTATAAACACCCAGTCAATGAAGAGCCAAAGCAAAACTAAACAGAAAAATTCTCCGGAAAGGACCGTTTTGCCGCCGCGGGCCACGGGTCTTCTCGTCATAGAGGTGAGAAATTCCAGTCCCGGGGGCCCGGGTCGCCGAAAAGAGGGGGTACTGGTTCGCGCCGATGGCCGCGGCTGGATATCACCCTTCTCATTGATGGAGAGGCTCCGGGACCTGGTCCATAACAAGCAGGGACCTGTCTGGCGAGGTTTTGCGGGACAGTTTTCGGCGGATCTGGATATCCGGCAGTTTCAGGTGAGCGGCAGGGACAGCGGAAATGCGGAGGGCCGGGGGAGGGCAATGGATCGCTTCTGGGACATCCGGGTCTTCGGTCAAGGCGAGGGTATGGCTCCGGACCGGGACAGTGTGGTCCGCTTCGGCCTGGGATTGTCCGTCTGTCCGGTGCGGATCGCCCATGCGGGCGCCGGAGAGCCGGTCACCGCCTATGACGACCAGGGCCGGGGAAAGTCCGCAACCGGGCGGGATGATCGCGTTGTCACCCATGGGGTGTATGCAATGCCCTTTTTCATCAATCCCACCGCCGCTGTTTCATCCGGATGCCGGCCTCTGGATATCGAGCTGTTGCTGCGGCTCATTCCCTGGGTCTACTCCCACACCGGCACTGTTTTGCAGTCGGCTGTCTGTCTTCGCCATGCCTGGTATATGGAGCACACCTCTTTCCTTGGCTCCTGTGTGGATCTGGCGCTCATCGACGCACTGACGCCGGTGAAGAAGGGGGATCCTGAAGAGTCTTCCAGCGGCTGGACCGATTACCAGGTGCCCCGGACCCTGCCGCGCAAACTGCAGGCCAGGGTCAAATCCCTCCGGGATCTGGTGGAGGAGCAGATGAGTTGCGGCGGTTGAGGAGGCAACGGTGGATCACGCTCTTTTTCCGTAAGAAAACGTCTTTCACTCAGGCGATTCCCGTGCTACTATAAAGTATTACCCTGAGTCTCTTCCGCGGCGGATCAGTTATCGGGAGGCAACGGGTGAAGATGCCGATGAAACCTGATTTTCTCGAATATATACAAGAACGAGTTGTTCTGGGCGACGGAGCGCTGGGTTCCTACCTGCTGGAACGGGGCGTTGCCCGTAACCGCAATCTCGACCTGCTCTGCATCCAGAGCCCGGATATCGTTTTTGCCACCCATGAGGAGTACATCCGCGCCGGAAGCCAGTTGATCGAGACCAATACCTTCGGCGCCAACCGTTTTAAACTGGCGGAGACCGAAGGGGCCGGCAGGATCGCCGAGATCAACCGTACCGGGGCGGAAATCGCCGTCAAGGCGGCGGGTCACCAGGTCTATGTCGCCGGCTCGGTGGGGCCCAGCGGTCTGCAGTTTCCCCTGGACGACAACGAGCTCAGTGTTGCCGATCTGCGGGAAAGTTTTGCCGAGCAGCTCATTGGTCTGGCCGAAGGCGGTGTCGATCTCTTTATTATCGAGACCTTCAGTTATCTGGAGGAGATGACGGTTGCCATCCGTACCGCGCGTGAAATCGCCCCGGAAATCCCGGTGATCGCCCAGATGGTCTTTCCCACCCGGGGGGTGAGCGTCCGCGGCGAGGACGGTCTTTTCTGCGCCCGTGCCATGCTGGCGGCCGGGGCAGACGTTGTCGGCAGCAACTGTGGCCGCGGTATCGACAGCATGGTGGCGGCCATCGAGAGAATGTCCGGTCTGGACAGCGAGGACGTGCCGCTTTCCGCCTTTCCCAACGCCGGACTGCCGGAGATGATGGACGGCCGGATGATCTATCCGGCCCAGCCCTCCTATATGGCGGTGAGGGCCCGGGAGATGGTCCGTCTGGGCGTGCATCTCATCGGTGGCTGCTGCGGCACCACTCCGGCTCATATCCAGGAGTTTCGCTCCGCCCTCAAAATCAGGCCGGTTCGGGTACGGGGCCGCGGCGGCATCGAGGTGGCGGAAAAGGATCGGGTCACCGGTGAGGCTGGAACGGTTGGCGGTTTTCTTGCCGGCCTGCGGAATGATCGTCTGCCGATCATCGTCGAGATCGATCCGCCCACCCATCTCGATGTGGCGCCCGTTCTCACCGGCGCCGCCCGCCTTGCCGAAGAGGGCGCCGACGCCGTCTCCCTGGGTGAAAACCCCCTTGCCATTTTGCGGGCCGGGAATCTCGGCGTGGCGAGCCTCATCCGCAAACAGACGGGTATCCAGACCATTATTCACCAGACCGGTCGGGACCTCAATGGGCTGGGATTGCAGTCGCGCATGATGGAGGCGCATCTCCTGGGTATCGAGGCGGTGCTGGCGGTGAGCGGCGATTCCGCCAGCGCCACGGATCAGCCCGGTGTCACCGGAGTGTTCGACCTGCGGGCCTTTGGGCTCATTCGCATGCTGGCAGGCCTGAACCGGGGACATAAC
>Ga0256914_1004048_pt1 | contig 11283 bp, 8 predicted proteins | sample HulkmetaG_FD_191571 | JGI IMG/M metagenome (GOLD analysis project Ga0256914, IMG submission 191571) | Hydrothermal chimney microbial communities from Main Endeavour vent field at the Juan de Fuca Ridge, Pacific Ocean - Hulk | ecosystem: Environmental > Aquatic > Marine > Hydrothermal vents ...
AAGGGTAAGGAAAATCCATACGGTACTCCTTTATCCAGACTTCCAACTGGTTAAAAAAGTACAAAAAAAACTCGCTCCCTATGGCAGCATATTCGCAGATGGACGCCCCACCTTTGGCTTGAGCTTAAAGAAAACCGTTGAGATCATCAGAGAAATCTCTGAAGAAATAATGATTATTCCTGCACATATCTGGACACCCTGGTTCTCTCTCTTTGGCTCAAACTCAGGATTCGATTCTATAGACGAATGTTGTGGTGAGCTCGGAAAAGAGTTTATCGCTCTCGAAACCGGGCTTTCTTCAGATCCGCCGATGAACTGGAGACTTTCAAAACTTGATAAATATACCCTCGTTTCAAACTCCGATGCACACTCTCCCTCAAGAATAGGAAGAGAAGCAAATGTATTCGCAAGGAAACTCGATTATAACGAATTAAAATATGTTCTCAAAAATGAGGATTCTTCCATATTTCTCTTTACTATTGAATTCTTCCCGGAGGAAGGAAAATATCATTACGATGGACATCGAAACTGCAACATCAGACTTCACCCACGTGATGCTATTAAAAATAACAATATATGTCCAGTCTGTGGAAGACCTCTAACCATTGGCGTACTCCACCGAGTCGAAGAACTCGCAGATAGACCCGAAGGATTTCATCCACCAGGTAAAATTCCTTATAAAAATCTCGTAGCGCTTGATGAAATTATCTCCGATGCACTTGGAGTAGGAAAGGAATCTAAAACAGTTAGACGGGAATACGAGAATCTCGTAAAACACCTGGGGCCAGAACTCGAAATCCTGCTCGAGATACCGTATGAGGATATGGAAGGGAAAATGAATGAGAAAATACTCGAAGGGATCAAACGGGTTAGAGAGGGTAAGGTTCATGTCACACCTGGATATGACGGTGTCTATGGAAAGATAGAAATTTTCAAGAAAGGTGAGACAAAACAGATGTCTCTTTTCTAAGGAGGGTAAAAATGGGCCTCGATAAAGATTTACTCGATATACTCGTTTGTCCAAAATGTAAAGGAGAGCTTGAGTACAAAGAAGACAAAGATGTCCTTATCTGTCACAACTGCGGTCTGGTCTATGAGATAAAAGACGGCATTCCTGTAATGCTTATAGAAAAAGCTATCCCTCTCGATGAGTGGGAGAAAAGAGAATGATTGGTCTCGCCATATCAACCTTGATCGCTTTTTCCAGTATAAACGCTCGTGTGATCAAAAATAGCACAAACTATATTGAATTGAAAGTTAGTGTATCTTTCTCCGGGTATCCACTCGAGGGTGACGGATTTGTAATAGATAGTGCTGGATATCCACAAATTCCATTTTACTATATTCGAATCGCCATACCGCCTGATAAAGATATATCGGACGTTAAAATTATCAGCGAGAACAGTTTTTATAAAGAACTTCCCCCACCTCCGCCAATCCCACGTTACACAAAGGATGGACTTGTACCTATTTATAGAAGAGGCGAAATTTACAGGAAGAAGAACAAATTTCCTGAAACTAAATGGGAAATTGTAGGTGGTGGAATCTTTAGACATGTTCGATATAAATTAATAAAAATATTCCCTTTTACCTACGATTTTTCGACGAATAGACTGATCATTACAAAAAACTTTACCGTCCAGGTATTCCTCAAAGAAAGGAAAACTCCCTATAGGGTTTATACGGGCTATGACCCATTTGAGAGATTGTACAGGGAAATTTTTTCTAATTATAATCCGCTGTGGAAAATCAAGACTAACAATACTAAACAAGCTGATCCTTTTGAAAATGCAACTATCTGGATAAAAATCAAAACTATCGAGGAAGGACTATACAAAATTGATGGCAAATCACTCGAAAGATTAGGAGTACATCTCCCCGTGTCTTCCTCCGGCATGGTAATGTACAACATGTCCAGTGATACACTGAAATCCTCACTTAATTATGCAGGAGAAGTATTTCATAAGGTTCCGGTAGAAATTTTTGATGGGGGAGATGGTTCCTTTGATCCTGATGACTCTCTCTATTTTTATGCTCTTGGGATGAAAAGGTATAGATTTCTGGGGGACTCTATTTCATATTTTGAGCATCCATACTCTGACACAAACGTCTACTGGCTTGCAATAGGATCCAGCGATTCGTCTCTTGCAATGAAGATTGTCAATAACTTTAATGCCAGTGTAAATGACACTCTAAATGCTTTACTCTCCACTTACAGACACGAAATTAATATGATTAATCCTGCTGAAAAGGGGTTAAGATGGGTAGGAGAAATTTTGAGGATGTATCGGGATCCTGGTGTTGCTGAATATGATTTCAACTTTAATCTGCAGGATCTCGCATCACCTGTGGGTAACGGGGTAGTAGTACCTGTAATTTTAGAAGGTGCCTCTTATTTTGATGTCTATGTAAATGGAACAAGATATGTTAATGACGTGCCAATTTACGCTGTACACGATGACACCATAGGATTGAGTGTCTTTAATCTGAAAGAAGGAGAAAACGATCTGAAGCTCGTACTGAGAGCCACCGGAGGAAGTGATACCCTAAATTATGGAAATCTCGACTATTTCGAATTTTTCTATCAGAAATTTCTGACTGCGGGGGCATCAGTTGAGCATTATTTCAACGTCGATTCAACGGGCTGGAAAATTCTCAAAATAAGGACGAATTCAAAGCCACTCGTCTCAAAACTGAAAGGGAGAGATGTAACCGTTTTCTCAGAACCTGTTCATTCTGGAAATTATTATCTGTTAACAGATTCGCTCGAAGGACTTGAAGAATTTACAATCCAAAAAACACCTCTGGTACCTCTTGATATGGATGTAATATCTCCTATGGCACTGAACCTTCGAAGCCAAAACTGGAATGCTGATTTTCTTATCATCGGCCGGGAAATTTTTAAAAGTACACTTACAAATTATATGAATTACAGAAGCTCCCATCTTTTTTTCCCGGATACATCAGGTGGTTCCTTCAGGAGTGCAAATGTTGTATTTGTACCACTTGAAAAAATTTATGAAGAATTTGGATTTGGAGTTCCTGACCCTGTGAGTATCAGGAATTTCATCTATTATGTTTACCATCATTCCTCCAATCATCCTCCTGTTTATGTACTTTTCATAGGAGATGGAAACTATGATTATAAAAATTTTGCAGGGGCAGCTTCCTCAAATCTTTTCCCACCGTATGAGCCATGGGGATTGATTGATATTAATGACAATTTTCACGGAGCGCTTGACGCTTTCTACGCCGATGTTGCCCCGGATACCGGTTTTATCATGGAAGACATCTTTTATGGACGAATTTGTGCAAGAAACCGTACAGAATTGAAGGACTATCTCGATAAAGATCTTGTCTACGAAAGTGCAAAAAGTAGTGGCCCATGGCGTAATAGAGTAATGCTCGTGGCTGATGATGAATACAACGGAGACACCCATTCTCACTACGAAACTGTACACACTGTAGATTCTGATGATATCTATCGAAATTATGTTCCGCACTCGGTTGAAGTTATGGAACATTATCTCATTAATTATCCATTCGCCAACGACATGACAAAACCTGAAGCACGGAGAGATTTCAAGAGAAAATATAATCTTGGACACCTGATAATAAACATTTTCATGCACGGTAATCCAAAAGTTCTTGCCCACGAAAGAATGTTTGTAGCACCTGAAGATTATCCAGACATTAACGCTGGATTCAGAAATTCTTTCATGATCATCGCCTCCTGTAAAGTGGGAGCCTATGACAGAATTACACCGGCCCATGTAATTGCAGAAGAATTCTCCCTGAAACGAACCGGCTCTATAGCAGTTCTTTCATCAACTAATTCAACGTATTCCAGTGCTAACGCGTACTACGTCAAGCAGATGTTCAGGGCACTCAAGAATTACCAAAAATATTCACTCGGTGAGTTATCAACTTTCGGGAAAAATGACTCACATTATGTTCTGCTCGGAGATCCCTCAATTCCTATTGGTTACTCACCTCTTAACTCTTCAATCTATCTGGGGTTCAGGGCAAATGGCCACCAGACAGACACTCTTTACAGTGCAAGACGATACGAGTACAGTTTAAGAGGATTATACTCTTCAACCAGATACTTTTTAAGGATATTTGAGAGTAAAAAAGAAACCACCTATGTTAGAAATTGGGGAACTGATATTGTGACGATAAATTACACCAAAGCCCCTCGTCCTTTTTTCTCTGGAACGGTCTTTCCAGGTCAATCCGATAGCCTGAGCGGAACTTTCACTGTTCCGGCTGCATTGACATCGGGCCAACAGGGTTTTGCTTATGTTTACAGATTCGGAGAAGTCGGACTTAAAGACTCGATACATATCATTATTTCCGGAGGAATTCCGCCTGGTAATAGAGGACCGGAGATCAAGCTGTTTGTTAACGGAAAGGAACTTCAGGATTCGGCTTCTGTACCCCAGAGTTTCCTCCTCCAAATCTATTTGTCTGATTCGGATGGTATCAATTTGACAAATAGTATATCCAATCAAATGAACTCTGGCATCGAAATGATCGTGAACAATGACTCAAGAAATTCCATAGACCTAACTCCATACTTTAATTACCGTGAAAACAGTTCGACTGAAGGTTATGTGGTATATCCATTGACCCTCACCAATCCTGGATTAAATCTCTTGAAAATAATTGCATACGATAATTTCAAAAGTCCGTCCACAAAAACTTACTTCATCTTTGTCCAGACATCAGAAACCTTCGATGTTCGGGATTTCTACATATACCCTAATCCTATACGGGACCGAAATGGCACATATATAACCTTTACCCTCACATCACCAGCAAAAGTGGACATAAACATTTACACAATTGCAGGGACTCCAATATGGAAAAGTGGTGAGATGATGCTATCCCGTGGCTTCCATAAGATCAGGTGGAATGGTAGAGACCTTGATGGAGATTACCCGGCCAATGGACTATACTTTTTGACCTTAAACGTGGAGGGCCTTAACGGTGTTAAAATTAAGAAAATCGAAAAAATCCTTATCGCAAGATAAAACTGGAGGAATTAACATGAAAAACGACAGAATCGATGCAAAACTTGACACAATTGTCGGTCAGGGAACCGTTTTTGAGGGAAATATTTCCATTGAAGGGAGTGCACGTGTAGATGGAAAATTCAAAGGGAACGTAAATGCAAAGGGCACAATCGTCATTGGTAAAAGTGGCCGTGTGGAAGGTGAGATCATCGCAAAAAGCGCAGTAATAGGCGGCGAAGTCAAAGGTACCATCAGAGTACAGGATAGAGTAGAATTTGAATCCGGTGCAAAATTTGATGGAGAAGTGTACTGTAAAACACTTGTCGTTCAGGAAGGTGTAATCTTCGATGGATCCTGCTCAATGACAAAGAAAGAACACCCACAACCCAAACAATGAGACTTTTTGACTCCCATTGTCACCTGAACGACCCAAAATTTAAAAAAGACCTCGAATTAACTATTCATCGTGCAAAGGAAAACTCAGTATCTCACGTCATCGTAGTAGGCTATGATCTAAAAAGCTCAAAAAAGGCTATTGAGCTGGCCCATCAATATCAGGACTTCATCAGAGCAGCTGTTGCCATCCACCCCCACGATGCAAAAACTGTAACCGACGATAAAGTAAAAGAGCTAAAAAAGCTCGCAAGCAACCCTTTAGTCGTAGCAATAGGAGAAACCGGCCTCGATTACTATAAGAATTATTCCCCAAAGGAAGATCAAATACGTGTATTTATTGAACACATTGAAATTGCCAATGAATTAAATAAACCCGTCATTTTACACATCAGAGATGCTTTCGAAGATGCTTTTGGAATCCTCGAAAAATACCCTGTAAAAGAAAAAGGTGTATTCCACTGCTTCTCAGGGGGACCTGATGAAGCTAAAAAGGCCGTGGAAATAGGATTCTTCGTTTCCTTTTCCGGTACCATAACCTTCAACTCTAAAAAACTTGAAGAGGCAGCCCTTGTAACCCCGGATGAAAAAATCCTTGTAGAAACAGATTCTCCCTATCTCACACCGGTTCCGAAACGTGGAAGAAGGAATGAACCGTCATTTGTATACTTTGTGGCACAAAAGTTGGCAGAATTAAAAGGAACGTCAATCGAAAAGATTGCATCCATCACCTACGAGAACACTGTTAAATTATTCAAAATAGAAGAGTGGAGCTGAGGGGATTCGAACCCCTGACCCCAGGCTTGCAAAGCCTGTGCTCTCCCAACTGAGCTACAGCCCCACTTGTAAGGGTATTAATTATCACTTTTTCATCATCAAGAGTCAAGCTGATACGCGAGGAGTGGAGGACAGGTGTCTCTCAAGAAAGCAGAAGATGGATTCCTTCAAATATCTTCAGTCTCCCATCCCACGAAGTTGGAGTGATTACATCCAACTTTCTCACTCGCTTGCGAGAAGGGATTGAGAGAAGGACAACAGGACTCTCCCTCACGGTGCGTTTAGCACTACGGGAGAGAAGGTTAAAGAGTTATACTCCTACTTTTCCCCAAAGCAATCTTTTGAACAGTCTCCCCAAAGTAGTATGGGACATTAACTTCATAGTGATTTTAATACCAATCTAAGAGATATCACACTGAACCCTCTGTGTTTTTCAAGCAACTAACTTTAGACCGTTCCCCAGTCCTCAGGTTTTATTAAAAGATATTCCCAAAAGGTTCTGTCAGAAATTATGGTTAGCAAGCATTTTTTCCAAGAGGCCGTAACCCTTTACCTTATCTTTAATAGTTCTATTTCCGAAATTTAGATTCATATCAACCTGGTTGTTGGAAGGATTGAAAATCCTTACAAAAATCTGGCCACCATTTTCTGGCCTGATGCAGTCAGTTACAAGAGGAGAAGGCTCAAGCTCAAAAATTGAAATATTTTCTCGATAAAAGATCTCGCGCAGAGGGTATATATATTCCCGATAAGTTCTCTCGACGTCACCTTTAACATAATCTCCCTCATGGGGATAAATTGCAAATTTCATTCTAATTTCTCCATAGTCAAGTTCCGGATAAGGCCAGACGGGAGCTGTTCTAACAAGCGTAACCCGTGGATAACCTCTTTTAAAATCAAATCCATAGTTTGAAAAGGTGAATACAGATATCCCGAATTTTCCATCGCTCACATCTGCAAATCTTTTCACAGGGACTTCCCACTTTGCCCGTTGCAAGCCTGATTCAGGGTGGAATGGACGGAATTTCACACCGTATGGTATTCCACAAAATGCACCTTTAGATTCAACATTAAACGGAAACGCCAGTTTGAGAATTGCAAAATCCTCGTGCCAGTCGAGAGTAACGTCTATTTCAAGCCATTTTCTCCCCTTCACATTTGTGATAACGATAACCCCCCTGGAGTTTCGGCCAAGCCTGTATGTGTATCTGTAGATAATCCGATTTTGCTCCTTGTGAACGTTCAAATTTGAGAATTCGACCGGTAGGGGATTAAGTTCATATTCAGGATCGATATTCCATGTCCAGGCCCCCTTGTGTTCATCTTTAAAAAGCTGAAATTCTATTGGAGCCTTCAGAAGCTCCCTGTTTCTGTATTTTATCGAATAAATTTTCCACTCTTTGAATCCGAGCTCAAAGTCGAAATCTGAGGGAGGATCCACATATTCAGGTGCTCCTATTGAAAAAGGGGGTACATGTACATACCTGATCTTTCCACCAATTTTGGCAGGCTCAATCCTGCTCCATGGAAGAAGATTCAACACTCCAAGTCTACCACCTCTCAGATGTCCAAGAGCTCGCTTTTCAACATCTTTAAACAGATCAAAGGCATTTTTCAGCTCACCAATCGATTCTTCGTACGCCTCCTGAGAGTCGGTTGCACATGCAATATCATGAAATTGATTAACAAGCAGAGTTTGCCAGGCTTCGTTTAGCTCATCTCTGTACTCTTTCACATCGTCTCCTGAGAGAACAATTGCTGCTTCAGCTTTAAAAGCTTCAATCTCGCATTTTTTCAGCAGATCCTTTAACTCACGTCCACGACTGAATATACCCCTGTGTGTCTCAAGATAAATTTCATCGTTCCACACAGGTAATCTGGATCTATATTTTTCCCACAGGGTATTGAAGTATTCTACCGCTCCGCCACCTGTGAATCTTCCTGTTTCAACAGCTTTCTGGGACACCATTGTTTGCTCAATGGTTGGACCTCCTCCACCATCACTTTCACCAAAGAGTATCATAGCAGGCGGTTCTGCATCAGGTACTTCAGCCGCCTCATCATCAAATTCAAAAGAATCATCAAAAACTTTTCCGGCAAACTTTTCACTCAAGGGATTGTGTATGATATAGTCCTCACAAAAGCTGTCAAACTCAGCGAAACATTTTCCAAGACCGTACTGACAAAGTCTCGCATGTTGAACAACTATCTCTGAACCATCCGGTGAGCGCCAGATAAAAACATCAAAGGGGAATCTATTTGTATCAAACCACGTCAGTTTGGCCGTCATCATTGCCTTTATGCCAAACTTCCTGTACAGCATGGGGAGTGTCCATGGATACCCAAATGAATCAAGAAGCCAGTCAACCGTAATTCTTTTCCCAAATTCCTCCTTCCAGAATTTTGTAGCGTATTCAAGCTGCCTCATAAGTGACTCGCCGGATGGAATATTCACATCCGGCTCTACCCACATCGCTCCCACAGGCTCAAAATATTTGTTCTTTACTGCATCCTTTAGTGTAGCGTAAGTCTTTGGATAATCATGCTTGATCCATTTTATCATTCCTGGAGAACTCTGGACATACGGAAAACCTGGGAATCTCTTAGCTATCTCTATTCCTCGCGAAATGGTCCTTGCAATTTTCTTCCTTGTCTCCTTTTTAGTCCAGAGCCAGGCAACATCAATATGTGATTGAGAAACCAGCCTTATGATGGGAGTTTTTTCAACCCCTTTCAACATAAATTTGAGTCTTCTTTCAGCCCACTCCTCAAGTTGTTTCAAGTATCCTCGGGGATAAATGACGAGAAAAGACTTTATTATCTCTCCCTCCACCTCAACTTCTACAAAGTGCTTTTTCCCCGGCTCAATAAATTGATAACCAGCAGTACCATCAATTACCGCACCTGTGAGATTACCGTCAATGAGTAAAATACCCGAGGAGCGGGACACAGCACCGATTTCAAGCTCCGCATATTCTGCATCTGGCACATCCACTTCAGCCACCCACCTTCCAGGATCTATCTTCTCAAGTGTTATCGGTCTGGGCTTGCCTGCACAGTAAAAGCTACGTGTTTTAAAGAAATTTTCCACAAACTTCTCTTCAAAAGAAGGAAGCTTTTTTATGAGAACTCCAGCCAGAATCCCCATATTGGGCTCAGCCTGCAGCCCTATAATCTCCATTTCTTTAAACTGAAAACCTATAGGAACAGCCTGAATCCATAAACCGCGATACTGCATTTCACCGAACAGCGCAAAATGCCTGTTAATAGGTGAAATCGGCAATCTCCTGAATTTGTCATCAAATCTAACAATAAGTCGCGCCTGATGAGAAAGGGGCCAGCCACCATTGGCACCAATTACAACCAGATACTCAAATCTTTCCTTTCTCGGTAAGGTGTATTGCCAGGGAATCCTCACTCCTATGTCATCAACTGTCGGTAATTTACCAACATCCCACGCACTTACAATATCTTCGGGGATGTGAAAAAGGATACCATGAATGTTGAATATCCTCCCCTGATTTATTGGATGAAAATTTTTAAGCGACATGCGATTAATTTTCATACATCTTTCACGTCAAGGCAACTCGAATGTTTGACCCTCCTTAAATATGCGGGTTATAATGATTAATCATGAAACCCATAACACCGGATATGACGATAGAGGAAGTCATAACAAAATGGCCCCAAACAATAAAGGTCATGATAAAATTTGGTATCCCCGCTCTCGTGTGTGGTGAACCCCTCTGGGGAACTATTGAAGAAAATGCACAAAAATATGGCGTTAAAGAAGTTGATAAATTACTCGACGAATTAAACAAAGCCGCTGGTGAATCCAGCCTCTTTGTCAAACTTGACTGATGAATATTGAAAAAATTCTTCTTGAAAGAAAAGCAATTCTGCGTGGACACTTTCTACTCTCTTCAGGTCTCCATTCTGATACTTATTTTGAAAAATTTAGAATTCTCGAAGATCCAAAGCTAACAGAAAAATTAATATCAGAAGTCGTTGATAGGCTTAAATCTCTTAATCCTGATATCGTGGTGGGACCAACTATTGGTGGTGTTGCTGTAGCTTTTGAGGTCGCTCGACAGCTCGGTGTAAAAGCATTCTACGCCGAAAGAAGCGATTCAGGAAGGGTCTTTCGAAGAGGTTTCAAACTCACATCTGACGATAGGGTCCTTGTCGTGGATGATGTTCTCACAACAGGAAAATCTCTGATGGAAACCATAGATGCAGTAAAACCTTTCAAATCCACTATAGTTGGGGCCTTCGTTCTCATTGATAGAAGTGAAAATTTTGATCCTGGAATCCCTTTAATCTCGCTATTAAAGGTCAAAGTCAAAAATTACACTCCTGAAGAGTGCCCTCTCTGCAAAGCCGGAATTCCCCTTGTAAAACCTGGCAGTCGGAATTTTAAATAATAACTCTCACAACATCTTTACGGGGACCCCGGAAAAACTATTCTATTAGAGGTATGACACAGATAAATCTTAATTCATCGTCTCCCGTGTTTTTAAATTGATGGTACTCAAGAGGCTTTACAAATATAGCATCTCCTTCTTTGAACGGCAGAGTATCATTCTCTGAAACGAGCTCTCCTTCACCACTCAGAATAAAAACTTCGTGCTCCCAGGGATGTGAATGAAAAGGAGTGTGTCCACCTGGTTCCACTGTAAAGAGTCGCATAGCAAAGTTAGGGGCTCCCTCTGGCCTGGAAATGAGCCACCTAACTCTTACACCCTTACCCTCATTTACCTTTTGTTCGAGGACCTCTTTATAGTTTCTAACAAGAGCCATATCTAAACTCCTTGATATTGTGATAAAATATTAATCAATTCCCATTGATATGTCGAGATTTTAAATGAGGCTATTCAATAATATTGCTCTGGAGAAAAGCGGAATGTGATTTTTTAACCTCCTCTACCGCAGTGTGTTTGGCACTGTGAGGGAGAGGTTTTTTGCCCTTTCCTCAATCGCCTCTACCAAGCGGAAGAGAAAGTCGGATGTAATCTCTCCCACTTCGTGGGATGGGGAAGTGAAGATGGATCTTCTCGCAAGCAGGAGGGGAAGATAAAGAGGGTTTTTCCGCAAA
>Ga0256914_1004049_pt1 | contig 11281 bp, 10 predicted proteins | sample HulkmetaG_FD_191571 | JGI IMG/M metagenome (GOLD analysis project Ga0256914, IMG submission 191571) | Hydrothermal chimney microbial communities from Main Endeavour vent field at the Juan de Fuca Ridge, Pacific Ocean - Hulk | ecosystem: Environmental > Aquatic > Marine > Hydrothermal vents ...
GGCCTGCTGGGGGGACGTGCTGCCGAGGAGTTGGTTTTCGATGACATCACTTCGGGGGCCTCCAACGACCTGGAGCGGGTTACCCGCATGGCCCGCACGATGGTTACCCGCCTGGGGATGAGTGATAACCTGGGGCCAATGGTCTATGGGCAGAAGGATGAGTTGATCTTCCTGGGGCGCGAAATCTCGGAGCAGCGTGATTATTCCGAGAAAGTTGCAGAGCAAATTGATGAGGAAGTGCGTTCGCTGGTGGCCGAGGCGTATGACAGAGCCCGTCAGATTCTGACGCAGTATCGCGACAAACTGGATGCGGTCGCCGAACGGCTGCTAGAGGTCGAAACGCTGTCCCGCACCGAATTTGAGGAGATTTTCCCCTCCCCGGTGAAGAAGAACGGCGGCACTCCCGTTCCGCAAGGGGCATAAAAACCTCAGGAAACAAACAAAAAAAACCGCTCAGAGAGCGGTTTTTTGTTTCACCAGGTTTGTTTACTCTGCCGCAGTTTTTACTTTCGTTTCCAGTGTGCGGGCGTAAATTGCCTCCAGTTCGTCATTGGATGCGGGGTGCTCCGCCGGTTTGCTGGCGGTGACGGGTTCGGGCTGTTTGGATCGTTCCATTGCCTGGCGGAGAGCAACTTCCATCGCGGTGGGAACGGGTTGAGCGTTCTCTTTCGCTACTTCCTTCAGCGCGGCTTTGGTCACTTCTTCGGGGTCTTCCTGCAATGCCTTGATGCTCAGTTTGATCTGCTTTTTGCGGCGGTTTACGCTGAGAACCTTAACTTCAACTTCGTCTCCCTCGGAAACGGCGTCTCCGGGGGTGCGGATATAGCCATGCGCCAGTTCGCTGATGTGAACCAGCCCGGGGCGTTCTGCGCCGATTTCAACAAACGCGCCGTATTTTTCCAAATGCGAAACCGTTCCTTTGACAACCATTCCCTCTTTGATTTCACGCCATTCCAGAGCCAGCGGTTCTATCATTGTCAGTTCCACGCGCTTCCGTTTGGGAGAAACCTGTCGGACCCATACCTCAACCGTATCCCCGACCTGGACAACATCTTCAACCCGGTTGATTTTGCCGTCTTTTGTCAATTGTGAGATATGCACAAATCCCGGAACATCCATTCCGAAATCAACCACCGCTCCCCCTAACGTGATTTTTACAACAGTCCCGGTGAACTTGTCCTTGCGCTTGAGGTCAGTAATGCTTTGGGGGGTTCTTGTTTCTGATTCCATAATACTACTCTCCAATAGGTAAAAAATACAGCAATGGTACAACGAAAGTGATAGTTCCGGATTTCAGAACTACCACCCATCAATGTCCATCGCAAAATTACAAATGTGTGACTTTACAGCCGAAGGCTGATTATACTCGCCGCCTAGAGATATGTCAAAGAAAGGTACAAGCGGGGTGCAGGCAAATGTTGTAGAAATTCCTATGAGTTTCCCTCGCCCCGCGCGCAAGACTGGCAGTCCTGCCAGGACTGCCAGTCTTCATTTTGCGAACAGGACAGGCACCGACACCCCGCCCCGCCGGGGGAAGGGCAGAGACATGGGGCTGCCCGATTTCTACATCTTTTGCCTGCAAGTTTTGTGCCGTGCTGTTTTTAATCCAGGTTGATTTGAAAAACCGGAAAACTTTCGCCGGTAAGGTGGAATCCGGCTTTTTTGTAGAGCGCAAGCGATGAAAAATTGCTGTCTTGGGTATTTACGGTCACCTGGAGTGTACCCTGGCGATTGAACCGGGTTAGCAGGTTGTGGACAAGTGCGTATCCGATGCCGCGCTGCTGTGCATCGGGGTGGATTGCCAGTCTGGCAAGATGTCCGCCGCCCACCCCCGCAGTGCTGATCTGGTACCCAACCGGGCTGTCCTGCTTTTCGGCAACGGTGGCAATTGCCGCCTGCCGGAAGGCGGCTTCAAGCATCTCTTGCGATTGCTGCCAGATGGGCTCAAATGCGGCGGCATCTATCGCCTGCACAGCGGGGAGATCGCTTAACCGCATCGGGCGGATGGTGTAACCGGTTCTCCGTATCGGCGGCAGGGCAGTCTGACTGTTCCACAGCAGCATGTTGACCTGCCCGGTTTGGGTAAACCCTGTTTTGAGCAGCAAACGGCGGAACCATTCTTGCAGCGGCATCGCGGCAACGGTTGTCCCCCGAAGGTAGTCATACGCAAGAGGCCAGAGGTGTTCCCAGGCTTCGTCAGCAGATATTTCAAAATCGTCCACCGCGAACAGCCGGATCCAGGCGGCGCCTGGAGGACCCGGCGGGCAGACCAAAGCAGCCCGGATGCGCCCGTTTTGCATCGCGACCAGGTAGGGCTGGTAACCAATCCAGTCCAGGGGGGGGCGCCAGTCCAGGTGACGGTGAACCCGGTTTCCAAAGTGGACCAGATTCGCCAATTGGCGGCGGTCGTCATCTTGTGCCAGCCGGATGTCAATTTGTTGTTGGGCGTGTGTCAGAACCATTGGATACTCCCCGAAGCCGTTGTGCAGGTATGGGTGCGGCAGGTTGCAGCGTTTTCCCCTTGACCGATTCAGAGCAAGGCTTGCGCTCGCTGCCGGTTTTCGCCGCTTGCGGCCGGTCTGTCACCCGTCCGTTTCTGAACCAGCGCTCATCATCTTCATTGGCAGGTTGAGCAGGTTTTTGAGCATCCGCTGTTTGAGCGACGGTTTTTCTATTCCGGCAATGCCGGCCTGCATGGTGGCTAGGGCCTGCATCTGCCGCCCGGTGCGCAACTGCAACGCAGATATTGATTGCAGAGCGGAAAGCCGCAGGTCGGTTTCATTGATATTTTTGAGAATTTCAGCAGACTGCCAGTAAAGTTGCTCGGCCTCGTCCAACTGATTCAGGGCCTCCAGGGCTGCGGCCTGATTGCCGATTGCCATTGCCTGCCGTTTTTGGTCTCCCGCGGCGGCGAAAACCGCGGCTGTCCCCGTTACGGCTTGCAGTGCTTCTTCGGGGTTTCCGTTTTGCAGCAGGGCCACACTGACATTATTTGCCATCTCCGCGGCCAAAATCTCTTTGCCCGCCAGCAGGTAACTCTGGCGGACGGCTTCAAAGGATTGTGCGGCTGCGGCGTAATCACCGCGCCTGTATGCAGATTGGGCTTCGCTGATGAGTTGTTTGGGGGAGAGTGCTTCCGACATAGTTTTACAAGGTGATTTCCAGCAGGCCCTCTGCGACATTGCGCAGCCGGTCTACAGACATTTCGCTCAGCCGCTGCGCCAATTCCAGGTAAGGGAGGTTAACTGGTGTGCTGACAAACTGCTGCATTTCTGGCGGGAGTTCCAAAAAGCCTTGGATGGCTTTTTTTTGTGCCGTCCATTTGCCAATCGGTCCGCTCTGGTCCTGAAATTCGCGAATTGAGAGGCTGAGTGCCAAACTGATAACTTCCAAATCGGGCAGGGGAACCGGTTGTCTCCCCGCTTCGTAATCTTCCAATTGCTCAATTGGGATTTCAGCATAGCGGCTTAACTCTTCAAGTGAGATATTTGCCTCGAGGCGCGATTTGCGCAGCAATACGCTGATAATCCGGTGGCGCAGCGGGAGCAGGTTGCCGATTGTTTTTGTCGCCGGACGCTCAATCTGCCCGGTGGACAGCGCAGCGCGTTCCCAGAAATACTCTACAGGAACATCCAGAAGAAGTGCCAGCGTTTCCAGTTCCGGCAGGGAGGGGGCTTGGGTTCCGTTTTCATAAGCATCAAAAGTTTCAGTGCTGACGCCAAGCAACTGGGCGCATTCGGAGGTCTCTTTTTCGGCGCGCAGACGCGCTTCTCGGATGAGTACACCCAGTTTTTTTGCTCGGATTTCCAGAGAATTGACCATCATCACGCTCCGGTGTGGGGGCCGCTTTTCCGCTCAGTGAGCGGGCAGAAGGCTTGAGTTTAACCTGTATCAGGTTTGATTTTCCGATGCCATTATAGCATGGTATCGGGCGCAGGCAAAAGATGCAGAAATCAGGGGGGTGCAGGCAAATGTTGTAGAAAGTGGGCAGTCGTATGGGCGCTGCTTCCTTTCCCCCCACCCAACCCTCCCCCCGGCCCTCACCCCTAACCCCTCTCCCTTCGGGAGAGGGGAACCAAAGCGGAAAATTTTGGGAGGGCAAGGGAGGGGGGACCACCGGCGTTCTACATCTTTTGCCTGCACCCAAATCGGGGGTAGGGTAGGGGGAACACTGTCTTTTTGCATCTTTTGCGCATACCCAAATCGGGTATCCACTGGGGGCTGCTTCCTTTTCTCCACCTAAATCGGGGGGTGCAGGGGGCAAAGCGGACGGGTTATCTGCGGCGGCGCCCTTGCTGTTTGCGCTGCTTCATGGCGGCTGCAATTTGTGCGCTGAAAACTTCCGCACCAAGTTTGAAGCCATAGGCTTCCAGCCGCTCAATAAACATCGGGCGGATTCCGGTCGGTTCCAGTTGCCCCAGAATTTTGTTATCGGAACTGATGCCGGTCTGCTTGAAGCGGAAAATATCTGTCATTACGATTGTGTTGCCTTCCATCCCGGCAACTTCGGTGACGTGTGTGACCTTGCGGGAGCCATCTTTCATGCGGGTTTGCTGGACGATCAAATCTACCGCCGAGGCAATCTGCTCGCGGATGACCGAAACTGGCATATCCAGCCCGGACATCAGCGAGAGCGTTTCCAGGCGGGAGAGTGCATCGCGTGGAGAATTGGCATGGACGGTGGTCAGCGAGCCGTCATGTCCGGTGTTCATGGCCTGAAGCATATCGAGGGCCTCGCCGCCGCGGCACTCGCCGACCACAATCCGGTCGGGACGCATTCTCAGCGAGTTGCGTACCAGGTCGCGGATGGTGACTGCTCCGCTGCCGTCGATATTGGGTGGTTTGGTTTCCAGCCGCACAACGTGATCCTGGTGAAGTTGCAACTCGGCGGCATCCTCAATGGTAACAATGCGTTCATCGGTAGGGATGTAGCCGGAGAGAATGTTCAGCAGGGTGGTTTTCCCGGAACCGGTTCCGCCGGAAATGACGATGTTCAGGCGGCTGACTACGCAGGCTCGCAAGAATTCGGCCATTTTCTCGGTAATTGAGCCAAACTCGATTAACTGCTGGACGGTTAATCGCTCAACGAAGAACTTGCGGATGGTGATGGAGGGGCCGTCAATGGCAACCGGTGGAATTACCGCGTTCACACGCGAGCCGTCAGGCAGACGGGCATCCACGGTGGGTTTGTCGGCATCAATGCGTCGGCCCAGCGGGAGAATGATGCGCTCGATGATGCGCAGTACGTGTTCATCATCCTCGAATTTTACGTTGGTCAGGGTCAGTTTTCCTTTGCGTTCTACGTAGACCTGATTTGGCCCGTTGACCATCACTTCGGTGATGTCGGGGTCATCCAGCAGGGGTTGGATGGGGCCGTAGCCCAGTAAATCATCCAGGACGTCGCGGAAGATCTGCTGGCGCAGGGTTTCGGCCAGCCGCAACTGACTTTGTTTGTAAATTTCATCCAGTTGCTGGGTGATGAATTCGCGCCGTTTGCGGAGTGGGGGCGGGTTGGATTCCAGTTCACGGGTCAGGCTGTTGACCAGGTACGCCCGGATTTTTTCAAGGTCTTCGGGGCGCAGACGGGTGCTGTGTCGTGTCGGGTTTGTCATGTTCTTTTCTCGCCTTGTTGTCGGTAGGTAGTATTTTCATCATCGGGGATAATGCAAACCACATGGTCGCGGTTGATGAGCATAAAGTTTGTTTCATACAGCCGCTGGCCTTTGAGGTCGTAGATGACGGCATTGGTGACGGCCAGGAACTGTTCTCCTCGGTTTAGTTCATCTTTAACGCGTTCGTTGACTCGTACGTGAAGGTCGCCCTGGACGCTTGTTACCAGTGTTTGCATAATTGCCGGGACGGTTTCTTTGGTGATGACGTTTGTGAAAAATTTGCCTCTGTCGTTATAGCGGATGCTCATGGCAGTTCCTCCTGTAAAAAATCTGCTGGGTGGCGATGAATTTTTGTGCATAGGGCTTTCCTGAATCACCGCAAACCATTGCTCAGAGCGGGAGCCCTGACGTGTTCATTCGGGGCATGGAGTACCCTAATCCGGGGCGGGTAACAATGTGTTTTGGTTTTTTGGGGTTTTCTTCCAGTTTTTGGCGCAGGCGGGAGATGCTAACCCATAAAATTTCTTTGTCGTCATGGTATTCGGGCCCCCATACGTTTTCAAGTAGTTGTTCGGAGGTCAGCACCTGACCCAGGTGTTGAACGAATTGCAGCAGCAGGCGGTATTCGGTTGCGGAGAGAAAAACGATTTCATTGCCTACAAAAACCTCTGCCCGCGAAAAATCAATGCGTAAATCTCCATGTTCAAAAGTGGATTGCTGAAAGGTATCACCGGAGAGTTGTGCCCTGCGAAGCACGGCCCGCACGCGCGCCAGCAATTCTATGGCCGAATAGGGTTTGACGATGTAATCGTCTGCGCCGACATCCAGCCCGTGTACGCGATCCTGCTCGTCTCCTTTGGCTGTGACGATGATAATTGGTACGTTGGAGAACTCCCGAATGCGCTGGCAGGCATCAAAGCCGGAGAGTACCGGCATCATTACATCCAGGAGCACCAGGTTGGGGTGGTGCGCGGCAACTGCGCTGACGGCTTCCTGCCCATTGCTGGCCTTGATAACTTGATAACCCTCATTTACCAGGTTGGCTTCCATCAGGCGGACGTAGCGGGGTTCGTCATCGGCGATTAAAATTCGGGTCATGGCTGTCCCTCCTGGGTTTCTGACGCGGGATGTTTTTTCGGCAGCAGGATGTGAATTGTTGTTCCTTGCCCTGTGCCGGATTCGGCGTAAATCTGTCCGTGGTGGTTGCGGACAATTTCGCGGCAGATGTACAGCCCCAGACCGGTTCCATTCTGCGATGTTTGATTCTGCCGGGGAAGCCGATAGAAGCGGTTGAAAATATCTTCCAGGTGTTCTTGCGGGATGCCGGGGCCGGTATCCCGAAAACGGATATGGGCTGTGTCGGAATCCCAATCCAGCGTGATGTGGACATCGGCGCCGGGGGCGTATTTGTGGGCGTTGGCAAGTAGATTGTCGAAAACCTGTGTCAGCCGGAGTGGATCGCCCGAAATCCGGTTTGGGCTGGTTTTGAAATCAAGGTACAGGTTGAGATTGTATTCGCGGGATTGTGCCCGTCGAACGGCATCCGTCAGCAGTGCGTCCAGACGGATGGGTTGAAAATTCATCTTAAGGGTACCTGCCTGAAGGCGGGATGAATCCAGCAAATTATCGATCAGTGCTGTCAGGCGGTCGCTTTCTTCGTCAATGATGGTCAGAAATTCCCGCCGGGTTTCCGCATCCCAATTGGCATCTTCCCTGAGCAGGGAGGTTGCATATCCTTTGATGAAACCGAGGGGCGAGCGCAAGTCGTGAGAGACGGCGGCGACGAAATCCTCCTGCAAGCGGGTCAGCCGTTGTTCGGTTTCCAGCCGGGCGATTCGCTCGTGCAACTGCTGGAATGCCAGTAGTTGGGCGACGTGTTCCGTGATGAAGCCTGCCAGGTTGATTTGTTCAGGCAAATAGGGAGGGCCGCCAAAGCGGATGAAGACCAGTGCTCCGAGCAGGTCGTCCCCAATTTTCAACGGGAGCCCCAGGTAGTAGCGCTGGCGCAGCCGGCCGCGCAGGTGATTGCTTGTTTCTCCCTTGATTTCCTCGCTGCGAATGATTGTGCGTTCAGTTTGAACCACCTCTTGTGCGACAGTTTCACCCCAGGCCATATCCGCTTCTGCTGATCGTCCGCGCCCGACGGAGCGGGCGTATGTCGGTTCCAGGTGGTTTGTCTCTCGCAAGTGGTAGATCACAATGTTATCGAAGATGAATACCGGCCTGGACAGACGGATGATCTCTTGCAGCGCGGTTCGGGTATCTGCCGTTTGCAGCACTACTCTGCTGATGCTGTAAACGGCCTGTAATTGTTCAAGGTTCAGGGCATTGATCGCGCGCTGGTCTGTGAGCATGTTTTGGCGGTGTAACTTTTGGGATTATACACTTCCAGAGGAACACAGGTATTTCTGCAACGTTTGCGTACCCCGGCAGAAGTGTGTATTCCTGGCCGGTTGAAATTGATGTTTTGTGGCCTCCGCTGGTTGTGAATTTTCCCGATGCTGTCAGGATGGTTATGCCGGGTTTTGGTCAACCGGAAGTTTGAATTCAAAGTGTGAACCTTCCCCGACCTTTGAATGTACCACGATGGTATCCCCGTGGGCTTCAATAATTTGCCGTGCGATGGCTAGTCCCAGGCCGGTGCCGCCATACCGTCGGGTTGCGGAACTGTCTCCCTGGTGGAATGGCTCAAAGATATCAGATAGTTGTTCTGGCGAGATGCCAATCCCGGTGTCGCGGATGGATATTGTGACCAGTTTCCCTTCTTGCTTTGCGCCTAGTTGCACCTGTCCGCCTGGGTCGGTAAATTTGACGGCGTTATCCATAATTTGGGATAAGGCCCAGAGAATTTTTTGCCCGTCTGCCCGAACTTTGGGCAGGGAGGGCGGGTAATCTGCTTTCAGGGAGATGTTCTTGCTCTCGCAGCGGGGCAGATATTCCATCAGAGCCGCTTCGAGGATGTCGGTTATTTCAACGGTTGTAATTTGCAGGGAGAGTTCACCCTTTGCGGCGAGTGAGAATTCAATCAGGTCTTCAATCAGCCGCTCAAGGCGTTCTTCGGAGCGCTGCATTACAGCGAGCGCGTCGGCTTGGTCTCTGGTGAGCGGGCCCAGCCCTTCATCAATCATCAACTCCAGGTAGCCGCGAATATGGGTCAGCGGAGTGCGGAGTTCGTGGGAAATGTTGGCAATAAAATTTGATTTTAACTGGTTGAGTTCCGTCAGACGGGTGAGTGCCTGTTCCAGTTCAACGGTGCGCTCAAGGACGCGTTTTTCCAGGTCGTGATTGGCATTTTGCAGGGCAGTTTGCAGTTGCAAAATTTGCTCAGTGACAACCTGGTCGAGTGTTTCGCGATCAATCAGCGCCAAATCCAGCAGTGCCTGCCCAATCAGGCAGGGCTGCCCGTTATTTTCTTTTTCTTTTTGATAGCGAAGGGCTTGCTGCAACTCATCCGGTGTGAGCCTGCCTTTTTCGATGAGCGAATCGCCCAGCCGCGGTACCAGGATTTCAGGGGTTATCGGAATATCGTTAGGCAATGGGAGCGGGGATGTTTGCAACTCTCGCTCCGCCAGAATTGCTGCCAGCGCCAGGTTGGCGCCGCAGTACGGACAGTTGCGGGCTTGAGGGTCAATTTGCCGGTTGCAGTTGGGGCAAGAGATGTATTTCGACATAGAGAGTCCTGATGGTGGGTGAAACCTGAACGGCAGCAAGTACCTTTATCATATCCTTACTTTCGCCTCAACGCAAGTATTCCTATAGTCATGGGTGCGGGCAAATGTTGCAGAAAAATTGTCATCTACCAACAAACCGTGCCATTTTGGAGCCCCATCCCCCCTATGTCCCCCCTCACCCTTCGGGCAGGCTTCGCACTCCCCAGGGAAGGGGGGACTGGACTCTTCGGTGTGTGTGCGGCGCACAAAGTGCGCCGCACACGCACCTGACAATCACACCACTCCCCAAAATTTCTGCTCTGCATCCTTTGCTTACGCTCACTTGTGTTTGATTGGCAGCAGTTACGGCATTGTAAAGTATTTGTAAGGTCACATTGTTGGGTTTTGGGGCATAATAATATCACTCTTTCAGGAGCGATGGATATGACGGATGCAAAAAAACAAATTCGCGTTGTAGTCGTTGGTACTGATTCACTGACAACAGAATACCTCCGCACGATTTTGGATCCTCATCGATTCGTTGTGGATACGACAGACCCCACGTTAGACGGGATTGCCAGAGCGCAGGAATCCAGCCCGGTTTTGTTTGTGATTGATGATTTGGAGGGTATGAACGGTTTGAAAACAGCCTGCCAGACCATCCGTCAATACAGTTGGATGCCGATTCTGGCGCTTTCTTCGCTTCGCAGCCCGAATGTTGTCGAACAGGTGCTGGATGCCGGTGCAGACGATTTTTTGAGCAAACCGGTTCCCGGCAGCGTGTTGATGGCTCACCTGAATACGCTGGCACGCCGCGCACTGGCAGAGCAGGATGCAGCGCTTGCCATTGTGCATGGCGAGCGTACACCCGGTCAGTCGCTGGGGTTGCTGATTTACTGATTACACCTCAACGGCAGGGCTTTCAAATGCAGGATTTCGCTCTGAGCGAAAGTCCTGAAGTGGCAAAATCGGCCTCCTGATGCTCAGGAGGCCGATTTTATCTTCATCATTATTGGTTGGCCGCAAACGTGATTTCCACCGTCATCCCCCAACGCAGTTGGGGATCGGTATTCTCCAGGCGCAGACGAACCTTGTAGGAGACATCCCCGCCCTGGATGTAGAACCCTTGCCCGATCTCATCCACAACACCGGTGATTTCCACATCCGGCAGGGCATCGGGGACGATTGTGGCGGTCTGCCCCTCGTGAACGCCCACGACCTTGAGTTCGGTCAGATCGCTGGTTTCCACATACCACTGGCTGAAATCAGCGATCAGGGCGACCCACATTTCCGGGCCGACGGTTTGCCCGACGGAGACGTTGACATCAACCACCGTACCGTCAAAGGGGGCGGTGAGATCGTAGTTTTCCAGGGCGGCTTCTGCGGCGGCGACCTGCGCTTTGGCGGCCTCCAGGCGGCCTTCGAGCAGGGCGAGTTGTTCGGTGTCGGGGCCGGAGCGTGTGTTCTCGAAATCGCGGCGGGCCTCGGCTTCGGCGGCGAGGGCCTCATCCAGCGCGGCGCGCGGCAGGTCTTTCTCGCGCTGAGTGGACTCCAGCGTGCGGACCGCGGCGTTATATTCTTTCTTGGCCTGGTCGAGTTCATCTTTGGCCTTTTTGCGGCTGGCGTTGTTCTCGTCCAGGTCGGCGTACTTGTCGAACTCTTCCTGGGCATCGTCGAGCGCTTCCTGCTTGTCGTTGACGTCGGCTTGCGCCTCGTCAATGCGGTCGTCAATCTCGTCAACGTCCAGCGCGTCCCAGACGGCCTGTGCCTCAGCGCGGGCGGCCTGTGCCTCCAGATAGGTGCGCCAGGCCTGAGCATGGGAGAAATCTGCCAGCCGGATAAAGTCATCGTAGGCCTGCTGGGCGGCGGTTAACTCTGCACGGGCGGCAGTCAGCGCGGCCTCGGCTTGTTCGCGGTCTCCCAGGCGGATGAGTACATCCCCGGCTTTGACGGTGTCCCCGTCTTCAACCAGGATTTCGGCTACCTCCCCGTAAACGGGAAAACTCAGGTACAGGTCAT
>Ga0256914_1004050_pt1 | contig 11272 bp, 13 predicted proteins | sample HulkmetaG_FD_191571 | JGI IMG/M metagenome (GOLD analysis project Ga0256914, IMG submission 191571) | Hydrothermal chimney microbial communities from Main Endeavour vent field at the Juan de Fuca Ridge, Pacific Ocean - Hulk | ecosystem: Environmental > Aquatic > Marine > Hydrothermal vents ...
CGCTCATGCTGTCGTAGCATGAGCCTGAAAATTAGCGCCAGCAAGGCTTTTTGACGCAAGCACGCTGATTATAACAGCCCTCAAAGAAGGGTGTCAAGGTGATGTAACCTACACTTCATTGCTGGGCGCGCGAAACGCACCCGCCGCCCCCGCACAACGCCGTCACACGCTCCCCGGCCCTGATGCTTTTCTACGAAACAGGCCCAACAGCAGCAAGATGATGAGATAGGCGAAAGTCAGGAGGATGAGTGCGAATTTTAGCAAGGCCGCCCACCGAGCCGTTATGGCCGCGCTCTCTGCGGGACCCGAAACCAGCATCTGCCATAGAAAGTAATTTTCCAGAGCGTCAGCCAATCCTGCGACGCCCATGCTCCAGGCCAGGATGACGCCCACGCTGCGGATGAATCCCTGTCGGGCGTCGGCCAGCCAGAGCGCAGCCAGAGCCAGGGTCGCGCCGTAGGCCAGCATGTAGAGATAATCGAATCCAAGACTGAATGCGGCGTGAAGTCGGGCGTTTGCGTTCCAACTGGCGAGAATGTTTCCGGCTGCCGCGGCGCTGCCCGCGAGCTCGTAGGAGATGATGCCCTGGGGCGCGGCCGCAGTCTGCAACGAGCCGTCGATCATCTGCAACGCCAACGTTGCCAGGGCTGTTAGAGCCAGAAAGAACCAGAAAAGGCGTTTGCGAACGGAAGAAGAAAAATGCAGGAAGGGATGTGTCATGGGGCTAGACGCCTCCTGAGCCAAGCAGTCCTTCGAGATCGGTGACGTCGGGCGCCTGGATATCGATAAGGTTGCCCTGCGCATCGATGATGATCTTGAAACCCAGGGATTGGAGCGCTTGCCGGGCCTGAGGTTGTAACATCTGATCCACGTTCTCATCCATGTGCGCGATCTGATATTCCAGAGCGGTCTTGGTGAAGATGTCGTCCTTGCCCATCAACTCCAGCATGCCGCGAATGGCTGCTTCCTTATTATCCAGCACCTGTCCCTTGAAAAAGAGCAACACATGACGGTCGATATCCGCCGCGTCCAGATGACGCAGAAAACCGTCATCGTCATAGATGTAGCAGGCGTCAGCGCCCACCCAGCCCACTTCGAGCGGGCGATCGCGTTCGTCGAAAATGAGTCCTTCAAACATCGCTATTCGGGCCATAATTTTGTCTCCACAGGTCGAACTTACGAGCGGGCATTCGTTTCAATCGGATGTGTTTCAATCCCGGGCCTGGTGTCCGGCGTCCAGCCCTCCAATCGATCGATCGCCTCCAGCACGGGGGCGGGAATGGGGGCTTTGCCGCCTTTGCGATAGTCGAAAAAAACGATGGTCGTATCCCCTTCAGCGGCAATTGCGTCATGTCGGGCGCTGATCAAACGATAGGCCGCGATGAGCCGATCCTGGGCGACGCCCGTCACCCGCACGCCGATGAAAATCTGATCGGGATAGGTGAGAGGCAAGCGGTAGCGAATGCGGTGACTGTGCACAATGGGCCCCACGCCCTCGGCTTGCATGATGTCGAACATGGGCGTCTGCTCGAAGTAGCGGATGCGGGCGCTCTCGAAATAGCGCAGATAGACCGCGTTGTTCACATGCCGAAACGCATCCATATCGCCCCAGGCGATTTCGGTTTCGTAAATGACGGGGAATTCTTTGAGAAGGGTGTGGGCCATGGCTGATTTCAGTCGCATCGTTGAAAGCTAGAAACGTTGGCCTCCCCATCCTACTCATTCAGAGTCCAGTTGGCAACCTTTCCGAAGGGCGTTTCGATTCTATGGCAATCCATCGAGGCCATTCGTCCTGCTGCGGCGCCACTTTGCGTGAACTGCTTATCTGCTGAAGAAATTATGATGAAAATCTAATGCACCGCGTCTATACTGAATACAGAGCCTATGTCGAATCCGTCCATCTCCATGAGACCATTCCACAGGAGGCGGTCCCATGTTCAATAAAATCGTCTGCGCCATCGACGGCGCTGCCATTACCGATCGCATCTTGCTTTACGCCATGCACTTCGGAAAGAAAGAAGGTGCGGTTGTACACATCGTCCATGCGTATGAACTGCCCGAGTATTACGCCACCCAAGAAGGTTATGACGAATTGGTGAAGAGTTACCAGGAAGTGGCTCGCCATGTGGTGCAGGACGCCCGCGAGTTCCTGGAAGATGTGGGGCTGCAAGTCACAGGCGAGGCCATTGTCGGGCCTGCGGCGCAGGTCGTGTTGGAAGAAGCCGATCGCGTGGGCGCAGACCTGATCCTGGTGGGACATCGGAATCCCAAAGACGTCACCGAAATGATCCTGGGCAGCGTCAGCCAACAAATCCTCAACCAGACGAGAATCCCCGTCCTGGTCATTCCCTGATTCCGCTCCGGAAAGGAAAAAAGCAGAAAGATGCGTTCTCACGCATCACGAGTTTGGACCGTCCGCGCCAGCCTGGCGCGCCATCTCATAGGCCATAGACCGAAGGCGGCGCGCCGAAGACCGGTTGGGCGACGGCTATTTTCCGGTCTTCCAGGTTCCACTCTCAATTGACCATCGAAACCAGCAACTTCTAGCAAGGAGGCCACCATGCCCTGGTTCGATCCCTATCACGTCCCATCGGCGTCTGTGGGCGGCATTCGTCGGCCCGCGGTCGCGGGGGCGTTTTATCCCGGCAATCCGGCCCAATTGCAAGCCGCCGTGACTGCCTACCTCGAAGCTGCAAGTCCGCCGCGGCTGCACGGCAAGGTGCGTGCGGTCATTGCGCCCCATGCCGGATACATCTACTCGGGCCCTATCGCCGGATATAGCTTCCGGGCGCTGGCCCCTCTCCCCGATGACGCTACCGTGTATCTGATGGGGCCGGCCCATTACACGCCCGTACAAGAGGTGGCGCTGGGCGCTTTTCGGGCCATGGAAACGCCGTTAGGCCCCGTTGCGGTGGATGCGGAGCGCGTGCGCTCCCTGGCCGAAAACAGCCCCTGCCTGATCGTCCAAAACGACACGCATCTGCCCGAACACAGCCTGGAAGTGGAACTGCCCTTTCTGCAAGCTATTGCGTCCACCGATTTTCGGATCGTACCCATGCTGTTTGGGCGGCCCGACGTGGAGTGCGCAGCCCGGGGGCTGCTGCCGGCCATCGCCAACGACGCCAAATCCCGCATTGTGGTCAGCTCCGACCTGAGCCACTATCATCCCTACGCCACGGCCAGACGACTGGACGCCGCGTTCATCGATGCAGTGCTGCGCGGGGATCTGACCGCGGCCATCCGCGGCGAGGCGTGCGGCCGCTACCCCGTCGTTACCCTCATGCTCATTGCCAAAGCGTTGGGGTGGAGGCCCCATCTTCTGGATTACCGCAACTCAGGCGACACCGCGGGCGACAAACGACAGGTTGTCGGCTACGCGGCCATCGCCTACACGGAGGAATGAGCCATGAAAACCATCAGCACCTCATCCCTGCCTTACGGGCTGACCCAAAACGATATCGACCTGCTTTTCGATATCGCCCGCACAGCATTGCACAAAACCACCGTTGAGGGAGAGCATCACTGGCAGCCCGATCTGAATACGCTGCCGCCCCCCCTGCGCGAACCCGCAGCCACTTTCGTCACCCTGCACACCGATGGCAAGCTGCACGGCTGCATCGGCTCGGTGGAGCCACGGCTGCCCATGGCCTGGGACGTGGCCAAGAACGCCATCGCCGCGGCCCGGCACGATCCCCGCTTTCCGGTGCTACGCCCGGAGGAGCTGGAACGCACCGAGGTGGAGATATCCATCCTCTCCCCCTTGCAGGAAGTCCCTTACACCACGACGGGCGACCTGCTGAGCAAGATCAGGCCGGGCGTGGATGGCGTCATGGTGGAACGGGGCTGGCAGAGAGGGTTGTTGCTGCCCCAGGTGTGGGAGCAAATCCCCGACCCCCGGGAGTTCCTGGGGCATGTGGCGCTGAAAGCGGGCGCCAGCCCCGACATCTACCTGGATCCCAACGCCCGGGTGTACATCTTCCAGGTGCATAGCTTCACCCAGCCTGCGCCCAGCCAATCCTGAGATAAAAGGGGAATCCGGGGCGTCGGAGCTTCGCTCCGCTGGCAGAGCCGCGCGGACGCCGATGAAAGGGGCGCGGATGGCGTCAACCAATGCAGCCATTCGCGATTCATGCTTTGACCTCTTTCATCGGCGTCTGTTTGCGTTCGCTGGCAGAACAAGCCGTGTTTTCAAAAAAAGAGATGTGACTTTCAAAAAAAGAATTTGCATTTTTTCGATGAGACCGTTACAATGTCGGGCATCATGGCTCTTTTTGTGGATGATCTGACCATCGAAGAACGCCAGCAACTGCAAATGTTGGCAAACGGCAACGACCCAATTCAGGCGCGGTGGGCTCAGATTATCCTCCTCTCGGCTGGACGCATCGGCGTCCCCAAGATCGCGGATACGCTGGGCGTCTCGGCGGCCACGGTACGCGCCCGCATCAAAGCCTTCAATCAGCAACGCATGGCCGCTCTGGAACGCAGCGTCTCGCCCGGACGCCCGGAGACCATCTCCCCCTCGCTGGGCGACAAATTTGCAGCGCTCATGCGAGAACGCGAACCCCGGGATTTCGGCTGGGCCGATACGGGCTGGACCCTGGATCTGCTGGTCAAGGTTGCCACGCTGGAAGGCTGGGTGGAGAGCATCAGCCATGAGGGCGTGCGTCTGGCCCTGAGAAAGAGCAAACATTCTTATCGCAAACTGAAAGATTGGCGTCGCAAGAAACGTTCCAATGCCGCGATAGTCGATCAACAAGAAGCATCCTGATCTCTCATCCCTTTCCCATCCTGGAAGGAGAATTTTCATGTTAGCAGAACCGCAAACCAAACCACGAGATGGCATCCAGTGGCGCATCGACGAAATCCTTGGACGCGTGGATGACGCAAAAACCAAAGAGGCGTATTATTATCAGCAATCCATCAGTGAGATCGACGGCGCCTGGGTGATGACCGAAGATGGACGAAAGCTGATGTTCGCCACTTACAGCTATCTCGGACTCCTGAGACATCCCTACATCGATCAAGCCGCCAAGAGCGCCATCGACCATTATGGCACGGGCACGCATGGCGTGCGCCTGCTGGGCGGCACGTTGGATCTGCATCTGGAGCTGGAACAAACCATCGCCCGCTTTCATGGGCGGGATGACGCCATCGTTTTTTCCAGCGGCTATGTCACCAACCTGGCGACGATCTCCACCATCGTCGGCAAAGGCGACTGGGTGATCTCGGACAAATGGAACCATGCCAGCATTGTGGATGGCTGCACGTTGGCCCGGGGCAACTTCGTGCGTTTCCGGCATAACGACATGAAGGACCTGGAGCGTCGTTTGCGACAGGCGCCCGAGGGCGCGGGCAAGCTGGTGGTGGCGGATGCGGTTTTCAGCATGGATGGCGACATCTTTCCTCTGCCCGAGGCCCTGGAGCTCTGCCACAAATATGGCGCTCGGTTGATGATCGACGAGGCGCACAGCCTGGGCGTGTTGGGCAAGACGGGACACGGCATCGAGGAGTATTACGACATGCCCGGTTCTATCGACATCAAGATGGGCACGCTGAGCAAGACGATTCCAGGCGTGGGCGGCTACATCGCCGCGGATGAGGAGATGATCACCTTCCTCAAACACGCAGCCCGGGCCTTCATCTTCTCCGCTGCCCTGCCTCCGGCGGTCGTCGCCGCCTGTAAAGCTGGTTTCGAGGTCATCGAACGGGAGGGCGTGGAGCGAAACCGCGTCCTCACCCGCAATGTGAATCACTTCCTCGGCGGCTTGCAAGCGCGCGGCTTCGATACGGGCGTCAGCGTCACCCCCATCGTGCCCATTATGACTTACAGCGATGACAAGGCGCTGATGATGACCAAGTACTGCCAGGAGAATGGCGTCTTCGTTTTGCCCGTGCTGCCTCCGGCCGTGCCTCCGGGCAAGAGTCGTCTGCGCGCCAATGTCACCGCCGCTCACACCATCGAAGATATCGATTTTGCTCTGGATGTGTTCGAAGCCGCGGGCAAATTCGCTGGCGTCATCTAGATATCATCCCGCATCGAATTCGCGAGGGGCGCAGCCACTGCGCCCCTTTTTCTTTGAGAGGAATGTTTGGTCAGGACGCCAGCATCGTTATAGAATCCTGAAACGCAGCCTTTTACATCTCACGCGCAAGGTGCAAGGGACGAAACAAATGCCCACAAAAACCTCTACGAAATCCAACATCACGCTCATCGGCATGCCCGGCGCGGGCAAAAGCACCATCGGCATCATCCTGGCCAAGAACCTGGGCTTGGGTTTCATCGACACCGATGTCCTCATCCAGATCAACCAGCAGAAGACTTTGCAGGAGATCATCGACGAGACGGATCACCTGCAGCTGCGGGCCATCGAGGAGCAGGAGGTTCTGAAACTCAACATGTCCCGCCACGTCATCGCCACCGGCGGCAGCGTGATTTACAGCGAGAAGGCCATGGCGCATCTGGGCGAGATATCGCACATTGTGTTCCTGGACGTCGCGTTCGAAGAGCTGAAACGCCGCATCCACAATTTCGAGTCCAGAGGCATTGCCAAGCGCGATGATCAGACTTTTCAGGAGCTTTTCGATGAACGGCGGATCCTGTATCTCCGATATGCCGAAATCACCATCGATGGCAATGAGCGGGATCAAGAGGAGCTGGCTATGGCGGTGGCCGACGCCATCGCCAAGGAGATGAAATAGCGCGCCGGCGCAGGGTGCAATGGCACGCGGACAGCTGCCGACGTATCGCCCTATGGCAACAGAATCGCGTCGCCGTTGATCTTGCTCTCCTTCATGGCCAGCAAGACTTCGTTGGCCTCCTCCAGCGGGAAGGTGGCGACCGTGGTGTGGATGGGGATTTCCTCGGCCAGCTTCAGCAGCTCAATGGCGTCCTGGCGGGTGCTGTTGGCTACGCTGCGCAGGGTGCGCTCGAAGTAGAGCAGCTCGTAGGGCATCTTGGGGATGGGGGTCATGTAGATGCCCGCCAGAGCGATGGTTCCGCCGGGATTCAACACGCGCAGCGCCTCGGGCACGATAGGCCCGGCCGGCGCGAAGATGATGGCGGAATCGACGCCTCGGGGCGGCGTATCTTCAGCCCGGCCAACCCACTCCGCGCCCAGCTCTAAGGCGTGCTGCTGATGCCCGGAGCTGCGCGTGAAGACAAAGACGCGAATGTCCAGATGTCGAGCCACCTGAATGGTGATATGCGCCGAGTTGCCAAAGCCATATAGGCCCAGGGTCTGGCCTGGCCTCGCCTCCGAGAGCACAAAGGCCCGATAGCCAATGACGCCGCCACACATCAGAGGCGCGATCTCGGGATCGGGCAGGTTCATGGGCAGATGATACGAAAAATCTTCATCCACCACCATATACTCGGCATAACCGCCATCCACATGATAGCCGGTGAACATAGCGTTCTCGCAAAGATTCTCCCGTCCAGAACGGCAATACTTGCATGCGCCGCAGGTGCGATAGAGCCACACAGCGCCCGCTTTATCGCCCAAACGGAATTTTGTAACCCCCTCGCCCAGTTTATCCACCACGCCGACCACTTCGTGCCCCGGAATCAACGGCAGCTTGGGCAAAGGCAGATCGCCTTCCACTGTGTGCAAGTCGGTGTGGCACACGCCACAGGCCGTGACCTTGATGCGAATCTGGCCCGGAGCAGGCTCGGGAATGGGCGCATCTTCCAGACGCAGGGGTTTCTGTGCGATATCTTTGGGTTCATGTAAAACCATTGCTCGCATGGCTCGCCTCCAATCGAGTGCAAAAGAGAGTTGCCTGCCTCCTAATTATACACCCAACCAGTGTTTCCAAGTAGATGCGTATTTGAAACGGACGCGTTACGATTTTGGGCAATTTGTTTCATGGCGTCTTGGCCGAGTAATGGCGTTTACAAATAAAACCAGGATTAGTGGGTTGTCGGGCAGAAGCGCAAAAAACGCGCCCATGTTGAAACGCACCCGGTAACGACAAGTCGTTTGACCAGAACGAAGAATGTGCGTACAATGCACCAGACACCGACAACTATTACTTCTCTCACTCATCGGAGGTCAATGTGGACCGAGTTGGACTCTACTTACAAGATGCACATCCCATTCGCGAGGGAATGGCGCTGGCGCAATATGCTGAAGAAAAAGGCTTCGAAGCTGTGTGGCAAGCAGAATCTCGTCTGGTGCGTGACGCCATCGTGCCCATGGCCGCCTACGCCGCGGTCACCGATCATATCAAAATCGGCAGCGGCGTCATCAATAACTGGACCCGCAACATTGGCCTGCTGGCCGCCACCTTTCTCACACTGGACGATCTGGCCCCCAATCGCATCATCTGCGGCATCGGAGCCTGGTGGGATCCCCTGGCAAAAAACGTAGGCATCAACCGCCGCAAGCCCCTGAAAGCCATGCGTGAAACCGTCTATGTGATGAAAAAGCTGTTGAACATGGAGCGGGTCACCTTTCATGGCGAATTTCACCATGTGGACGGCATCGAGCTGGATGTGGTGCATGGGCGAAGAGAACCCCGCAACGTGCCCATCTACATTGGTGCGACAGGCCCGAAGATGATGGAGCTCACCGGCGAAATCGCCGATGGCGCTGTGCTCAACTACTGCGTGCCGCCGGAATACAACGATCAGGCCATGGAATTGCTGGACAAAGGCGCCCGCAAGGCTGGCCGCTCGGTGTACGATCTGGATCGGCCCCAGCTGGTAGTCTGCTCCGTGGATTACGATCGACAGAAGGCCCTGGACGGCGCTCGCGGCCTTCTCACCCAATATCTGGCCCAGCAGCCCCACATCGCCAAGGCCAGCGGCGTCAAGCCCGAAGTCGTGCAGGAAATCCAATCCATCCTGGGCTGGCCCGCCACCCATGAGCAAATCCAAAAAGCCATGCACCTGGTGCCCGACGCCCTGGTGCAGCGCATCACAGCCAGCGGCACGCCCGAGGAAGTCAAAGCCAAGGTGCAGGAATACATCGACCATGGCGCGACGTACCCGATTCTTTACCCCCTGGGCGACGCCCGTCTGATGATAGACGTCTTCGCTCCGGATCAGGATTGAGGGGCTAAAAGAACGATTAGACGAAGGTGGGCGAGGCAACCCGTTGTTTTCGCCCACCTTACCACCAAGCCTTTGGCATTTGGAGAGCGCGACAAGGTGGGGCACAATAAGGCCATGACCGCACTGACAACCTGGTACAATGGCATGAAGGGCAGCATCCGGCCCATATTCCATTTCCGCAGCGACCGCTATTGGGAGGTGGACGCGTGGCGCGGATTCGCCATCGCCATCATGGTCATTTATCATCTGGTATGGGATTTGTATGGTCTGGCGGGTTGGGATATCGACATGTACGCCGGCTTTTGGCATTACTGGCAACTGGTCACGGCCAGCTCTTTTATCGGGCTGGTGGGCGTCTCGATGAGTCTGCGGGCCGGGCGTATGCGTCAAAAGGGAGAATTGCGCTTTTCTCCCTTCTTTCAGCGAGGCCTGGTCATTTTTTCTTGGGGTGCGGTCATTAGCATCGTCACTTTTTTATATCAACCAGCGGGCTATGTGCGCTTCGGCATCCTGCACTTCATCGGCGTGGCCATCATCCTGGCTTACCCATTTCTGCGCTTCCGGTGGTTGAACCTGATTTTGGGCGTCGCGCTGCTTCTCATCCCCCGGGTCACCTCCTGGCGGCACGAGATTCCCTGGCTGGAGTGGCTGGGGTTGATCGTACGGCCCCACCCTGCGTTCGATTACTTTCCGGTCATCCCCTGGCTGGGCGTGACGCTTATGGGCGTTTGGTTGGGGAATTTACTCTACCCTGAAGGTAAGCGGGCGTTCTCATTGCCCGACTGGTCGAGATTCGGGCCCGTGCGATGGCTGACGCTGGCAGGACAGAACTCGCTGCTCATCTATCTCATTCACCAGCCTATTCTCATTACCCTGTTGACGCTGTTGGGTGTGGTAAAGCTGTTCTGAAAATAACCTGGATGGCATTTTGGGGAAAATCGGGTTGGCGCGGGGGCTGAGCCCACACGATGTGCGATGCACCCACATTCCGTGACTGCTAAGGTTGACTCGTCTGCGCCGCTCCGCCCGAGGCTAAACCCTCGGGCTACGGGTGCCAAGCCCCACTGGGGCTCAGCCATGCAGCCCAGAGGGCTTGGCAAGGGTAGCCCGGAGGTTCAGCTCCGGGCGAAAAAACAGGCCGAAGCCAGGTACGTAAGCAGTTACCCACATTCCGTGACTGCGGCTGCCCGCGCCGCCAGTTTGGGGAATTGCACTCTCGCATATCAGGGTGCAGAGGGAAAGGGTGACTTTGCGGCCACGAGACAAAATACACAATTTTCACCAACTCACACATAACAATCAAAATCTATCATAAATCAATTGGATTTTGTGACGATTTGTGATAAAATAGGCGTCAGACAAGACTTTCCGGAACCCCACACACCACGGCCTGGCACACTTATGAGTCTCACATCGCAAAAAAATGACACCAGCCATCCTGGCTCAGTAAAACTCGATAACATCGATCTGGAGATCATCAAAACCCTGAAGCGGGACGGACGCACGCCCTTCGCCCAGATCGCCCAGCGTTTGGGCGTCTCTACGGGCATGATCCGCCAGCGCTACCAACGCCTGGTCAAGGAGGGCGTCTTGCAGGTGGTGGCGGTGACCAATCCCTTGCTGCTGGGTTTCTCCACTATGGCCATGATCGGCATCAAGGTGGATGGCGCCCGGCTGCAACAGGTCGCTGAAGAGATCGCTGCGCTGGAGGAGGTCATCTATCTGGTGCTGACCGCGGGCGCTTATGATCTGTTCGCCGAGGTCGTATTTCGGGACAACGACCATCTGCTTGACTTCCTCACCACCCGGCTCCGCACCATCGAGGGCATCCGCGAGACCGAAACCTTCATGTATCTGAAAATCGTTAAGGAGATCTACTCCTGGCCCGATATAACACAAAACGGCACACAGAACGAATAGCCTCCAATCAGACTATCGACACTCCAAAAAGGACTGCTTTCGATGACAGAATTTGCAATCACTGAGAAAAACCGGGTCAAACGCCGCGCTGATCGCGGGCGATATGACAAAGCCACCATTTATAGCATTATCGACGAGGCCACATTTTGCCATATCGGCTTCGTGCAGGGTGGGCACCCCTTTGTCATCCCGGCCCTACACGCCCGCCGCGGCGACGAGCTGCTCATCCATGGTTCATCCGCCAGCCGTTTGATCCAGCACATCCAGGCGGGCAATGAAGTCAGCATCAGTATGGCG
>Ga0256914_1004051_pt1 | contig 11270 bp, 10 predicted proteins | sample HulkmetaG_FD_191571 | JGI IMG/M metagenome (GOLD analysis project Ga0256914, IMG submission 191571) | Hydrothermal chimney microbial communities from Main Endeavour vent field at the Juan de Fuca Ridge, Pacific Ocean - Hulk | ecosystem: Environmental > Aquatic > Marine > Hydrothermal vents ...
ACGATTTCCCCGTATCTTCCGAGTATCAAGAACAAATTTTAAGTTTGCCGATGTTTCCGGAGCTAGGGGATAATGAAATTGACTATGTTGTGAGCGAGATCAAAGAATTTTGTGGGGAATTATAAATGAAACAAATAATACAGTATCAGAAAACGGGTGAAATTTTTGTTGAAGATTTGCCATTCCCGCAGTTGAAAGAGGGCGAAATTTTAGTAAGAAATCTTTATTCAGCAGTAAGTGCAGGTACGGAAAAAACATCCGTAACGACAGCACAGGCCTCATTGGTTGGAAAAGCTAAAGCGCGCCCCGATTTGGTTAAGCAGGTGTTGGACAATGTCAAAAAAGAAGGTGTGGTTTCAACTATCAACAAAGTCAGAAATAGATTAGATAATTATAAAGAATTAGGATATAGTTCTGCAGGAATTGTTATTGAGTCCCGTTCTGATAGATTTAATGTGGGAGATAAAGTCGCGTGTGCGGGAGTGGCATATCATTCGGAAGTAATAGCTGTTCCCCAAAATTTGGCTGTGAAATTGCCTGAAAATGTTAGTATGAAGGAAGCGGCTTTTACGACAATTGCTTCAATCGCTTTGCAAGGCATTCGGCAAGCGGATGTAAAAGTCGGAGAAAATATTGCTGTAATAGGTTTAGGATTAATTGGTTTAATTACGGTTCAATTATTGAAAGCTAACGGCGCAAACGTTATAGGACTTGATATTAATCAAAATAATTTTGCTTTGGCTCAATCGTTTGGCTGTTCTCGTTGTTATATCTCTTCTTTCGATTCAATAACTTCATTATTAAATGAAACTAGGGGGTATGGCTTCGATTCTGTTATTTTAACGGCGGGGACAAAATCAAATGAACCGCTTGAGTTATCCCTTCAAATTGCGCGGAAGAGAGGTGCAATTGTCGTTGTTGGAGCTGTTGGAATGGACGTCCCAAGAAGCCCGTTTTACGAAAAAGAATTAACACTAAAAATTTCAACTTCTTATGGGCCTGGAAGATATGACAAAGATTACGAAGAAAAGGGAATTGATTATCCGTACGCTTATGTTCGTTGGACGGAAAATCGCAATATGGAGGCAATAATAAAATTATTAGAACAAAGAAGGATAAATTTCGAGAAATTAATTACTCATGTTTTCCCTATTGAAGAAGGATTAAAAGCCTATGATTTAATTACAGGCAAGACAAAAGAAAAGTTCCTGGGAATATTAATAAAATATCCCGATGAGTTAAACCTGAAAAGGAAAAAAAGTATCATCAACAAAAACGCCGATAAAATTAATGTTGAAAATGAGCTTAAAATAGGCTTTGTGGGGGCGGGAAATTTTGCGCAAAGTAATTTGTTGCCTCATTTATTAAAAAACAGTGTTGAATTAGTTAACGTTGCGACTTCTACTCCGATAAATGCGAAATCCGTTGCTCAAAAATTTAATTTTTCCAAGTTTACCACTTCCCCCGCTGAAATTTTTTCTGATGATAAAATAAATACTGTATTTATTGCCACAAGGCATGATTCCCATGCCGAATATGTTTTGGAAGCATTAAGAAATAAAAAACATGTTTTTGTTGAAAAACCATTGGCAGTTACAGAGAGTGAACTTGAAAAAATTCGAGAGAACTATTCGGGTGATAATTATTTAATGGTTGGTTTTAACAGACGTTTTTCCAAGCCAATAAAAGATATAAAAAAACATTTTGAACAGGTAAATGAGCCTTTGTTCATTAATTATAGGGTTAATGCTGGTTTTATTCCTAAAGAGCATTGGATACAGGATGAGAAACAGGGGGGGAGAATTATTGGGGAGGTTTGTCATTTTATAGATACTTTGTTATTTTTAACCGATTCGCGTCCCGTTTCCGTTTTTGCGCAACCTATTAATTCAAAGAATGTTCGATATGAAAATAAAGATACAGTAAATATTACATTAGAATTTGAAAACGGTTCTGTGGGAAATATTCAGTATATTGCTAATGGCTCGCCAAGTGTTCCGAAAGAATACTTAGAAGTGTATGGCGGTGGTAATACCGCAATTATGAATGACTTTAAAGAGGGGGTTTTCTTTCGTGGACGAAAGAGAAAAAAAGAAAAATACAATGGGAAAAAAGGACATAAAGAGGAAGTTGAACATTTTTTGAAATTAGTTATTGGAAAAGAAAAGGAAGCGCTTTCATTCGAATCGATTTATATTACAACTTTTGTCACATTTAAAATATTAGAATCGATTCGTAAAAAAGAGAGAATAGTATTGTAATATAATATGAATGATAATTTCAACATTTTAGATATAATTAATAATTTAGAGAACTATATTATTAATGAAAAGTACAAAGGTTATGATCCTTATGATGGATTAAGCTCTCCTATTTTTAAACTTTCGATTTTAAAAACAAATAAATTATTGCGTTTTGGATTTCAGCAATTTTTCCGCAGAATACCGTTTAATTTACGCCCACTGTTAGGAATAAAAAAAGAGGTTAATCCTGTAACATTGGGACTTGCTATACAATCATTTACATATTTAATACAGTTATTTCCGGAAAAGGAAGGATTCTATAAAGAACAAATAGATTATTGTTTGAATACGCTTGAAGCATTAAAATCCAAAGGTTATTCGGGAACATGCTGGGGATATAATTTCGATTGGGAGGCACGATATGTGAAAATTCCCGCATATACACCTACAATTGTTGCTACAGGATTTATTACAAATGGACTATATGAGTACTATAAATTTTCTAAAGATTTAGGAGCAAAAGAATTAATTCTTGATGCTGTAAATTTTGTACTGAATGATTTAAATAGGACGTATGAAGGAAATAAATTTTGCTTCTCTTATTCCCCGAATGACAAACAAATTGTTTTTAATGCAACAATGAAAGCGGCTAGGTTGTTAACTCAAGCTTACGTATTGAGTGGGAATAAAGAAATGAAATCCGAGATTTTTAATACAGTGGATTTTGTAATGAAATATCAAACAAATGAGGGATATTGGAGTTATGCCGCAGGCGATGCTAGAACTTGGGTTGATAATTTTCATACGGCTTATGTTTTAGATGCATTAAAAATAGTAAATGAGGTTTTTGAGAATAAATATGCTGTTGAATTTGAGAAGGGAGTTAAATATTATGTGAAAACATTTTTTAAAGATTCTGGTGAAGCAAAATATTATTCGCATAAAATTTACCCAATAGATTCCACGCAAATTGCTCAATCTGTAATTACCCTTAGCGCGAATAATATGTTGGGTTTAGCAAATAATGTATTAAATTTTGGGATTGAAAACCTATACTCAGGTAAAGATTATTTCTTTTATAGAAAATATAGGCTATTGACCGATAAGACTTCTTATATGAGGTGGTCTAATATATGGATGTATGTGGCAATTTCATATTATTTGTATTTTCAGAGGATAAAAGGTGAAAAAAATTTGGTTTGATCTTTCCAATTCACCGCATATAAATCTTTTTGCGGATTTAATTAACGAGTTAAAAAAAGATTATGAAATCGTTATTACAACAAGAGAGTTAGGTAACTCGATTGAATTGCTTGAACGTGAAAATTTAGATTATACAGTTGTAGGGAAATATTATGAAAGTGGAAAGTTAAAAAAAAGTTATGCTTTTATCGATAGAATATTAAAACTAAGAAAATTTTTAAAAGAAAAAAACGTAAATTTAGCTGTATCTCAAAGCTCCTTTCAATCTCCACCAGTTGCAAGGTTATTAGGAATAAAATCTCTGTATATGAATGACAATGAACATGCTCAAGGTAATATTCCTGCCTTTATTTTTGCGAGCAAAATAATGCTGCCCGAATACTTCCCAAAAGAAATTGCCAAAAAGCAATTCGCAAAGTCAAATAAAATAATTTTTTATCCTGGCCTAAAAGAAGGGATTTATTTGTGGAATAAAGAAAATTTGCTATTTAATTCTAAGGTTACGAATAAAGATGTTATTTATGTTCGTCCGGAACCTTGGACAGCAATGTATTACAAAGGGGAGAAAAATTTTTTGGATAATTTTATTAAAGAACTTGAGGAGCATGAGAACGTTGTTATTTTGCCACGAGATAAGATTCAAGAAAAACATTATGCAAATCTGAAATTAAAAAGTGTTGAAATAAAAAAAGGGCTTACGCTTGAAGAAATTGCTAGTAATTGTAAACTTTTTATTGGCGCGGGTGGAACAATGACACGTGAAATGGCTGTCTTAGGTTATCCAACAATTTCAGTATATCAAGAAGAGTTACTTTCCGTCGATAAATTTTTGCTCAATCAAGGTGCTTTGGTACATAACAAGAATATAACTGTGGAATTTGTTTATGATTATTTGGGTAATTTTAATGGTGGAATTAATTCTATTTTGTTAAAGAAAGGAAATGAAGCTTATACTTTATTGAAAGAAACGATTCTAAATTTAATTTACGAGGAATAAATGATTAAAATTGGTGTTATTGGTTTAGGTAAGATGGGGGTTTCCCATTTATCAATTATTAATCAAATACGGGATGTAAATGTTGTTGGAATTTGTGATACTTCTAAAATAGTTCTGGAAGGGTTCAAACAATTAACATCATTTAAGACGTACTCAGATTATGAATTTATGCTTGAAAAAGAAAAGCCTGATGGGGTGATAATTGCTACTCCTTCTCACACTCATTATGAGATAGCAAAAAAAGTTTTAACGAAAGGCATTCATTTGTTTATAGAAAAGCCGTTTAGTTTGACATTTAAACACGCAAAGGAATTAGCGGAAATTGCAAAAATACAAGGAGTGGTAAATCAGGTTGGGTATCATAATAGGTTTATTGAAACTTTTAGGTATGTTAAAAGATTATTAGAGAACAATGTAATTGGGGAAATATATCATTTTGAGGGGCAAGCATACGGGCCTGCTATTACTAAAGAATCAAAAAGTTGGCGAGTTTCAAGCGAAACTGGTGGGGGGTGTTTGTATGATTATGGTTCACACGTTTTAAATTTAATTTCCTTTTTAGTCGGTGAAGTAAAAGAAGTAAAAAGCGCAACGTTAAAAAACATATATTCTAAAAGTGTTGAGGATTTTGTAAATGCAACTATTGTTTTGCAAAATAATATTTCCGGTGTATTAAATCTGAATTGGAGTGATTCGGCATTAAGAAGAATGACAACACAAATATTTGTTTGGGGGAAGGGCGGAAAAATTATTGTTGATTCGCAGGAAGTAAAAGTGTTTGTAAAAGATAAAAGTACGATTGACGGTTTATCGAAAGGTTGGAATATAAAGTATTTAACCGAATTGGAGAAAGGAAATGATACCTTGTTCTTTGTTCGAGGCGAAGAATATTCCAAGCAATTGGAATATTTTGTTGATAAAATAAAGAATAATGATACCGAAAATATTAATGGTTTTAATTATTCTATGAACACAAATTATGCAATTGATTTGATTAGAAATTATACTAAGGAAGACTACAATGGATAGATTATTATTTGGGGATAATCAATTTTTTGGGGTAAATCATTTATCCGATGAAAAGGGAAGGCAATTAGCCATAAAGTTTGGTAGAATAGAAGCGATAATGGATGTTTTGGATTATTGTCAAAGCCTGGGTATTAATACGTTTGTTTGCAGCACAAGACCGCAAATTGCTAATATTACTGAATTTGTTCGAAAGAATCCTTCAAAATATGAGAACTTTAAAATTTCACCTACCATTCCAGATGTTCACAAATACAATAATGCTTTATCAGAGTTAGGAATCCTTGGTACCATTAAAAATTTTGTTCCATCGAACTTTGTAAATTTTCTTTCCAAAGGAGCATTATCATTTATTAAAAAAGATTTTCTTAGTATGTTAAAGGTCTTAATAGATTCTGAAATGCAAATGTTTCGTAGTATAAATGTTGATGTGATTTACTTACAAAATAATGTTACTGATTTATTACTTGGATTAGAAATGAAAAGTGTTTTTAAGTCTTTTGCCGATTACATTCGAAAAAAATATCATGCAGAGCCAGGATTTATGACCATGAACGTCCCACGATTAGTAGAATTCATCGAATATGCTCAAATTGAAAATCCTGTTATATGTGGGAGTATTAACAAAATAGGATTCAGAATGTTTGGCGGGAAAGAAAAGTATGAAGAAGTGTTGAAGACGAAAAAATATAGGTATGTGGCTATGCAACCACTGGCTGCTGGAGCAATTGCTCCAAAAGAAGCATTTGAGTATTTGGTACAATTTGATAATATTGTTTCTATACTTTTCGGTTCTTCTTCAAAAGCACATATCTTGGAAACAAAAAGGATTATTGAAGAGCTTGATAATAACAAGTAAGTGATATGATTTGGCGTTCGTCATTTAATAGTAAGATAGCGCAAATAGCGGATTTTATTACGGTTTTCTTGGGTTTGGCCGTATCCTATTTGTGGTGGGATTATTTGCATTTGAAGAACCCTCGGATTTTCCCCCAACCGTTCCCCATCAACGGTTCTTTAATTTTAATAGGAGCATTTCTTTCTTTCTTATTCGTTTTGTTTCTCAAGAATTATCAAGCATACTCTTATCAGCGATTTACTTCGTTAATAACGGAATTTTTAAACATCCTAAAAGTTACAACAATTTTGTTGTTAGGCACAATCATTGTTTCTTATCTTCTTTATTATAGAATTCCTAGGACGGCTCTGTTGTTGCCATTTTTTGTCGTTGTTATTTTTATTGGAATTGAAAAAACTCTTCTTTATTTTCTTGCAAATTACATTAGACAAAAAGGGAAAAATAGAAAACGCGTGATTATAATTGGCACTGGAACACGAACTAAGAAATTTATTGAGGTAGTCAATAAGAATTTTAGTTGGGGGCTTGATATTCTCGGATTATTAACGGGGGATGAAGATAAAGTCGGGCAAACCTTATATGGCTACAGAGTTTTGGATACGTATAAAAACATAATTAAAATTGTAAAGGAATTAAATCCCGAAGAAATAATTATTACTATTTCCACTAAACGTTTTGACAGAATAAGAGAAGTACTTGAAATTTGTGAGAGTGTAGGAATTCCTGTCAGATTAAATTCGGATTTTTTTGGTAAGATAACAAAAGATGTTCGAGTTGACAACCTGTACGGACTGAATATCATTAGTTTTGGTTACACAAAGCAAAAAGAATGGCAGTTGTTTATTAAAAGGTTGATGGACATAATTATTTCGGCGGTCGCCTTAATTTTGTTGTCACCTATTATGTTAATAATAGCATTGTTGATATATTTGCAGGATGGACGTCCTATCCTTTATAGTTGGCATGTTGTCGGTTACAACAGAAAACCGATAAAAAGTTGGAAATTTCGAACTATGGTTCGTAATGCCGACGAAATAAAGAAACAGCTAATGAAAAATAATGAAATGAGCGGACCTGTTTTTAAATTAACAAACGACCCGAGAATTTTGCCGGTCGGAAAGTTTTTGAGAAAATATAGTCTTGACGAATTGCCTCAATTGTTCAGTGTTTTGAAGGGGGATTTGAGTCTTGTCGGTCCACGACCGCCACTACAATATGAATTTAATGAATTTGATTTATGGCATAGAAGAAAGCTGAGTGTTAAACCTGGGCTTACGTGTCTTTGGCAAGTTTCGGGGCGTAGTAAAATAACGGATTTTAATGAGTGGGCTAAATTGGATTTGGAATACATAGATAATTGGTCACTTTTATTGGATATAAAAATTTTATTTAAGACAATCCCTGTTGTTCTGTTCGGAAAAGGGGCAAAATAATTTTGGAATTATGAGGTTTCTACAAAATGATTATTTCACAAACACCTTTAAGAATTAGTATATCCGGCGGGGGTACGGATTTAAAAGATTATTATGAGAAAAACGAAGGATTTGTTGTTAGTACGGCAATTGATAAATATGTTTACGTAATTGTAAAGGAAAGATTTGATGAGTATATTTATGTAAATTATATGCAGAAAGAAATTGTAAGAGAATTTGATGAACTTAAACATGAGTTGGTAAGAGAAGCTGCAAAAAAAACCGGTTTAAAAAAAGGGGTTGAAATCACTATGCTCGCGGATATTCCTTCTCAAGGTTCGGGGCTCGGTTCGTCCAGTAGTTTGACGGTTGGATTGTTAAATGCTTTTTATAATTATATGGGAGAACAGGTCACTGCGGAAAGATTGGCCCGAGAAGCATGTGAAATTGAAATTGATATCTTGAAAAAACCGATAGGAAAGCAGGATCAGTATATCGCGGCATACGGGGGGCTTTCTACTTTCAAGTTCAAAAGAGATGATACGGTAGAAGTGGAAAAGTTGAATTTGGAAGAAAAATTAAGGAGAAAATTAGGTGCGAATTTGTTGTTGTTTTATACGGAGATTACGCGAAAATCTTCGTCGGTTTTAACTAAACAGAAAAATTTGATTTCCCAAAAATTGAAATTCCATAACAGAATAAAAGAATTAGCGTACGAGGTAGCGGATGCTCTAAAGGAAGGACATATCGATAAGGTTGGAGTAATTCTGAAAGAAAATTGGGAAATGAAGAAACAACTTGCTCCAAACGTTTCAAACGAAAAGATAGAAAAGATGTATGCTCGGGCAATAAATGCGGGCGCAATAGGTGGGAAAATTTCCGGAGCCGGAGGAGGTGGATTTTTAATGGTTTATTGTCCTCGTGATAAACAAGATGTGCTAAGAGAAGCAATGAACGATTATAGAGAATTGCCTTTTATGTTAGAACCTTATGGGAGTAAAATTATTTTTGATTACAGAAGATAAATTTTGAGGTGGAAATTATGTCACTGGCGCTTGTAACGGGCGGTGCAGGATTTATTGGCTCACATACTGTTGATAAATTAATTGAGCTTGGGTATGATGTCAGAATATTGGATAATCTGCAAAAGCCGGTTCATCTTAAAGGAAAGCCGTCATATTTAAATCCTAAAGCGGAATTCGTTTTCGGCGATGTACGCGATAAAAGAACATTGGAATATGCTCTGGAAGGAGTGGAATACATTTTTCATCTTGCCGCATATCAGGATTATTTACCCGATTTCTCAACTTTTTTCCACGTAAATTCCGTAAGCACCGCATTAATATATGAAATTATTTATGAGAAAAAACTGAAGATTAAGAAGATTATCGTTGCATCATCCCAGTTTGTACAGGGCGAAGGGATATACAAGAATTCGAAAGGAGAAATTGTTCGTCCCGATTTGCGAACGGTTTCACAGCTTGAGAGGGGGGAATGGGATTGGAAAGATGAAGACGGAAAAAAGATGGAATGGTTGTGGACACCAGAAACTCACGCTAATCCGCCTAACGCTTATGCGATTTCCAAATATTCTCAAGAGCAAATAGCAATTAAATTTGGTAAACGCTATGAAATACCCTCTGTCGCAATGCGTTACTCGATAGTTCAAGGTCCTAGACAATCTTTCTACAATGCTTATAGCGGTGCTAATAGAATATTTAATTTGCATTATTATTTTGATAAAGCACCTACGTTGTATGAAGACGGTAATCAATTACGAGATTTTGTAAATATTCATGATGTTGTCGAAGCCAATATTATGGTGTTGGAAAACGAAAAAGCAAATTACGAAGTTTTTTGTGTGGGAGGTGGAAAACCGTATTCAATTAAGGAATTCGCCGAAATTGTTGCCAAAGTGCATGGAAAAGAGCACATAAAACCGAGAATTCCAGGTGAGTTTCGCGTAGGAGACACGCGTAATGCGCTTTCCGATATTTCGAAATTACGGAAATTGGGTTGGGAACCCAAAAGAACGCCCGAGGATTCGGTTCGGGAATATTTGGAATATTTAAATGAGCAAAGCAATATTGACGATATTCTTGAATATGCCGAAAAAACAATGAAGCAAATGAATGTGGTAAGAAAAGTAAAATGAGAATAAAAAAAGCCTTTCTTCTTGCTGCCGGTCTTGGTACCCGACTTCGTCCGATTACATATGAAATCCCGAAATGTTTGGTGGAAATTAACGGCATACCTTTACTTGCATGGTGGGTAAAACTATTTGAACGACATAATATTGAAGAAGTGTTAATTAATTTACATCATTTACCCGGGAAAGTTCGTAATTTTATTAATAACTACAATACTTCCATAAAATTTAAACTTGTTGAAGAAAAATATTTGTTGGGAAGCGCAGGAACGTTAAAAGCTAATGCTGATTTTGTTGACGATGCACCGTTTTTGATAGCCTATGCGGATAATCTGACGAATTTCAATATCACGAAATTCGCCGAGTTTCATAATGCTCATGATTATCCTTTCAGTATGGCATTGTTTGAAACGGATACGCCGACTGCAAAGGGTATTGTGGAACTGGATGAAAATAACGTCGTGATTTCCTTCGAGGAAAAGCCTGAAAACCCAAAGTCGAATTTGGCAAATGCGGGGATTTATATTGCCGAACCTGAAATAATAAAATTAATAGATAAAGAAATTGCTGATATTGGTTTTGATTTGTTGCCTAAATTAGTCGGTAAAATGAAAGGATTTTATGATTCTTATTATTTGCTGGACATAGGCACGCATAAACATTTGGAACAAGCAAATAAGGAGTGGAAAAATTACTATGAAAAATCTGAATTATAATGAATACAAACAATATTTTATTAACAAATTGGAACTCGTTGACGAAGAACAGGTAAATAAATTAATAGATATTATTCTTAATGCTTTTGAGAATGATAATAAGATTTTTGTAATTGGTAACGGTGGCTCGGCGGCAAACGCTTCGCATTTTGCGCAGGATATGGCAAAGGGGACAAGGGAAGGCGTTGAAACAAAAAAGAGAATAAAAGCGATCAGTTTAACGGATAATGTCCCCTTTATTACAGCGTTGGGTAACGACGACGGCTACGAAACCATTTTTGAACAACAGTTGAGAACATTTGCCGGAAAAGGAGATGTTTTGATTGCCATTAGTGGGTCCGGTAACAGCCCTAACATAATAAAAGCGGTTGAATGGGCAAATGAAAATGATTTAATAACCGTCGGGATTACGGGCTATGACGGGGGAAAATTAAAACAAATAAATAAGTTTTCTGTACACACTGAATTAAACGATATGGCGACTGTTGAATCAATACATTCGTATATTCTACATTATGTAATTATTAAACTCCGGGAGAGTTTCGGATTATCGCCTATTTATTGATCATTTGTTGCGATTTGTTATTAATAAATTTATTATATTTCTCCCCGCATATTGCGGGGTTCTTTTTAAATGCCGTGAGGTTGAGATGAAAAAATTTTTC
>Ga0256914_1004052_pt1 | contig 11268 bp, 10 predicted proteins | sample HulkmetaG_FD_191571 | JGI IMG/M metagenome (GOLD analysis project Ga0256914, IMG submission 191571) | Hydrothermal chimney microbial communities from Main Endeavour vent field at the Juan de Fuca Ridge, Pacific Ocean - Hulk | ecosystem: Environmental > Aquatic > Marine > Hydrothermal vents ...
CTTCCTAACGACTAAGGTATCCATACCTATCCTAAGACCCTTAGTAGGTATGGATAAGGAGGAAATCATTAGGTTAGCTGAGGGGTTAGGTATTAAGGAATTAACAACTAAGAAAGTACTTACATGCACTCTAGCACCATCAGCTCAGGGTAGGAAAGCTGAGACACACGCTAGTGATTACGTGTATGGGGTTATAGAGGATTCAGTAAGGAGTGCAGGGTTTAGTGACTTAAGCGACGTAGTTAATTACTTAGTAATTAAGTCAATTAGGTTTGAGGTGGCTTAAGTAGTGAGTAGCAGTGAATTAATGAAGTTATTTAAGGTATTCAATAACTACTTAGAACTAATCACTAGTTACTGGCCAACACCACTAGTTAGGATTAAGTCACTATCAGTCAATGGTTATAGTGTTTGGGCTAAGCTTGAGTTCTTCAATGTATTAAGTAGGAGTATTAAGGATAGGGTCGTTTGGTACATGCTAATGAAGTACTTAAGTAGGTATGGTGAGGTTAGGAAGCTCTACGAAGCGTCATCAGGTAACGTAGCTATTTCATTAGCTATGCTTGGTAGGTTATTAGGTACTAAGGTGAGGATATACCTACCTAAGGGAACACCAGAAACTACTAAGGTAATCCTTAAGTTATTAGGTACTGAGGTCGTTGAGACTAACTACGGAAGTATTGATTGGGGACTCATTAACTACGTAAAGGAGGTTGCTAGGAGGGAGGGTGCTGTTAATTTAAATCAGTTCGAGAATGAAGCTAATCCTGAGGTACACTTAAGGTACACTGCTAAGGAGTTAGATACCCAGTTAATCCTAGCTGGTGAATCACCACCTAAGGCTATAGTATGTGGTGTAGGTACTTCAGGTCATGTATCAGCAATTTCTAAGTACTTCAAGAGTAGGTACGGGGGTAGGGTCTACGTAGTAGGTGCCGTACCTAGTAGGGGTAGTAAGATACCGGGTATTAAGAGGTTAGAGACACGTCCTAAGTGGGTTAGGGAGGGTGTACTTGATTACGTAGTTGAGGTAAGTACTGAGGAGGCTATTGAGGAGGTAATTAACTTAGCTAGGAGTGAGGGGTTATTAGTGGGTCTAAGTTCAGGTGCTGTTATTAAGGCGTTTAGGGAGGTTAGGGAAGTTATTGGTGGGGGTACTTACGTACTGATATTCCCTGATGACGTACTTAAGTATTTAAACATGATTAGGGAGTACTTAAGGGATAGTGCGTAGGGTGATGCGTATTGTGTTGGATACTGACTTAGTGGGGTACATAGTTAAGTTAGTAGGTAGGGTAGCGATTCATGAATTACCTATTGAGTCCCTGGAGCTTAAGACCTACTTAGTACCTACGCACCTCTTAAGAGCTCATGAGGAGGTAATGGATGGTCACGTAGAGTACGTTAAGGAGTTAATCATTTCGTACGGAGGATTCACGAAGCCATTACTAGTTGATGCTAGGACATTAACGGTCCTCGACGGGCATCATAGGTTGGAAGTCGCTAAGTCCTTAGGACTTAAGTACGTACCCGTACTCTTCGTTGACTACGCTAAGGACTACGTAGATGTTAGGTCTTGGAGGAAGGAGTTCATAGTTAGTAAGAAGTTAGTAATTACTGCCTCCCTAAGGAACTTACTACTACCACCTAAGACTTCTAGGCACGTACTACTAGGTATTACTAATTACTCGACATTCATTAGTTTAGAGTGCTTAAGGTCCTTAAGGAAGGTTAAGCTACCGTTAATATCACCTGATATATGCGTTAATTAATGCCCTAACTTTTTAGTACACATAACCCTCTAACCTAATCTTAGGTGCTACCTCAGCAACTAACCAATCCCTCTCCCTCGAGACTCTAGGCCTTAATGACTTCCCTATAGCGTTAATGCTCCTCAACTTAGTAAGTGGTATCTTAACCTCCCTAATACTGATTAAGTCCCTAACCTCACCCTTACTAATTACGTAGGCCCTCTCAGGTACTATCCTTACGTACCCATGCTCTAGGGTAGCCATTACGACACCATCAATTAAGTACCCATCCTTAGTCTCCTCAATAATCTCAGAATCCCTCCAATCACCACCCGTAACTACTAATGATGTATGGAATGGTATGGGCTTATGGAAGAGCCCGTAAGCTGAGCCAGGCCTAGAACCTACTAACTTAGCTGTTGATCTAGTGTTGTGCGTATCAACTACCCTACCACCATCAATTAATACCCTCCTAAACGTCCTAACACCCTCATCATCAAATACTCTATAAGTAGGTGTTAGTGGGTTGTAGGGGTCGTCGTAGACCTTAAGTTCCTGGGGACCTACTTGAGTACCTAAGTACTTAATACTTAACACGTACGTAGGGTCTAGTAGGTGTGATACTTCATGGAATAGAGCAGCCACTGCATCATTACTTAAAACTAAATTAGCCTTACCTACCCTATAAGGAGGTAGTTTCTTAGGTACACCACCACTCTCTAGTGACTTCCTCAACTCCATTAAGCAACTATCCACTAACTTAAGTACGTCCCCTAACCTAAACGGGATTACTGCCTTAAGTACTGATGAGTACTTAATGAAGCCGCCACCTAACTTCATACCAGCTACCTCAACCTCGAAGACGTACTTAACCTCCCTAGCCTCACTACCGTCATCCCTAATTAATGACCTACGTACCTCCCTAAACGTAGTTACTGCCTCACAATTAACGACGCCGAAACCCCTAGCTTCACTACATACGTCACGTACTAACTTAGTAATTACCTCCTCGTCGAAGCAGTCATTACCTAACCTAACCTCACCACTAAATAACTCAGCCCCAGCTAAGCCACTACATAAGTCACTACTTACTAAGTAGCTCCTATCAACTAACTCACTAAAGTCCCTACAATCCTGACATGACGTTATGTACCAGCAGCCATTAACGCACTTCCTAATACCTAGTACCTTACCCCTATACCTATTAACCTCTATCGAGTCCCTCCTAAAGGATACCTCCTTAACAACCTCCTCAAGTATCACCCTATCACGGTAGACCTCCATAACTATCCAGAACTAATGTTGCGTCGCGGGGAAAGTACTTAACTAGGTAATACCTAGCTAACATCCTAACATATCGAGTAGTTTTAGTGTTTTAAGTAGGTTAGAAAAACTAACTAATAATTATAGGAGGTAAAATATATAAGGGAAGCTTTCCTAACTATATACGGTGGTAGTATGAAGCTGGAGGAATACCTCGAGAAGTGGGTTAAGGGGGAGTCTGAGGAGGTTGTAGAGTACTTAGCAGCAGCTATAGTAGCTGAGGAGAAGGGGTTAATTGAGGTTGCTGAAGCCCTAAAAATGATAGCTCTTGAGGAAGCAATGCATGGTGCTAGGGCACTAGTACAGGCTGGTAAGATAACTGATTTGAAGGAGTACATTAAGGGTAGGGTTGAGGCTGAGAAGAAGGCTGCTGAGGTAAGGCATGGTGAGGCATCACATCATGACGAGCCTTGGAAGACACTATTTGAGTACACAGCTAGGGATGAGGAGAGACACGCTAGAATCTTAGAGGGTCTACTGAAGAAGCTTGAGTAAATTACTAAAACCTTTTTAGTTTAAACCTCCTTAATTAACCCACTACTAATCGCTACATTCATGTATTTCTTAGGCCTACTTATTAACTCACGGACCTCACTCTCTAACTCACTCCTAGATAACTTCCTCCTAGCTAACCCCTCCTTCATAGCCTCCTCAGCAACTGCTATAGCCTCAACTACGTAAGCCTCCTCCTCATCCATCCTAGGTATTATGTAGTCCTCACAAAGCCTCCCCGAATCCTCAACGTACTTAGCTAATGCGTATGCAGCCGCTATACACATACCATCACTTATCTTCCTAGCCATAACCGTTAAGGCACCCCTAAAAACAGCTGGGAATCCTAAGGAGTTATTTACTTGGTTGGGGAAGTCAGACCTACCCGTAGCTACTACCTTAGCTCCAGCCTCCTTAGCCTCCCAAGGCCATATCTCAGGTACTGGATTAGCTTCAGCGAATACTATGGGGTCATCACTCATTAACCTAATCCACTCCTTCTTAATCACTCCAGGACCTGGTCTTGAAGCAGCTATTACTACGTCAGCACCCCTCATAGCCTCAGGTATACCGCCAGTAACCCCCTCCTCATTAGTTACTTCAGCAACCCACTTCTTCCACTTAAGCCACGGGTTAGGTGATTTAAGGTCCTCCCTATCCGGGTGTAGGATTCCTTTAGAATCAACAGCAACTATATTCCCTGGCTTAACACCAGCTACTATTAAGTACTTAATTATTGAGATACCAGCAGCACCAGCACCCACCATAGCTACCTTAATACTCCTTAAGTCCTTACCAACAACCTTAAGAGCATTTATTAGTGCTGCTAAAGTCACTAACGCTGTTCCCTGCTGATCGTCATGCCATACAGGTATGTCTAGCTCCTCCCTAAGCCTCTCGAGGACGTAGAAGCACTTAGGGCTCTCAATATCCTCTAGATTAATCCCTCCGAAGCTAGGCTCTAGTGACTTAACTAAGTATATTAACTTATCAGGGTCCCTCTCCCTAACGACTATAGGTACTGCATCAACACCACCTAAGTACTTAAAGAGGAGTGCCTTACCCTCCATGACGGGTAGGGCTGCTTCAGGACCTACATTACCTAGCCCCAACACCCTAGTACCGTCAGATACTACAGCAACTACGTTCCACCTATACGTTAACTCGAATGACGTGTACTCGTTATTAGCTATTGACTTCGAAGGACCGGCAACCCCTGGAGTGTACCAGTAGGTGAAGTACTTGAGTTGAGTTATGGGTACCTTAGGTACTACCTCAATCTTACCCCTAAAGAACTTATGGAGTTCTATGGACTTAAGGTAGGTCTCACGTCGTGAGTTACTACTCATTCAATACCCTACCGTATAGGTACGTACTTAGTAATAAGTAATTCACTGCATTAAGTAATTACTACTAATTAGCTACACCATTAGACTGTGAGGTATATTTACTACCTACGTAATTTATTCGGGGTTCGTCCTTGGGGTGCCGTCCCGTAATTGATGTTAAGTTGTGTAAGGGGTGCGGTATGTGTGTTGAGTTATGCCCTAAGTCATGCCTTGAGTTAGGTGATGTCGGTCCTAGGGGGTATAGAGTACCTAAGTTAGTTAGTGATTCATGCGTAGGGTGCAGGACGTGTGAGAATTACTGCCCTGACTTCGCAATAAGTGTTGTGTGTGGTGATGAAGGTGGTTAGGAGGGAGTTAATAACCGGTAATGAAGCAGTTGCTGAGGGTGCCTTAGCAGCTGGTTGCAACTTCTTCGCTGGCTACCCAATAACCCCATCTAGTGAGGTAATGCATTACATGGCTAGGGAACTCCCTAGGAGGGGAGGCGTGTTTATTCAGGCTGAGGATGAGTTAGCAGCTATCAACATGGTTGTAGGGGCCTCCCTAGCTGGCGCTAAGGCAATGACGGCAACTAGCGGTCCTGGATTCTCACTAATGCAGGAGGGCATAGGTTACGCAGTAATGGTTGAGGCACCACTAGTTATTGTTGACGTCATGAGGGCAGGGCCAGGTACTGGGCAAGCTACTAAGCCTGCTCAAGGGGATTTAATGCAGGCTAGGTGGGGTAGGCACGGTGATCAGTACTTAGTAGTTCTAGCACCCTCAACACCTCAGGAGGCTTACGACTTAACTGCTGAGGCATTCAATATAGCTGAGTTACTTAGGGTCCCCGTAGTCGTTCTAAGTGATGAGTTCATAGGTCATGGTAGGGAAGTTGTTGAGTTAAGGGAGGTTAAGGTAGTTAGTAGGAGGTCTGAGTTAAGGGAGGGTGAAGCACCGTTTGACTCTAAAGACCCATCAAGAGCACCACCACTACCTCCCTTAGGTTCGGGTCATTACTTACTAATTACTGGTTCAACACATGATGGTTGGGGTTATAGGGACGTACATAGCTTCGAAACCCACTACAGATTAGTTAGGAGGCTTAAGGAGAAGGTATGGCTTAATAGGGGCTTAATGCCTAAGCCCGAGTACGTAGGTAGTGATAAACCTGAGGTACTAGTAGTTGCTTATGGGTCGGTAGCTAGGTCAGCTAAGGCATCCACTAAGCTCCTTAGGAGTGAGGGTGTTGAAGCTTCCCTACTAAGGCTTAGGACTTTATGGCCTCTAGACCCTCAGGATATGGTTAAGTACGTTAGTAAGGCACCTAAGTTAGTAATTGTCCCTGAGTTAAGCCTCGGTCAGTTAGTAATTGATGTTGAGAGAGCGTTCAAGCCCTTAGGTTCTAAGGTAATTCACTACGGTAAGGTAGGTGGTGGTTTACCGATATACCCCTCCGAAATAGTTAATCAAGTAATGAGTAACTTATGAGGTGGTTGTAATGGTCGTCCCTAAGCACTACAGTAGGAGGTACTTAAGGGAGGAGGTACTACCTACAGCATTCTGCCCTGGGTGCTTCAATGGTGTAGTCATTAATGCCTTAATGAAGGCATTTAGTGAGTTAGGTATTGAGGACTTAAGGAACTACGTATTCGTTAGTGGTATTGGGTGCTCATCATGGATCCCTAGCCCCTACATAAGAGCTGATAGCATACACACACTACATGGTAGGGCAGTCGCGGTAGCTACGGGTGTTAAGTTAGCTAGGCCCGACCTAAACGTAATTGTTATTGGTGGTGATGGTGACTTAGCATCAATAGGTGGTAATCACTTAATACATGCTGCTAGGAGGAATATGGACTTACTAGTTATTATGGTTAATAACTTAGTCTACGGAATGACTAGGGGTCAGACATCACCTACTACACCTAAGGGTAAGTCAACAGTCACTCACCCCTACGGAGTGTTTGAGGAGCCTCTAAACATTGCTGAGTTACTAGTAAGTACTAACGCTAACTACGTAGCTAGGTGGTGCATATCTAACTTCACTCAGTTAAAGGATAGTATTAAGGAGGCATTAACGAAGTACTCAAGAGGGTTTAGGTTCATTGAGGTAATAGCTCCATGCATAACCTACGTAGTTAGGTATGAGGGTAAGACACCAGCTCAGAAGGTTAAGGAGCTTAGGGAGGTATGCATACCTATTAGTAGGTATAGGGAACTACCGGATATTGAGAGGAGTAAGTACGTAGGTGTTGGCGTGCTTAAGAGGGAGGATAGACCCGGATACGTAGATGCTTACATGGAGTACGTTAGGAGGGCTAAGGAATCGGTAATTAAGTGATTTTAAGTACGTACCTACATCATTAATTAACTTCAAAACACTTTGATTACTTGGTGCCTTAGTTGAGTTCATTGGAGGATAAGGTATTAAGTATCCTTAAGAGCGGTAAGTACGTTAGTGGGGCATCAATCGCTAAGTCATTAGGTGTTTCGAGGTCCTTAGTCCATAAGGCTATTGAGTCGCTAAGGAGGAAGGGATTCATAATAGTAGCTCATACTAGGTTAGGTTATAGGTTAGTTGAGGAGGATGACCTAGCACTAGCTCAGACCTACGTTAGGGGCTTAGGTACTAGGCTTAGGTACGTAGTGCATTACTTAAGGAGATGCACAACGACTCAGGACGTAGCTGATAACTTAGCTAGGCATGGATGCGACGAGGGCACCGTGGTTGTTTGTGACGAGATGAGTGAGGGTAGGGGTAGGTTAGGGAGGTCCTGGGTAGCACCTAATGGTGGTCTATGGTTTACCGTAGTACTACGCCCGCCACCACTACCTAATCTACAGCTACTGAGCTTAGCTACGGGCCTAGCTGTTGCTAAGTCTATCAGGGAGTTATACGGTATTGATGCTAGGCTTAAGTGGCCTAACGACGTATTAATTAATGATAAGAAAGTATGCGGAGTACTTATTGAGGCTAGGGCTGAGGCTGACTTAATTAAGTATGTACTAGTTGGGGTAGGTATTAATGTTAATAACGAACTACCTAAGGAACTACTTAACTCAGCAACTACCTTAAGTAGAGTTACTGGTAAGGTAATACCTAGGCTACCACTATTACTGACCGTACTCAAGAATGTTGACGGAACCTACTCACTAATTAGGGAGGGTAGGAGCGAGGTAGTTATTAAGGAGTGGGTCAGGTGCTCAGCAACCATAGGCAGGTACGTAAGGGCTGATGTGATTGGCGGTAATACTGTTGAGGGCTTAGCAGTAAGTATTGATAGGTACGGTAGATTAGTTATTAAGACTAAAGAAGGGAACGTAGCCATTAGTGCAGGCGATATATACCACTTAAGGTAAATTAAAAATAATTTAATCAGTAGCTTAAACAGGCTCGTAAACATATAAAAGTTATTTAAATACATAAACCATTATAATGATTAAGTACACTAAATAATTAATACATTCCTTATAGCATAAGTTTTCAGCAACTCATTTAAATTACTTAGTAGTGGGTATGCAGTGGTATAGATTAACACCCACGGAGTAAATTGTGTGGGAGCCTGTATTAATTATTTTATTTCCTTACTCATGAAGTATATCATACGATAAATGTGCATGTTAAGTAATATTTATTAATTGCATCTAGTAACTCATTCATGAGGCGATAGTAACGGGGGAGGTGAAGGAGGCTAACCTAACTATAAGGGCTGATGAGGCTAAGAAGTTAAGTGTTGAGGAGGTAGTACGTAGGTTAAATACCTCACTTGAGAGGGGCTTAAGTAGTGAGGAAGCTAAGCGTAGGATCGAGATAGTTGGTCCTAATGAAATACCTGAGAAGAAGGTACACCCAGTAATTAAGTTCCTAAGCTACTTCTGGGGACCAATACCATGGATGATCGAAGCTGCCGCAGCTATATCCTTCGTTATTAGGCACTGGGTCGACTTCTACATAATATTAGCACTACTATTCACGAATAGCATCGTTGGTTTCTGGGAGGAGCATAAGGCTGAGAACATTATTGAGTACCTAAAGAAGAAGTTATCAGTCATTGCTAGGGTCTTGAGGGACGGTAAGTGGGTGGTAATACCTGCTAGAGAGTTGGTTCCAGGTGATATCGTTAGGGTTAGGTTAGGTGATATCGTACCTGCGGATCTTAAGCTTATTGAAGGAGAGTACCTAATGGTTGATGAATCCATACTTACGGGTGAGTCATTACCTGTTGAGAAGAAGGTAGGTGACGTAGCGTATTCCGGCTCCATAGTTAAGCGTGGTGAAATGACTGGAGTCGTAATAGCTACTGGATTAAATACATTCTTCGGTAAGACTGTTGAGTTAGTTCAGAAGGCTAAGACAGTTAGTAAGTACCAGAAGTTAGTGATTAACATAGGTAATTACCTGATAATAGTCACTATACTCTTAGTAGCTGCTATGGTTGCTGAGGAGTTACTTAGGGGTGTTAACGCTCTTGAATTACTTAAGTTCTCCTTAGTTCTTGTTGTTGCTGCTATACCTGCTGCTTTACCTGCTGTGCTATCCATTACTATGGCTATAGGTGCTTACGAACTAGCTAAGAAGCAAGCCATAGTTACTAAACTCGTAGCTGTTGAGGAGTTAGCGGGTGTTAACGTACTCTGTGCTGATAAGACGGGGACCTTAACTAAGAACCAATTAACTACTGCTGACCCAGTACCAGTTAATAATGACTTCAGTAAGGAGGATGTAATACTCTATGCAGCTCTAGCTTCTAGGGAGGAGGATAAGGACCCGATAGACCTAGCAGTACTTAGTGCCCTAGAGAAGTACGGACTAAAGGAGAGGTACAGCAAGTACAAGCAGGTTGAGTTTAAGCCCTTCGACCCAGTTAGGAAGAGAACTGAGGCATTAGTTAGGGGACCTAATGGAGAGGAGTTCATGACTGCTAAGGGAGCTCCTCAAGTAATACTGAAGTTAGTAGGTGCTTCTAAGGAGTTGAAGGATAAGGTCATGCTCATAGTTGATGAGTACGCTAAGCGTGGCTACAGAATGATTGGTGTTGCTAGAACCCTAAACGGTACTAAGGACTGGGTCTACGTAGGGTTAATACCTCTCTTCGACCCACCTAGGGAGGATGCCGCCGACACCATAAGATTTCTTAAAGAGAAGGGTATTAAGGTAAAGATGATCACAGGTGATCACGTAGCAATCGCTAGGGAAATTGCTAAGATGTTAGGTATAGGTACTAGGATATACACCATAGATCAAATTAAGGAAGCACCGCCAGACAAGGCTGCTGAGTTAGTTGAGAGGGCTGACGGCTTCGCTCAGGTATATCCGGAGCATAAGTACATGATTGTTGAGTTACTTCAGAGGAAGAAGTATAACGTAGCTATGACTGGTGACGGCGTTAATGACGCACCAGCACTTAAGAAGGCCGACGTAGGTATTGCAGTAGCTAACGCTACGGATGCTGCTAGAGCAGCTGCTGACATAGCCCTACTAGCTCCGGGTATCTCAGTCATTAAGGACGCTATATTCACGGCACGTAAGATCTTTAGGAGGATGTATAGCTACGTAGTCTACAGGATAACCGAGACTATTAGGATATTGTTCTTCGTTACGTTCGCTATACTAATACTTAAGATATACCCGATAACTCCAGTGATGATTATCCTACTAGCATTACTTAATGACTTACCAATACTAGCTATAGCTTACGATAATGTTAAGGTACCTCAGAAGCCTGCTAGGTGGAATCTTAAGTTAATACTCGTAGTGTCCACGATACTAGGGCTTATTGGTGTGTGTAGTAGCTTCTTCCTACTATGGCTTAGCCTCTCAGTACTTAAGATGCCTATGTCGATGGTTCAGACATTCGTGTTCCTTAAGTTGGCTGTTGCTGGTCACTTAACGATATTCGTTACTAGGACTAAGGGGCCGTTCTGGTCTATAATGCCCGGTAAGTGGCTACTAATAACCGCTGTAGTTACTAAAGTAGCAGCTACGATAGTTGCTTGGTTAGGGCTTGGTCTAATGGCTCCATTAGGTGCTAAGTTCGTAGCACTGATATGGGGTTATGCATTCGCTTGGTTCTTCCTAGCTGATAGGATTAAGTTATGGGTCTACAGTTCCTACGATAAGATGGAGGTTCTTGAGGAGACTATGAAGGAGTTCGTATTTAAGCACTTCTAACTTAAGTAAGTATTTAATGTAAATTAATAAACACTGTACACTAACTAATTAGGGATTACCGAATATTCTTATTAACCCTCAAACACATAGTGAAACGGGTAGATCATACCTGAGTCATAGCCCCCCAACCCCGCTTACTCCGAGCCCTCAAGGCGATGAGTATCACTCATCCCAACCCCCCCTTAACCTCCAATTAAGT
>Ga0256914_1004053_pt1 | contig 11268 bp, 8 predicted proteins | sample HulkmetaG_FD_191571 | JGI IMG/M metagenome (GOLD analysis project Ga0256914, IMG submission 191571) | Hydrothermal chimney microbial communities from Main Endeavour vent field at the Juan de Fuca Ridge, Pacific Ocean - Hulk | ecosystem: Environmental > Aquatic > Marine > Hydrothermal vents ...
TCCCGCTTATATCGGCGCAATCGCTATCGGTTCTATGATTTTCAATTTCCTTTATTGGGGTGTCGGTTTTTTGCGAATGGGAACAACGGGATTGACCGCTCAGGCATACGGACAAAAATCAAACTCCGAAATAATCATGACCTTAACCAGAGCGCTAATAGTTGCTTTGGGAATAGCATTCTTTTTTTTAATTACGAAAGATTTAATCGAATACATATCGTTTAATCTAATAAACGGATCGGAAGAAGTAGAAAATTATGCTCGCATATATTTCAGCATAAGAATTTTTGCCGCACCCGCTACGCTTTCCCTTTATGCTTTACACGGTTGGTTCCTTGGAATGCAAAATTCCAGGTTTCCCTTGTACCTTAGCGTTTTGGTGAATGTGTTAAATATTATCCTGAATTTTATTTTTGTCTACCGTTTTAATTTTACGGTCGATGGAATAGCATGGGCGACCGTAATTTCTCAGTATGTTGGTTTGTTTTTCGGTCTTTTTTTGATAAGAAAATATTATTCTCATATTTTCCGCCGTTTTGAAAAACAAAAAATATTGGAGCTGGAAAAAATCAAAAAATTCTTCAACGTAAATTTCGATTTATTTATACGTACGTTGTTTCTAATTTTTACCTTCAGTTTTTTTACTGCAAAATCGGCGGAGTTCGGAGATTCGGTTTTATCGGCCAATTCCATATTGCTTCAACTTTGGCTGATACTTTCTTACGGCGTTGACGGATTTGCATTTGCCGCCGAAAGTCTTGTGGGAAAATATTTGGGCGGCGGTGATAAAAAATTGCTGATTAAAACCGTTAAAAATGTTTTCGGTTGGGGCTTGGGACAAGGAATTATTCTTACGGTTGTTTTTTCGTTTTGGATTCGGGAAATAATAACTCTTTACACAAACCAACCGGAAATAATTAAGATTGCAATGCTGTATGCCGGCTGGACAATCATCGCTCCGTTAATCAATGCGGCATGTTTTATTTGGGACGGAATTTATATAGGCGCAACCGCAACCAAACCGATGCGCAACTCGATGATTTTTTCCGTTATATTTGTTTTCCTTCCGTTGTTTTACTTGCTGTACCCCTTTTGGGGAAACCACGCTCTTTGGTTAGCCATGATTGCGTTTATGTTTACGCGAGGCGTTACGTTAAGCGTAACCGCAAAAAAAATATTGGTGTAAATTAATAATTAGAATCAATATGGCTTCAGTTAATTGTTGAGATGAAAAACAAATTTACTAATGTAGTCAGTAGTATACGAATGTATTGCAAGGATATGGATATTATTAGTTAATATATTTATTGGTAAAATTGGTGTCCTAAGAAGCATGGTTGCGTTAAAATGAAAAGAATCGTGACATTAATTTTGTAATTTATGTAACATCGGCGGAGCATTTTGGGTAATCCGAACAAAATCACTTATACTGTCAAAGCGGATTCAATATTCGGATTTTAACTTTTTGTCGTCTTATATTATCAATAATAAAACCGCAAATTCTTGCTAAATCAATAATAAGTTTGTAAATTTGTTAATTCTAATTTCGCCCCTTGAGGGCGATTTTTGTTTGTGTAAAATGGATAAGAAAAATATCAAAGAAAAAATAGCGGAAACAATTGAAGCAAATAATTTTCTGCTTATTGACTTTGTAATTCGGGGCAACGAAAAAAATCCCGTAATGGAAATTTATATCGACGGCGACGAACCGGTTACCGCCAACGATTGTTCCCGACTAAGCAGAAAAATTACGAAGTTAATCGAAGAAGAAAACCTAATTGGCGGAAATTACAGATTGGATGTTTCTTCGCCCGGAATCGATAAACCTTTGAAATTTCTAAGACAATATCGGAAACATATTAACAGAAGTTTTGATGTGAAGTACCTCGAGGATGAAAGTATAAAAAAGTTCGAAGGTGACTTGGTTGATATTGACGGGGAATTTTTAACGTTCCGGACGAATAAAGGTGAAATTAAATTGAATTTTAATCAAATACAAAAAGCAAAAGTAATAATTAGATTTTGATAGGGAGGCTATCCAAATGAACTCAGCTATTGTTGAATCGTTTTCCCAAATGGTAAGGGAAAAAGGTTTAGATAAAGACATACTCGCCGGAATAATCGAAGAAGTATTCGGCGTTCTCGTTAAAAAGAAATTCGGTCCCGATGCATCGTACGAAGTTGTTGTTAATATGGATAAAGGTGATATCGAAATATTCCTTGAAAGAAAAATTGTGGAAGAAGTTACCGATCCTAATACGGAAATAAGTATAGATGAAGTTAACGAGCGCGGAAACGAGGAAGAACTTGAAGTAGGTGACGATTATATAGAAAAAATAGAACTCGCTTCTTTCGGCAGACGTTTAATAAATTTAGCCAGACAAAGTTTGAACCAACGCATCAGAGAAATTGAAAAAGAAATTGTTGTAAAAGAATACAGTGAAATGATTGGCGAGATAATCGTCGGCGATATTTATCAAGTCCGCAAAAACGACGTGCTTATAAACCATAACAAAAACGAATTGATTTTACCGCGTTCCGAACAAATTCCGCGGGAACGTTACAGAAAAGGCGATACAATCCGTGCGGTTGTTAAAAAAGTAGAAAAATCGGGTAACCGGCCTGTAATTATCGTATCGAGAGCCGACAACGAGTTTCTAAAAAGATTGTTTGAGATCGAGATACCGGAAATTTACGATGGAATTATTGAAATAAAAGGAATTGCGCGCGAACCCGGAGAAAGGGCTAAAGTTGCGGTCGAATCGAACGATGCACGAATCGATGCGGTTGGAGCTTGCGTCGGAATGAAAGGAATCCGTATTCATTCAATTGTCCGTGAACTTAACAACGAAAATATCGACGTTATAAATTATTCCGATGATCCCGTTGAATACATTCAACGTGCTTTGGCTCCGGCAAAATTAAAACAAATTGAAATCAACGAAGATGAAAAAACTTGTACGGTCTATGCCGATAGCGATCAAGTTTCCTTAATCGTTGGAAGAAACGGAGTGAATATTCGTTTGGCTATGAAACTTACCGGTTATCATATTGATGTTATTCGAGAAGAAAAACCGTTCGAAGAATACGAAGACGACATCGAACTTGTCGATTTGAAAGAAGAACTCGGCGCCGATATTGTTAATCTGCTTATTCATGCACGTTTCGATACTGCTGTAGAAGTTTTAACCGCCGGTGTGGACGAACTGAAAAAAATAGAAGGAATCGACGAAGAAAAAGCACAAGAAATTATCGAAATCATTAAAAATCAATTTGAAGAAGAAGAATAAATTTAACAGAGACTAAAATGCCCGAAACAAAAAAAGCCGAAAAAATAAGATTGTACAAATTTGCCGCCGAATATAATCTTTCTACGGAAACTTTACTTGAGTTTCTGAAAGAAAAAAAATTCAAGGTTAAATCTCACATGTCAGTTTTAACCGATGAAATGCTTGCGGCAATTTATGACAAATTCAAAAAAGATATTGAACTGGCTGAAAAACATTACAAAAAAATCCTCGAATTTAAGAAAGCTCACGGCGAACTTCCGGAAGAGGAAGAGCAACCCGAGGTAAAAGCTGAAGAAAAGGAAACCGTATCCGAAAAGGAACCGGAAGAAAAAGTTGAAAAAGAGGAAGAAAAGGAAATTGCGGTTGAACAAGAACCCGAAGAAAAACCGCAAGAAGAAAAATCCGAAGAAAAGACAGAAGAAGACACCGTAACCGAAAAAGAAGAAGAGCCGGAAGTTTATTTAACCGACACCGAAAGGGAACTTAAAGAAGGCGGCGGTTTGAAAATTGTTGGGAAGATTGATACGGTTGAAGAAGAGAAAAAAGAAACCGTTCAAGAAGACAAAAAAGAACCGGCACCCGAAGGTGAAGAAAAACCCGTCAAAAAGAAGAAAAAGAAAAAAGTTCTTAAAGCCAAAAAGAAAGCTATGGCTATCGACGGTGAAGAGCTGAAGAAATCGAAGAAAAAGAAAAAAGTAAAACGGTTTGAAATTGATAAAAAGGAAATCGATAAAACAGTAAAACAAACCTTGCTCAGTTTGGAAGAATCGGGCATAGGAGATAGGGCAAGTAAGCGTAAGAAAAAACGGAAAGAAAAGAAAGAGCAACTGGAGATTGTAGAAGAACAAAAACAACTTGAGAAAAAGAAAATTCACGTTACCGAATTTGTTGCGGTAGGTGAATTGGCAAATTTAATGGGTATCCCGGTAAGCGAAGTCATTCAAAAATTTATGTCGCTCGGTTTAATGGTTACGGTAAACCAACGCTTGGATGTGGAAACAATCAGTCTGGTTGCCGAAGAGTTCGGTTTTGAAGTTATATTCGAAGAAGAAGTGGCTCTTGATAAGCTGGCCGATTTCGAAGATCCGCCCGAATTATTGAAGCCGAGACCGCCGGTTGTAACCATTATGGGTCACGTCGATCACGGTAAAACATCGTTATTGGATTACATTAGAAAATCGAATGTTGTTGCCGGTGAAGCCGGCGGAATAACGCAGCATATTGGAGCATATAAAGTAAAAGTTGATGACGAACATTATATAACTTTCCTCGATACGCCCGGTCACGAAGCATTTACTGCGATGCGTGCAAGAGGTGCAAGTGTAACGGATATTGTTGTTCTGATAGTTGCCGCGGATGACGCAGTAATGCCGCAAACCGTCGAAGCGATAAATCATGCGCAAGCTGCCGGTGTGCCGATTATCGTGGCGATAAATAAAATCGACAAACCGAATGCAAACGTCGAAAAAATCAAACAGCAATTAGCCGAACGTAATGTTTTGGTTGAAGATTGGGGAGGTAAATATCAATCGGTTGAAATTTCCGCTAAGATGGGCACAAACGTTGACCTCTTGCTCGAAAAGATTTTGCTCGAAGCTGAAATTCTGGAACTTAAAGCCAATCCCGATAGAAAAGCCCGAGGTGCAATAATAGAAACAACTTTGGAAAAAGGTAGAGGAATTACCGCTACCGTTCTTGTCCAAAAGGGAACGTTAAAAATCGGTGAACCTTTTGTTGCGGGAAACCAATACGGCAGGGTTCGTGCAATGTTCGATGAAAGAAACCGCAAAGTCAAAGAAGCACCTCCGTCAACACCGGTGCTAGTTCTCGGCTTTGAAGGCGCTCCCCAAGCAGGTGATGTTTTTGTGGTAGTAGAATCCGAACGCGATGCAAGGGAAATTAGCATTAAACGTCAACAAATTCAAAGAGAACAAGAACGGCGTCAAAAACGGCATATTACTTTGGATGAAATCGCTTCACAAATTAGCGAAGGAAAAGCAAAAGAGTTGGCGGTTATAATTAAAGGCGATGTGGACGGATCGGTGGAAGCCCTTTCGGACGCTCTGGTGAAACTTTCTACCAAGGATGTTAAAGTTAACATTGTTCATAAAGGAGTGGGAGCTATTTCCGAAAGTGATGTGCTTCTTGCTAGTGTGTCGAATGCCATAATCGTTGGATTCCATGTAAGACCGAATTCCAACGCACGCAAACTGGCTGAAAAAGAAAAAGTTGACATACGATTGTATAACGTAATTTACGATTGTGTAAACGAAGTAAAATCGGCTCTCGAGGGAATGCTTTCGCCGGTTATTACCGAAGAAGTTGCCGCGGTTGTGGAAGTGCGTGAAATTTTCAAAGTTCCCAAAGTCGGAACGGTTGCCGGTTGTTACGTACAAGAAGGTAAAATAACTCGTAATCAAAAAATCAGATTGTTTAGAGACGGCGTGGCAATTTACGAAGGACAGCTGGCTTCGTTGAAAAGATTTAAAGACGACGTTAAAGAAGTTGATGCCGGATATGAGTGCGGTTTAAGTATTCAAAACTTTAATGATATTAAAGTCGGCGATATAATCGAAGGATACAAAACAATCGAAACTAAACAGTTCTTGGAATAAATATGTCCGTTAGATTGAACAAAATATCGGCATTAATTCAAGAGGAACTGAGCTTGATATTTTTACATAAAATTCAAGATCCGGAATTGGGACTTGTAACAATCACAAATGTAAAAGTATCGCCGGATCTGAAAATTGCAAAGGTGTATTTATCCATTTTGGATAAAGACAAACGCGAATATGTTATGAATCATGTCGAATCGTTAAAAGGATTTATCAGAACCGAATTGGCTCACAGAGTGAGAATTAAAAATACACCGGAGTTGAATTTCTATATAGACGATACGTTGGATTACGTTGAGCGAATGGAAGAGTTGTTTAATAAAATTCATAAAGATGATAGCAAAGAATAAAATTGAAGATATTGTTCCGGATTTTGAAAAAGGTGAAGTTATTCTTATTGATAAAGAAAAGGGAATTACATCGTTCGATGTAATCAGAAAACTCCGGAAAATTTTGAAGATAAAAAAAATAGGTCATGCCGGAACTCTCGATCCGGCGGCAACGGGATTGTTGATTTTATGTACCGGAAAAAAAACGAAAGAAATATCTTCGTTTCAAAATAAACCTAAAGTTTACGAAGGCATTATTACTCTGGGAAAATCGACACCCTCGATGGACGGGGAAACCGAAGCCGTTGATGTGAAAGATTACTCGCATGTATCCGAAAATGATATTGAAAAAGTGCGGAAAGAATTTATTGGTGAAATCGAACAAATTCCGCCTATGTATTCAGCCGTTAAGCATAAAGGAAAATCGCTTTACAAATATGCACGGAAAGGAATAGAAGTGGAACGGAAACCGAGAAAGGTTACCGTTTACGAATTTGAAATTACAAAAATCAATTTACCGGATGTTTATTTTAAGATTAAATGTTCTAAGGGAACTTACGTAAGAGTAATCGCAAACGATTTCGGTGAAAAGTTGGGCTGTGGAGGATATTTGAAGGAATTACGCAGAACGGGAATCGGTGAGTTCGATGTTGCCGACGCTTTTACGTTGAAAGAATTAAGCGAAATATTTTCCGAAACAAAAATTTCCGATATCGAGAATTGAATGAATATTTTTGACGAAAACTCAAATATTGAAAAATCTAAAAATACCGCAGTTACAATCGGTACGTTCGATGGTATTCATCGCGGACACCGGAGAATATTGGACGAATTATTAAGAATTTCGAAAGAGGAAAACAGCAGAAATTTTGTAATTACTTTCGAACCTCATCCGAGAACCGTCGTAACGCAAAAATACGATATTCGTCTGCTTACAACTTTGGATGAGAAAAAAGCAATATTCGAAGAATACGGAATAGAAAATTTAATGGTGATTAATTTTACGGAAGAGTTTTCCAAATTAACTTCCGAAGAATTTATCCGAAAGTTTATTTGCGATAAAATCGGTGCTCGACATGTAGTAATCGGCTACGATCATAAATTCGGCAGAGACCGCGGCGGAAACGAAACCACGCTTCGTACAATGGGAGAAAAATTCGGTTTCGATGTTACTCGGGTTCCGCCAATCAAAGAAAACGGGGTTGTTATTAGCAGTACGCTGATTCGTAATTTATTACTGCAAGGCGAAGTTGAACAAGCAAATACGTATTTGGGAAGACATTATTCGCTTTCCGGCAAAGTGGTTCACGGTGCGGGACGCGGTGTTTCTTTGGGATTTCCTACGGCGAATTTGCAACCACATTCCAAACAAAAATTAATTCCGGCTAACGGTGTCTATGCCGTTTCCGTAAAATTGGAAAATAAAGTATATTTCGGGGTTATGAATATCGGTTTTCGTCCGACGTTTAATCAGACGCCGCACGCGATTACCGAAGTTCATATTTTGGATTTTAATAAAGAAATTTATGATGAAAATATTAAAGTAGAGTTTGTTAAAAGACTAAGGGACGAGAAAAAATTCGGCGGTAAAGACGAACTCGTAAAACAAATTGAAGACGATATTCAAAAAACAAAAGAAATTTTAAAAGAGAAAGTAACTAATTAATCCCGGTTAATTCTGGGGTTACATTGTATAACTAATATGAGGTGAAACATGCCGTTAACAAAAGAACAAAAACAAGAAATGATTTCGAAGTTCGGTAAAAGTGAAAAAGATACCGGTACTGCGGAAGTTCAAATTGCTATTCTTACAGGAAGAATTAACAGTTTGAGAGACCATTTTGCAACACATAAAAAAGATCACGCTTCGAGGCGCGGATTGATGAAAATGGTTGGTAAAAGAAGAAGACTGTTGGATTATCTCAAAGCAAGAGATATTGAACGATACAGAAAAATAATTAAAGAATTAGGAATTAGAAAATAAAGGAAATTAAATGATTTACTCTAAAGAAGTTGAAATTGGCGGAAAGGTTATAACTATCGAAACCGGCCGCTATGCAAGACAAGCAAACGGTGCGGTTATGGTCAGATTGGGCGATACGATGGTTTTCGTTGCCGCGTCCGCATCCGATACGGCTAAAGAAGACCAAGATTTTTTCCCGTTATCGGTCGAATACCGCGAAAAAGCTTTTGCCGCTGGTAAATATCCCGGTGGTTTTTTTAAGCGGGAAGGAAGGCCGACGGAGAAAGAAATTCTCACATCGCGATTAATCGACAGACCCATTCGTCCGCTTTTCCCCAAACAATACAAAAATGAAACTCAAATTATCGCTTTCGTTTATTCGTTCGACGGTGTAAACGAAGGTGATATTCTCGGTGCAATCGGCGCTTCTGCCGCTCTTACCATTTCCGATGTTCCGTTCGAAGGTCCTATTGGCGAAGTACGGGTGTGCAGAGTTGACGGAGAATACGTGATTAATCCTACAATCGAACAAATTCAAAATAGCGATTTGGAATTAATTGTTGCCGGTAACGAAGATTCGATTATGATGGTTGAAGGCGAAGCAAAGGAAGTTACCGAAACCGAATTTCTCGAAGCACTTAAAGTTGCGCATGATAGCATTAAGAAACTTGTTGAAGTTCAAAAAGAACTGCGCGAGTTATGCGGACTTCCTAAAATGGAAGTTCCCGAAGTTGAAATTGACGAAGACCTGAAAAAAGATGTTTATGAATTGGCTTACGATAAATATGCGGAATTGGTCGGAACCGTTCTTACCAAAAAAGAACGTGCGAAAAAGAACAAGGAACTGAACGAATCGGTTTTGGAAGCGCTTGCGGAAAAATATCCGGAACAGGAAAAGGTAATTAAAGAGATTTTGCACGATATAGAAAAAGAATTGATGCGCAAGCAAATTTTGGAACAAGGGAAACGGCTCGACGGCAGGGGAACAACGGACATTCGACCTATTTCAATTGAAACCGGAATTTTAGCACGTACACACGGTTCGGCGCTCTTTACACGCGGCGAAACCCAAAGTTTAACTACGCTGACTTTGGGAACAAAAGCCGACGAGCAAATAATCGACGGATTATTGGAAGAATATACGAAACGGTTTATTCTGCACTATAACTTCCCGCCGTTCAGTGTCGGCGAAACCGGTAGATTTTCCGGACCGGGACGAAGAGAGATAGGGCATGGTAACCTTGCCGAAAGAGCGTTGAAAAATATTATTCCACCAGAAAAGGATTTCGCGTATTCACTTCGACTGAATTCCGATATTTTGGAATCGAACGGCTCGTCTTCGATGGCAACCGTTTGCGCCGGTTCGCTTGCGTTGATGGATGGCGGCGTTCCGGTTTCCAAAGCTATAAGCGGGATTGCAATGGGATTGATTAAAGAAGGCGATCAATATGCAATTCTTTCCGATATTTCCGGAAACGAGGATCATCTCGGCGATATGGATTTCAAAGTTGCCGGTTCGGCCGAAGGTATTACGGCAATTCAAATGGATATTAAAATTCAAGGTATTTCGTTCGAAATAATGGAAAAAGCTTTGGCGCAAGCCAAAGAAGGCAGATTGCACATCCTCGAAAAGATGAATGCCGTTTTATCGAAACCGAAAGACGCAATCTCGGTTTATGCACCGAAACAATTGGCATTCAAAATTAATCAAGATAAAATCGGTGCTGTAATCGGTCCGGCAGGCAAAGTTATTCAAGGAATCCAAAAAGATTACGGTGTTGAAGTTTATATTGACGAAGACGGTACCGTTCATGTTTCCGGACCGCATCTCGAAAAAGTAAACGAAGCGAGAGATTATATTATCGGATTGACGGCGGAACCGGAAATCGGCATGATTTACGAAGGTAAAGTTGTTAAAATTACCGATTACGGTGCGTTTATCGAATTTCTACCCGGTGTACAAGGATTATTGCACATCTCACAAATCGATAATTCCAGAGTAAATAAAGTAACCGATTTCTTGAAAGAAGGAGAAAAAGTCGGTGTGAAATTAATCCGCATCGAAAACGGAAAATACAGTCTTTCCAGAAAAGCGGTTTTGGAAGAAGAACAGAAAAAAGAAAAAAACGAAAACAATAAATAATTGATACGGAACAGTTCCCTTTTTGCGGGGATTGTTCCGTTTTTTATTTAAACAATGAAAATCGGAAACCTAAATATCGGTAAAAAACTAATCCTTGCTCCAATGGCGGAAATTTCGGATTCACCCTTCCGGAAAATAGCCAAAGAATACGGAGCCGGATTAACTTTTACCCAAATGGTAAGCGCCGATGGAATTGTAAAAGGAAATTTTAACACGTTAAGGTTTGCAACTTTCAATCAATCCGAAAAACCTATCGGAATACAAATTTTAGGAAATAACGAAACCATTCTGAAAGAAGCTGCAAGAAAGCTTTCCGCATTGAAACCGGACGTGATTGATTTGAATTGCGGTTGCCCGGTAAATAAAGTAATTGCAAACAAAATGGGCGCTTGGTTGCTAAACGATCCGCCTAAGTTGGGGCGGTTGGTTAAAGCTTTGGTGGAAGGTAGCAATGGAATACCGGTTTCGGTGAAGCTGCGGTTGGGAATGGATGCCGGCAGAATAACGGTAATCGAAAGTGCGAAAAGAGCCGAAGAAAACGGTGCGGCTTACATAGCGATTCATGCCCGACTTAGAAACGACAAATATGATGTTGAACCGGCTTGGGAATGGATAGCAAAAGTTAAAGAGAGCGTTTCGATTCCCGTTGTGGGAAACGGTTCCGTTTTTACGCCGTTCGACGCAAAGAAAATGATGGAGGAAACCGGCTGCGATTCGGTAATGGTTGCAAGAGGAGCTTTGGGTAACCCGTTTATTTTCAGAGATTTTAATAACCTGGTTGAAAAAAATATTCAACCGCTATCGCCCGATATTGATGAAGTTAAAAATCTTGCACTTAAACATCTGGAAATGTTAGTTCAAGAATACGGTGAAATTAATAGTTTGGATAAAGCGAAAAAGAATATTATTTGGTATTTTAGGGTGT
>Ga0256914_1004054_pt1 | contig 11266 bp, 8 predicted proteins | sample HulkmetaG_FD_191571 | JGI IMG/M metagenome (GOLD analysis project Ga0256914, IMG submission 191571) | Hydrothermal chimney microbial communities from Main Endeavour vent field at the Juan de Fuca Ridge, Pacific Ocean - Hulk | ecosystem: Environmental > Aquatic > Marine > Hydrothermal vents ...
TATGCTGTTGGCGGAAATTTTGTTGGGCCTGGCGCTGCCCCCTGACCCGCCTTTCGCCACGGATCATTGCGGCCGTTGCACCCGGTGCATTGACGCGTGCCCGACGCAATGCATCTTGCCCGACCGCACGGTGGACGCACGACGCTGCATTTCGTATTTGACCATCGAGAACAAGGGCGCCATCCCCGAAGCGTTGCGGCCGCAAATGGGCCCGTGGGTGTTTGGCTGCGATGTGTGCCAAATGGTGTGCCCTTGGAACCAACGCTTTGCCCCGGCGCAAGGGGATCCCGCGTTGGCGGCCCGGCCTGGGGTGCCGTTTCCGGATTTGTTGTCGGAGATGCGTCTCACGCCTGAGGCGTTCCGGCGCAAGTTCAAAGGCAGCCCGGTCAAGCGAGCCAAGCGGCGCGGATACTTGCGCAATGTCGCGGTAGCCTTGGGCAACGCGGGCGACCCGCGCGCGGTGCCGGTGCTACGCGCGGCTTTGGAAGACGAAGAACCCCTGGTGCGGGAACACGCGGCGTGGGCGTTGGGGCGTTTGGGAGGCGAGGCCGCGCGTCAGGCGCTGCAGGCTGCGCGGGCACAGGAGACGCATCCGGATGTGCGTGTAGCCATCGAGCAGGCCTTGCACCGTATCAACGGCCACGACCAGCCCCCAGCGACTACCGGCGATCCCGCGCCGCGCAGGGACCCCGCCTGAGCCAGCCGCGCGGCACGGCCCAGGCTGGGATGCGGGCGAGCGGGGTCGCATAGGGCGTGGTGGGCGCGTTTCTTGACGCGATCTTGACGCCTTCTTGACGATGGTGTGTTATCGTAGAGGTGACGATTCACCCCCGCCCACGCGGCGGATTTCTGTAGGAGGCTATCATGTTGTTCGACACCCAACCCATTCGAACCTTGCGCAGCATTGGGCCGCAATCGCGCTTTCACCAAGGCCGTGGGGGCGCGGCCTTGGCCGTGCAGGTACGCTTTGGCGGGCGCGAGGAGGCCGAGGTCGTTCGGGTGCGAGAGGGCGTGGTGCGGGTGACGCTGTGGCGCCGCGCGGCAGCGGGGGCCGGATCGCTGAACCGCTATTTGGTGGCGGTGCTCAGCCGCTATTTCGGCGTGCCCAGTTCGCGCATTGAGATCGTGGCTGAGCGGGGGCGCGATGAACGCGTGGTCGCCTTCTATGGCTTGACGCCGCAAGACCTGGAGCGCCGGTTGCGTCGGGGTTGAGGGGGCTTAGAGGCAGCGGTATCCCAAGCGGTGGCGCAGCACGGCCCAGCGTGAGCCCAAGTTGACCCACCAGGCTGCGCGGCGGCGGGTGGGTCGCGCAGCGGCCAATGCCCTGCGTAAGCCGTCGGCATCGTCAAAGGGGGGCAGGTAGGTGGCCGCGCGCCCGACTTCTACGACAAGGTGCGCGTCGGAGCCTGAAACCACAGGCAGGCCGTGGGCGCGCGCCCACGCCTCGGCGGCCTGGTTGGCCCCTGGCTTGCGGGTGCGGGCGTTGAACCCCTCTACCGCGTCCAAGTAGGGCGCCAATTGGGCCAAGGTTTCGGCCCGAAAACCTTGGCGCCACGTGTCGAAGGGGTGGGCCAACGCGACCACCGCGCCTTGGGCTTTGAGGCGTTGCAAGGCCTCCCAGGGGGGCAGGCCCGGCGGGACTTCTTCGCGCACGAACCAGCCCAGCAGTTCGCCTTCGGTGGTCAGCACTTCTTCGCCCACGATGACCAACTCGGGCGCCAGCGCGTGCGCGGCGCGCGCGCCGGCCAAGGTGTTGTGGTCGGTGACCACGATGCGGTCCAGACCGCGCGCGCGAGCCGCGCGAATGAGTTCGTGCGGTCGCATTAGGCCATCGGGCGACGCGCAGGTGTGGCTGTGGAACTCAACTCGCCAAAGGCGCGGCGGGGTGTTCATGAGGCTCGTTTGCGGCGACGGCTGGGGCGAGGGCGATAGTAGGCCCGCTCATACAAGCGCCGCAGGCCGTGCTCCAGGCGCTGGCGGAACAGATTGCCGCGCGCGTCGGACGCGGGCCAACGGGGGAGCAAGGTCGGCGTGAGGCGCGCGACCAACGCGTGCGGCTCTTCACGCTGGTCGGCCGCGGCCCGCAATTGGGCTTCCAAATCGGCCAGCCAGGCGCGAAAACTCCGAACAGCCTCCCAGTTCAGCACACCGTCGCGGCTGCCGACCACGGTCCAATGGGGCGCGTGCTCCAGCAGCGCGTCCAACGTGGCTTGCCATGTCGTCAGGTCCGCGTCGGCCAGAAAGGGCGGTTCCCGATGAGTAACCGCGTCGCCCACGAAGAGCACGCGCGCGGTGGGCCATTGGACCCAAATGCTCCCCGGCGTTGGGCCGGGTCGGTGGTACAGGGTGACGGGCTCGTCGTCCCAGTAGAACGACAAGGCCTGGTCGAACAAGAGGTTGGGCGGTATCCAACGCATCCCTTGCAGGTTGCTGCACAGTTCCCAATTTTCGCCCTGCCCCGCGGTTTGGCCGCGGAACAAATTGGTGCGGGGTTGGAACATTTCGCCCACGTAGGTGTGGGCGACGATGGTGTTGCTCAGCCCGCGCGCGCCCAAGCAGTGGTCGGCTTGGTAGTCCAAGTAAACCAGCACCCGATCTGGCCCGCGGCCGTTGAAGGCCCGCAGCGCGGTGCGCCAGGCGCGCGCGGCATCCGGGCAGGGCGGCGAGTCCACCAGCACGGTGCCATGTGACAGGCGCAGCAAGCCCACGACCACGCCAGGGTAGCGGTCTTCGAGGTAAACATGGGGCGCGATTTCGTACATCTTGCTCCTCCGCGAATGGGGACCCGTCAGGTGTATTTTAACCCACTGCCGGTGTTGAAAAGGACGATGCGGGCATTGGAGGGCAACGGCTCACGCGCCCGCCAGGCCAGCAAGCCGGCCAAAGGGGCCGCGCCTTCGGGGGCGGGGAAGATGCCTTCCAGGCGGGCCAACAGGTCGCGCGCTTCGACGATGGCCTCGTCGGGCACGGCAATGGCGCCGCCGTGGGTTTCTCTCAGGGCTCGCAGCACCAGGCGGTCGGCGAACACCCGGGGGACCTGCAACCCCGCGGCCAGGGTGCGGGGGTTGGCCCAAGGCTCGATCCGCGACGCGCCTTGTTGCCACGCGCGCACCACTGGCGCGCAGCCGGATGATTGCACGGCCACCAAGCGCGCCTGGGCCGTAGCCGGCAGCCAACCCAAGGCCCGCAGTTCGTTCCACGCCTTCCACATGCCGACCAAGCCTGTTCCGCCGCCGGTAGGGTAAAACACCAGGTCGGGCAGCGTGTAGCCCCAAGATTCGGCCAATTCCAAGCCCATGGTCTTTTTGCCTTCCACCCGGCCGGGCTCTTTGAACGTCGAGACATCGAACCACCCGTGCTTTCGGGCGGCTTGGGCCGCGGCGTGGCCGGCGTCGGCCAGGGTGCCGTCGACCAAGGTAACGTGAGGCGTGTGGGCGCGGATTTCGGCTTGGATGTTGGGTGGGGTGTGGCGGGGCATGAAGATGTGTGCGCGCAGGCCAGCCCGCGCCGCGTACGCGGCCAGCGCGCCGCCCGCGTTGCCCGCCGTCGCCAGAACCAGGTCGGTCAGGCCATATTGCACGGCCAAACTCACGGCCACGGCCATGCCGCGCGCTTTGAAGGTGCCGGTAGGGTTGCGACTTTCGTCCTTGAGATACAGCCGCGTCAACCCCAGGTGCCGGCCCAAGCGCGGTAGCGGCAACAAGGGCGTGTCGCCCGCGCCCAAGTTCACCCGGGCTTCGGCGCGGGTCACGGGCAACAACTCGGCCCAACGCCACAGCCCCCGGGGCCGTGCGGCAATGGTCTCAGGCCCCACGCGCTGGCGCAAGTCCGCCAAGTCATACTCGGCCAGCAGCGGTGCCTGGCATTGGGGGCAAAACGTCTGCGCGCCCTCCGCGGGGAACGCGCGGCCGCACTGGGAACACACGAACCGACGTAAACTCATGGCGCACCTCGTGCGAGGGAACCCCTTCTGCCGCGCGGGGCACCGGTAGCCCGCGGCTTCATGCTATAATGGCGCTCACATTCGCGAGGTTGGCCTGGCCCCTCGCGTGGTTCCTGCCCGGCGTGTACCGATGATACCACTTCTCTGCGCCAGGGAGCAGCCCATGAGCAAACCCACTTTGCGGCAACGCTGGAGCGGTCGGCGGGCGCGCGCGGTGCGTGAAGCCTTGTTGGCCTACGCCATGCTGGCGCCTTCCCTCACGCTGATCGCGGTGTTCGGCTTGTGGCCGGTGTTGTTCGCGGTGTATGTTAGCCTGCACAAGTGGCGCATTCGGCGGGGCGATTTCATAGGCATGCGGCATTATGTCGATGCCATCGACGCGCTGGCGTTTCTGCTCTTCTGGGCCGTGGCTTTGGGCTTTGCCTGGGCCGCATGGCGGGCGTTGCGCGCGGGGTGGCGCGCGCTGCGTCAAGAGCCCCGCACTCTGCGCGCGGCGGCTTGGGGCGTGGCCGCGGTGTGGGCCGTGGCCGCGGGGTTGCTCATTCGCTATGTTGTGGTGGCTTTGGGGCCAGTGTTGGACATCGCCAACAAGGCCATGCGCATGAAACGCACGCCTGGGCTCTTTCGGCAGTTGCTCGTTGAGGCGCTGCACGAACCCCAGGTGTGGGCCGCATGGCAGCATTTGTGGGTTGTGGCCGTGATCGCCACGATCGCCGTGTTTGGCCTGCTGGCGTGGGCGCGCCGGCAGCGGCGCGTGCTGGCCGAGAGTGTCGCGCTCTTGGCCGTGGGGTTGTTGGCCGCGGGGCTGAGCGTGGTGGTGGCCTACTATACTTGGGCTGAACTGCAGCGTTTCGCCGTGTTGCTGGCTGAAAAAGAGGGGCGGGACTTGGTGCTGCAAGTCGCGGCCATGGCCGCGGGCGCAGGGGCGTTGTTCGCTTCGTGGAAAGTGTGGCAGCAGGCCGTGGATGCTCCGGGCACGCGTGGGTTTGTGGCCAAAGCCGCGGCCGCGCTGTTGCTCATGATCGGCGGGTGGCTGCTGTTGGCCGAGGTGCCGGTGGCCATTCGCGCCGGCGACCGGGATGTATGGCGTGGGTTGGTCATTACCGTGTATTACTCGGCCGGCACGGTGCCGTTCCAACTGGCTTTGGGGTTGTTCTTCGCCGTGCTCTTGTTCCAAAATGTCAAGGGTAGGGAGATTTTTCGCGTTATTTACTTCATGCCTTATGTGACGCCCGCGGTGGCCAGCGCGGCCGTGTTTCGGCTCATGTTTTCCCCGCGCGCGGCCGGACCGGTCAACGCGGTGCTCAACCGGCTGGGCATTCCGCCCCAGCGTTGGCTCATGGAGCCGCGCGGTGTCTTCCAACTCTTGGCCGAGGCCGTGGGGTGGGACATCCCCGCGTGGGCGGCTGGGCCCAGTTTGGCCTTGGTGGTCATCATGCTTTACTCCATTTGGACCTATGTGGGCTACGATACCGTGATCTACTTGGCCGGCCTGGGCAACATCCCCCAAGAACTCAAAGAAGCCGCGGCCATTGATGGCGCCAACGGCTGGCAGATCTTCCGGCATGTGATTCTGCCCTTGCTGTCGCCGACCACCTACTTCCTCTCGCTCATCGCGGTCATTGGCACCTTCAAGGCCTTCAACCACATCTATGTGATGCGCGAGGCCGGTGCCCAAGGTACGGTCAACACCTTTAGCGTGGTCATCTTTGACGAGTTCTTCACCAAGACGCGCTACGGGTACGCATCCGCGCTCGCGTTCGTGCTCTTTGCGGTCATTCTCACGTTGACGTATCTGAACAATCGCATCCAAGGCTCTCGGGTGTTCTACCAATGAGACGCCCCCGGCTTTCGACAGTGGGCAAGGCCACGGCCATTTTGGCCGTGTTTTTCGCGGTGGACAAAGGCTTGGCCTTTGTGCGCCAGGTGCTCATCGCCCGAGAGTTTGGCCTCGCACCCGAGTTGGACGCGTTCAACGCGGCCAACAACCTGCCCGATTTGCTCTACGCGCTGATTTCGGGCGGCGCGTTGGCCATGGCGTTCATCCCTGTGCTGTCAGAGGTGTTGACCCACGAGGGGCGGGCGGCGATGTGGCGCTTGTTCAGCCAGGTCGCCAATCTGGCCTTTGCCCTGACCGCGGGGTTGTCGGTGCTGTTGGCCGTGTTCGCGGCGCCCCTGGTGCGTTGGGAGTTGGGCATCGCGCCGGGCTTCGAGCCCGAATGGCAAGCCCTCACCGTGAACCTGCTGCGGCTCAATCTCATCGGCACGTTGATCTTTTCCATCAGTGGCCTGGTGTCCGCGGGTTTGTACGCGAATCAGCATTTCTGGCTGCCCGCGCTCGCGCCGGTGATGTATAACCTGGGCCAAATTTTCGGCATCGCGGTGTTGGCCCCGGGGGAAGGGCTCCGCGTGGGCCCGGTTGCGCTGCCGGGGCTGGGGTTGGGGGTGTATGGCCTGCTCTACGGCGTCATTCTGGGCGCGTTGCTGCACCTCGGCGTGCAAGTGCCAGGGCTGCTGCGCTATGGCTTTCGTTGGTGGCCCGAACTCACCTGGCGCGCGCCGCGGGTGCGCCAGGTATTGCGCTTGATGGGGCCGCGCGTGGCCACGATGTTCTTCATTCAACTCATCTTCTTGGCACGCGATAACTTGGCCTCCCGCTTGGGCACCGGCGCGGTCACTGCTCTGGCCTATGGATGGTTCATTATGCAAGTGCCCGAGACATTGCTGGGCACCACCATGGGGTTGGCCCTGCTGCCCACCTTGTCTGAGTTCAGCGCCCGCGCGGATTGGGAAGGCTACACCCGCGCCTTGAACCGGGGCGTGCGCGCGGTGTTGGCCATGACCGTGCCCGTGGCCGTGGTGTTAGGGGTGGCCTTGCCAGGCTTGTTGGGCATTTTGGGGCTGGATTTTCAAGATACGCGGTTGGTGGTGGCCACCACGCGCGCCTACCTGGCGGGCATGGCTGGCCACGCGCTGTTGGAACTCGCGGCCCGCGGCTTCTACGCGCGGCAGGACGCGCGCACGCCCCTGTTGGCCGCCGCGTGGAACACGGCCGCGTATCTGCTTTTGGCCGTGTGGGTAGGGCGTTCATTGGGCGCGGCGGGCATTGCTCTGGCCAATGCCCTGGCCTTTACCAGCGAGGCCTTGCTGCTGCTCTATTTGACCGCGCGGCGCTATCCTCGGGTGCTGCGCCTGGACGGCACATGGTGGCGCACCATCGCCGCGGCAGGCTTGGGCGGCGCCGCGGCTTGGGCCGTGCTGCAAGGGCTGGGTGGCGGACTGCTCGCGGGCCTGACGGCCGCGGTAGCAGGAGGGCTGTTGGCCCTGCCGTGGATGTGGCCGGACGTGCGCGCGCTCTTCGCCCGCGCGTAACGCCAAAATCGATCCCTCCAACCAGCGCCCTTCGACCGCAAGCCCGCCTTTGGCGTACACATGACGCCAAAAAACGGTACAATGAAAATAAGCCGCCGCGGCACGGCCATCTCGGAGGCGGGGTCGAAAGCCATGCCCAGGATCTTGTATTTTTCCTACGACTACACGCCCCATGACCATCGTTTTTTGCAAGCCCTGGCTGAACGGGACGAATACCACGTCTATTACCTGCGCTTACAGCGGGGGCCGCGCACGCTGGAAGCGCGGCCGGTGCCCGAGGGCGTCACCGTGGTCGAGTGGCTCGGCAACCAGGGCCCCTTTCAGTGGGCGCGTTTGCCGGCTTATACCGATGGATTGCGCAAGGTGCTGCGCGAAGTGCAGCCCGACTTGGTGCACGCCGGGCCGGTGTTGCCCGTGGCGTTCATCGCGGCTTGGGTGGGCGCGCAGCCGTTGGTGGTCATGTCGTGGGGCTCGGATGTGCTGCACGAGGCCGGGCGTAGTTTGTTCAATCGAGTTGCAGCGCGCTTTGCCCTGAGCCGGGCCGACGTGTTCGTAGCCGACAACCGGGTGGTGGCTCGCCGAGCCCGCGAGTTGGGGCTGCCGCGCAGCACGCCGCTGGCCGTGTTCCCCTGGGGTGTGGATTTGGCACGCTTTTCACCCGACCCCGCGCTGGGGGAGCGGCTGCGTTCGCTGTTGGGATGGCGTGACGCGTTTATCGTGCTGCACACCCGCTCGTGGGAACCGATCTATGGCGTCGATGTGGTGGCGCGCGCGTTCGTGCAGGCCAGCCGCCGTGAACCGCGGCTGCGGCTGTTGATGTTGGGCGGCGGTTCCCAAGAAGCCTTGTTGCGATCCATCTTCGAGCAAGGCGGTGTGCTGGAGCGCGTACATTTCACTGGCCAGGTTCGGCAAGACGAACTGCCCAACCTCTATCGCGCGGCCGATGTGTATGTCAGCGCTTCGTACAGCGACGGTTCGTCGGTCTCGTTGATGGAAGCGTTGGCGTGCGGCGTGCCGGTGTTGGTGTCTGACATTCCTTCCAATCGCGAGTGGGTCTATCCGGGTCGCGAGGGCGAACTCTTTCCGCCGGGCGATGTCGACGCGCTGAGCCAATGCTTGGTGCGCTTCGCGCGGCAGTCGCCGCGCGCGCTGCGCAGCATGGCCCGCAATGCCCGCTTGCGCGCCGAAGCCCAGGCCGATTGGTCGCGCAACGTGCAGCGCTTGTGGGACGCCTATCGTTGGGCGTTGGCCATTGGCGCGCGTGTGCCTGCGCGTCCTTTGACCTCGGGCGGGGTTTGAACAGAAAAAGACACGGGCGCACAACATGAGCCCTCCATGAGCGCAGGCGCGCGCCCCTTGCCTTGGCCCCGAGAATGTGCTATTTTTAAAGCGCTCCACAGGCCGAGAGCAGGGGTTCTGCCGTATCGAGGTCGCGTAGATGCAACGGTTTGCAGAAAAAAGGACGCAGGGTTGTCAGTTCCAGGTTGGGCGTGTATCGCGCCCGCGCGAGAGGCGCGCCGCGGACCCTATGGCCGCGGCGTGGGTGTTTAACTCGGCCTGTGATGCTATTTCCCCCAGGAGGGACGCCTCATGTTGACCGATTGGAAGACGTTGCTGCAAACCCAAGCCCCGCGGACGGTTCCGCCCGAGAAGTGGCTCTTTCAGGGCCTGGAGCCCGACCCCGTGGACGAGTGGAAGCGCATGTTGCGCTTCGCGGCCTTGGGGCCGGACGATTGGGCAGCCATGGCCGAGACGGTGGAGGTCCTCTTTCGCCGTGGCACCGAATTGGTGGCGAACGTGTACGACTATTTGAGTTCAGTGCCCGAGACCGCGTCCATCTTGGGGTGGGAAGAATTCATCGACGAAGCCCACTTGGAAGAGCGGCGGCGTTTCTTCACCATTTGGTTAGCGCGCACCCTGGGCATGGACACCAGCGCCGAGTTCGCGGATTATCTGTTCCGGGCCGGCATCATCCACGCCGGGCACGGCCCGCGACGCATTCATGTCCCCCACGCTTATGTGCGAGTGTCCATTGGGTTGGTCTTGTCGATGTTCGCCGACTACATGCGCGATGCCCAAATGGATGGCCAAGTCGTGGCCCGAGCCATGATGGGTTGGAACAAATACCTGAGTGTGCAACTCAATCAAATGGAGTTGGGTTACAAAGTGGCGCGCGACCTGGACGAGGGCCGTTATCGGGTGCCTGTGGTGGTGTATGGGCTACTGCGCCCTAAAATGCCCCAACGGGAGACCCAGGTCGCGGTGCACGCGGACGCGACGGTGCAAGATGTGATGCGCAAATTCTTCAACTACCATCCCGCGGCCCGGCGCGAAGCGCTGGAGGTGGTGTGGGAGGGCCACGAAAAGCCCGATTCCCTGTGGATGGAGGTCGTGCCCACCTACCGGCTCAAACAAGGCTGGCGCTTGTTGGTCAACGGCCGCGAGATGGAATACCTGAACGGCGTGGACACCCCCGTGGGGCCCCATGACCGGCTGGAATTGTTCCCGCCGGGGCGTTGACCCACGGAGTGTTGACCGATTTGGACGGTCACGGCTTTATCCGCTTGTGTCCCATCCCCTTGTGAAAGGAGGTTGCCATGTTCGGAGGTTATGCCAATCGGGTCGCGCATATTGACTTGAGCAGCGGCACGGTGGAGTACAAGCCCATTCCCGAAGAATGGGCCCGCAAGTATTTGGGTTCGCGCGGCCTGGGCGTGCGCTACATCTTGGAAAACGGTCCTGATGTGGCGCCCGAATCGCCCGACAATCTGCTCATTTTCATGAACGGGCCGCTGACGGGCACCGCGGCCAACATGAGCGGCCGCATGGCCATTGTCACCCGTTCGCCGTTGACCGGCACGGTGACCGATAGCCATCACGGCGGTTGGTCTGCGGCTCGCTTGCGCTGGGCCGGCTTCGATGGCCTGATCTTCAAGGGCGCGTCGGACAAGCCCGTGTATGCCTATGTGCACGACGGCGTGGTGGAAATCAAAGACGCGTCTGAGGTCTGGGGCAAAGGCGTGCACGATACGGTCAAGTATTTCCGTGAGAAGTATGGTGAGAAAGACCTGAGCGTGATCGCCATTGGCCCCGCGGGCGAGAACCTTGTGCGCTTTGCCAACTGGGTCAACGAGGATGATCGGGCTTCGGGCCGCGGCGGTACGGGCTGCGTCGGCGGCTACAAGAAACTCAAGGCCGTGGTGATCAAGGCCGAAAAGCGCTTCCCCAAGCCCGCCGACCCCGAGCGCTTCAAGGCCGCGCACAAGCGTGCCCTGGCCCGCATCATGGACGAGAACAACATCACCGCGCCGCGCAAGGGTGGCCTTTCGGTGTTCGGCACCAACGTGCTGATGAACATCGTCAACAGCATCGGCGCGCTGCCGTCGTTCAACGGCAAGGCCACCTATTTCGACGAGGCCGAAAATGTGAGCGGCGAGACGGTCAAAGAGACCGTGCTGATTGACGACCCCACCTGCCACGCGTGCCCGGTGGCCTGCAAGAAGAAGGTGCGCTTGCCCGAAGGTAGCCCCTTCGCAGGCCTGGAGATGGAAAGCACGGAGTACGAGTCGATGTGGGCTTTTGGCCCCATGTGTGGCGTGGGCTATCTCGACGCGGTGGTCAAACTCATCGACATGAGCAACGATTTGGGCATGGACACCATCGAGGGCGGCAATGTGCTGGCCATGTACATGGAGGCCACCGAGCGAGGCAAGGCCCCTGAGGGCGAAGGCCTGGAATGGGGCGACTGGAAGGGCCAGATCGCGCTGTATGAGAAGATCGCCTATCGCCAAGGCGTGGGTGACATTCTGGCCGAAGGCACCGAGCGCGCGGCCAAAGCCTTGGGCGTACCCGATGCGGCCATGACCGTCAAAGGCCAGGCTATCCCCGCGTATGACCCGCGCGGCCTCAAAGGCATGGGCATCGCGTACGCCACGTCCAACCGGGGCGCGT
>Ga0256914_1004055_pt1 | contig 11266 bp, 7 predicted proteins | sample HulkmetaG_FD_191571 | JGI IMG/M metagenome (GOLD analysis project Ga0256914, IMG submission 191571) | Hydrothermal chimney microbial communities from Main Endeavour vent field at the Juan de Fuca Ridge, Pacific Ocean - Hulk | ecosystem: Environmental > Aquatic > Marine > Hydrothermal vents ...
GTCAGTTGTGAAGTCGCTTAGACGGATGCCTTGCCCCTTCTGCCGGGACTTGATCCGGTGGAGGACCGCTCCGCCGCTTGTTGTATTCAGACGGACCGGACACAGCAGGCGCGATGAGACTACTTCTGCCGTTACATTCTACTGCTGCAACAATTGGGCCCGCCCCTCGACTTTGATTCTCGAGCATGTTTTGTTCTGACACCTGAGCGGTCGCCTGAAAGCCAGAACCTCTTGTGCTCGAAACTCTCGGGGTGTGTACGTTCCGTTGTGCAGCTGTGGACATGGACGCGCGAAGAAACGGAACCGTCAGCACTTCTCCCGGCGAGTTTTGTACTGCCGCAACGCTGTGCAGGTGCCCCGGTTTCGCAGGAACACGCGAACGCCTGCTCAGAAAATTGTTGACAAAGTCGCCGAAACCTACAGGTGGAAAAGCTGTGGATAACTTTTGGATATCTGGGGTGCGCATTCGTTCACTGAAAATGGGGATTCTCCCTGGTGTAGGTGAAAAATGTCCAATGCAGCCGCTCTTGCTCTCGATATTTTGGTGTAAGTTGTGTAACAACAGGATGTTGGGTTGTGATCCGCGCGTAACAACCGTGTCCAGCGTGGCCCCCGTGCGAAAAGGCTACGTTCTTTGTTCTCAAAGCCTTGCCGAAGTCGTAGGCTCCAGCCCGGGTTGTCTTGTACGCAAAAAGCTGTGGATAACTTGACCTTTCCCTTGTCTCCTGTCGTTACCATCGGAGACACACAACATTCAGGACCGGGGAAGGGGCCTGTGGTTTCTGCGTGTAACGCGGAGTTGATGTGGCCTTTGCGCAAACGCAACGTTGCTTGCCGGGTCAACTTCTGGGGCATGGACCGGTTTCCACGGGCCCCGTTTGCCAGAGGTACTTTCAGGGGGCAGTTACTGTAAGCGACCAGGTTGTGACGTGTCGACCAGCGTTTGTGCAGGCGGACCGCCAAGCGTCTATTGACTTTAAGCCGAAAAATCGCTAAAGTTAACTCCAAGGCAGCTGCTTTCCCAACATTGGAGATGCGAAGAAGAGGATGAACGACTGGGCATACTTTGGCCTGTTTTTCGTGGTTCTGTTTGCTCTGGTGGGCGCGGCCGACGTCATTCGGCGGGCGCTGCACTGGCCTCCGGAAGTGACACGCAAGTCGGTTCACGTGATCACAGCTCTCCTCGTGGCGACAACGCCATTCTTGTTTCAGCAGAAGACGCCGCTCGTGGTGCTAGCGGGCATTTTCGTGGTCGTGAACTACGTGGGCGTTCGCTTCGGGCTTTTTCAGGGGATGCACGGCACCGAACGCCAAACGTACGGTACTGTGTTCTTCCCACTTGCTTTCATCGTTTTGCTGTACTGGCAGTGGGATCGACACCCGCTGACGATTGTCTTAGCGATGCTTGTCCTTGGCCTTGCGGACACCGTTGCTGCCCTCGTGGGGGAGAGTGTCCGGAGTCCGCACCGGTTTCGGCTTGGCCGTGAGCCCAAATCCCTCGAGGGCTCGGCTGCGATGTTCGTCGCTTCATTCGTCATCGTCCTGGCTGGTCTGCTGATTTTGGGGCCGTACTTCGGCGAAAGCGTCTCGGCGCGCGACGCTGTTTGGGCGGCGCTGCTCGCGGCTCTGTTCGGGGCAGCAGGCGAAGCGATTTCGTTTTCCGGTTCAGACAACTTGACATCTCCGCTTGCGGTCGCATTTGTTCTGGACCTTTTTCTCACCTACCCGAGTTACCAGGCGTGGGTGTTTACGGTTGGCACGGCGTTCGCCGTGGCGGTGGCCGTCCTCTCGTACAGGGCAAAGTTCCTTGATGCCGGTGGTGCTGTGTTGACGGCTGTGCTGGGGTCCGTCGTGTTTGGGCTGGGTGGTTGGAGTTTCACGGTTCCGATTCTCGCGTTTTTCATCCTGTCCAGTTTGCTGTCCAAGCTGGGGCACCGTCGACGGGCGGCCGTGCTGGACGTTTTCGAAAAGCACAGTACACGCGATTTAGCCCAGGTTCTTGCCAACGGCGGGATCGCCGGAATCCTGGCCCTGGCCTGGTTCTATTTGCGGCTACCCCAGCTCTACGTTCTCTACGTCGCGTCACTGGCAGCTGTTACGGCAGACACCTGGGGTACTGAACTGGGCGTGCTCTCTGGTCTCACCCCCCGCTCGGTTTTGAGCTGGAAACGGGTGGCCATCGGCACCTCGGGCGGCGTAACGATTGCGGGGGTCCTCGGTGGATTCCTTGGGTCACTGGTCATCGGCCTGAGTGGTTGGGTTTCCGCGGGGGAACGGTTTGGCGAGCTTTGGGGCGTGCGGCTCCTCTTGATCGTGGTCGCTGCGGGGGTGCTGGCGAGTCTGGTGGACAGTTTGCTTGGCGCCACTTTGCAGGCTCAGCATCGCTGTGTGAAGTGCGGTAAAGTGACCGAAAAGCTCGTGCATTGTGGCGTAGCCACAGAACCCGTGCGCGGGCTGCTGTGGATGAACAACGATGTTGTCAACGGATTCTGCGCCTTCAGTGGGGTGGTGTTTACTTGGGTGATGATTCACTCGTTGTGAAGCTTCAGTGAGATTCGACAACTGGTTGCGCGATTTCGCGCGTGGGTGCCCGGTGGCACCGCGCTGTTAACCTGCTCGTTCCTGCTTTGTTCTTGCTGTTGGTGACCTGAAACTGCGGAGGTAGAAGCCATGACGACGATTGTCGATGTTGTGGCACGTGAAATCCTCGATTCACGGGGCAACCCGACCATCGAGGTGGATGTGGCAGTTGAGTCGGGTGTGGTTGGCCGGGCGGCCATCCCGTCCGGTGCGAGTACAGGTGAGCACGAGGCGGTAGAGCTGCGCGACGCTGAGGACTCCCGCTACGGCGGCAAAGGCGTGTTGAAGGCGGTCACCAATGTGAACGAGATCATCGCCGAGGAGATCATCGGCGAGGATGCCTCGGAGCAGCCCATCATCGACCAGCTCTTGATCGATCTCGACGGCACGAAAAACAAGAATCGACTTGGCGCAAACGCCATTTTGGGGGTGAGTTTGGCTGTTTGCAAAGCGGCGGCTGGTACGTTTGATCTTCCCTTGTACCAGTACATCGGCGGCGTGAACGCCCGCACGCTCCCTGTGCCCATGATGAACATCCTCAACGGTGGTAAGCATGCCGACAACAACGTTGACCTGCAGGAATTCATGATTGTGCCGGCTGGGGCGCCAACTTTTTCCGAAGCGCTTCGGATGGGCGTTGAGGTGTTTCACGCTTTGAAGGGTGTGCTGAAGGAACGTGGTTACAACACAGCGGTGGGCGACGAGGGTGGTTTTGCACCCGACCTGAAGTCGAACCAGGAGGCCCTCGATCTCATCGTTGAGGCCATCCAGAAGGCAGGTTACGAGCCGACCAAGCAGGTGTTCATTGCACTGGATCCGGCGGCAAGCGAGTTCTACAACCCGTCCACAAAGAAGTACGAACTCAAGTCCGAAGACCGCGAGCTCACTGCCGAGCAGATGGTCGAGTACTACGAGACGCTGGTGGACAAATACCCCATTGTCTCGATCGAGGATGGTCTGGCGGAAGACGACTGGGACGGTTGGAAAGTGCTGACCCAGCGTTTGGGCAACGTCATTCAGCTTGTGGGTGACGACATCTTTGTGACCAACGTCGAGCGAATCCAGAAGGGCATCGACATGGGCGTCGCCAATTCAGTGCTGATCAAGCTGAACCAGATCGGCACGCTGACCGAAACGTTGGACGCCATCGAGCTCGCCAAGAAAGCGGGTTACACTGCGGTCGTCAGTCACCGAAGTGGCGAGACGGAAGACACCACCATTGCCGATCTGGCTGTGGCGACGAACATCGGGCAAATTAAGACCGGTTCTGGTTGCCGCACGGACAGGATCGCCAAGTACAACCAGCTCTTGCGGATTGAGGAGAACCTGCAAGAGGCGGCGATCTTTGCTGGCCTGAGTGTCATCAAGCGGAAATTCTGAGATATGAAGGTTGTGAACGAATCCAGCGAGCGGATTGGCAAAATCCGCCGCTGGATTTACATTTTTGTGGCTGTTTTCTTGGCGTACGTGTTTGTGTTCGGTGACTACGGCGTGTACCACTACGTCCAGCTGCTGCGCCGCAAAAAGAAGATTGTACAGCAGCTGCGTGACTTGGAGGAACGCAAGAAACAGCTCGAAGACAGTCTAAAACGGCTGCAGAACGATCAGTCGTTTCTCGAAAAGGTGGCCCGGGAAAAATACAAGCTCGGCAAGCCAAACGAAAGAATCTACGTGATCAAACCGAGCAGGAAAAGGTAGCGTGTAGTGGACGGAATTCGAGGGAGCGACCGGCTGGATACCGCGTTGTTTGCTAACAGCGAAAGCTCGGGGTTTGTTTCTTACCTCGACGTCGTGGTTTCCGGGAAGGTGTCGGTGGGCAACTGCCTCGCCGACGGGGTAAGCACGCGGTCATGTGGAAAAGAAGATGTGCAGGTGGTGAGGCTACCCTTCGTTGTGTCCCGTTGAGCGACCTGATGTACGTGTCATCCCTGTGAAAGCTGGACTGCGGCCGGAAGTCTCCTGTTTGGTTTTCACAGCCTTACTCTTTGCGGGCGGATGGTTGCCTTGGTGCTGGTACTAACGCTTGCATTGTTGTTCCAGGACCAAGGTTTTCTCAAGTAAGCGACGGACATCGCTCGATTTTCTTCTGTTTTGGGGAGATGCCTCGTTGGCGAAAAGAGATTCTGACAGCCTGAAGCGCCGACTTCGAAACTACTTTGCCACCGGACTCTTGGTTTTGGTACCGGTGGTGGTTACAATCTACATCCTTGTCCGCCTCTTCGTTTTTCTGGATGGCTTGCTGGGCAACCTGATTGGCGGTTTCTTAGGGTCTCTTTTCGGGACCGGGGGGGAACTACGGGTGCCCGGGCTTGGTCTTGTCGCCCTTGTTCTGCTAATCCTCCTCACGGGCATGGTCGCCCGGAATTACGTGGGCCGAAAGGTGATCGAGCTCGGGGACCAGATCATCACGCGTGTCCCCCTTGTCAACCGGATCTACTCCACGGTCCAGCAGATCAGTCGAGCGTTTTTCGCCGAAAAGCGTGAGTTCTTCAAAAGGGCTGTGCTGATCGAGTACCCGCGCAAGGGCGTCTACTGCATTGCTTTCTTCACGCAGGACACGCGTGGCGAAATTCAGGAGCACGTGGAGGAAGATCTCGTGGGTGTGTTCGTTCCCACAACGCCAAACCCAACGTCGGGATTCTTTCTGTTTGTACCGCGGGCGGACGTAATCGAGCTGGAAATGCCAATTGAGGAAGCACTTACGCTTGTGATTTCCGGCGGTGCTGTTCTTCCGGACGAACGCAAGAAAGAGGAACCTCTGATTTTGCGGCCCGATTTCCTCACTTTCCCTGAGCCGCCGCTCACGTTTTTCGAGAAGCTCTTGAAGAAGTTCCGTCTGAAAACGCCACAGCCGCCAACGCGGAGGTCCTGAGAAGTCTGGAGGTCTGTTCTGGCCCCTCGAGGCAAGATTGAACTGGCTGGTTTGGCACTCTTAACGGCGTTGCTGCCAACCCTTTGCGCGGCGCAGAGTCAACCCCTCACAATCGGAGCCTTTTTTCGTCAGGAGTTCAACACCTACCAGTGGACCTGGACTGTCGACTGGTCCCATGCGATGCCCGGCGGAGCCCGTTTCGCAGGGACGGAGTACTTTGCCAGTTCCCTTCTCGCACTGGCCGGCGGTGCAGACCGCTGGAAAGACGACCAGCGTCTGACAGCCTTGTGGCGACTGCCCGTCGGGCGAAACGCGCAGGTTTTGACGGGTGCGCGCGTCTACCGGTACTGGGACCGGCAGTCAGGTCTTTTGAACGATTACAGCACTCAGCAAGCGTTTGTTGGTCTTGAGTTCCGACCTCGAACGCATTTTCTCTTCCGCGGCGAGCTGGGACCAAAGCGCGACAAACGATTTTCGCAAAAGGACTGGGGGCCGGGCTGGCAACTTCTCGCTGAAATTCGAGCGCTACCGTGGCTGGAGTACGAGCAGGACGCGTCGCTTTTGTGGCAAAGGGATCGACTGGGGCCTCGTCAGAACGAAGACCTGCGGTTTTTCTACCGGCTGGGACGGGTTTTTCAGCCAGGGGTTGCGGACACTCTGGATGTGCGCTGGGATCGCTACCGACGCGACAACTACATGAACCCTGAGCTCGATCTTGAGAATTTCGCAGAGTCGGTTCTTGCCACGTCCAACAAGCTGCACTACGCCCTGAACGAAACCTGGCGAGCCGTGTGGCGAACGGAGTTTCGGAGCGGCCGTGTTGAGGTGCGGCAAATCGAGGCGGGCCGCGTTGTGCAGCGGCGTCGACGGAACGAGAGCGATTTCCGAAATCTGGGGCGCCTCGTTGCCACGAGTGATCGCTGGCGGGGCTTTGTGGAGATGAGTTACCGTAGCGCCGCCACGCGTTACAGGCTCCCTGTGGCGGAGCAAAAAACGCCGTTTTCGTCACGTCTTGCCTTTGTAGCACCCGACAATCAGAGTCGGTTCCTCTCTCTTGCCACACGCCTTGCCGGCATGTTGAGTGCCAGGGATTCCGTGACGTTCGGCGCGCAGGTGAGCCGGCTGCAGTACGACACGCCGGACACGAGTAATTTCGACGACCACGACGAGTTTCGAGTCGACAGTTTTTTCGCTTGGAAGCACTATCTGACGGCGAATCTCAACGTGGCCTTACGTGCTGGGGTGGGATTGTACCACCTGGTTTACATCTTCGGGGAGCGTAGCGCTGACAACAACTGGAACCGCGTTGTACGGCTGGCCCCTTCCGTTGAGCTGCGTCCGGCGCGAGGTACGCGTCTGCTCCATCGCTTCGAAGTGCTCGCCAACTACATCGACTACGACTTTGAACGGGAGCTGGAAGGAACGCGGAGTTTCGTGTTTCGTCGCTTCCTGGCCGAGGATTCGCTGCAAGTTGGCCAGAACCGCCGGTACGGGTTCCTGGCGGTGTTGCGGCTTCAGACCGAAGAGAGCGGTCGGCTGTACTGGGACGAATTTGCCGAACGTCCCTTGACCGAACGCGTGGCCAGGCGTGCCCGGTTGCTTGTCCGACGGCGTTTGGGGGTTCGAAGCAGGCTTGACGTTGGCTTTGCGTACTACGAGCGACGTGAACGCCGCTTCAAACGCCGTGGTGCCGGTGCACCGTACCTTAAGGAACCCGTAGGGACGTTCATCTCGCGTGGCCCAATCGTGGCATTTGTTTTCTGGAATCGGTCCGGTTCGTCGGTACAATTGTTTGCTCAGAGGCAAAAGGTGTCGCCGCTTGCCGGAGCCGTGTATTTCGCCAACACGATTGAGCTGACCGTACACTGGAACCTGTGAGGGCGCAAAGGGCTTCAAGAAATCAAGTGCAACAGAGAACCTCTTTGCGCTCAGCTGGCGAGCGCTGGTGGCAACGGACTGTGGATCGAGCTGCCTGCTGGTTGGCCGTACTTGAGTTTGTCGAACAGGATCAGACGGGCCTGGGGACTTTGGAGGTGGTAACGGCGGCTTGGGGCCGCACGGGTGGAGATTTGACGGCACGGATTCAGTTGGCGCCGAAAAAGACAGCACCCCGTACGTGCTGGGTAAAGTTGGGTTGTTGTTTTCTGCGGAAATTGGTGTGGTTTTGAAATTGCCGCTTCGGGCTGGAAACAACTCTGCCGGGCCGCGAGTTGCCGTGCCATTTCCCGGAAAGACCGAACGGTCGGAAGATCAGTTAACAGCAGTTTGTTTTCCGAGCAGATCCACCGGGCTTTTAAAGTGGATTCCTGCGGAGCGGGACGCAGTGCGAACTAGTGAGGAAGGGACGCGTGAAACGCCGTAACGGCCGGCCTGATTTCGAGATTTCTGTTGCTAGCACACCCGACAACATCCCTGTGGTCGAGGCCTTCGTGGAGGAAAAACTCAGAGAAAAGGTCCCTTCCGAAGACGACCGGGACAGCATCGCGATCGCGTTGACGGAGGTGGTTAGCAACGCCATCTACCACGGGAACAAGCAAGATCCCCGCAAAAAGGTTTTCGTCAGGGGCTGGATCGAGGCGGGGAAAGTTCGGCTCGAAGTACAGGATCAGGGCGAAGGGTTCGACCCGGGTTCCCTTGGCAACCCCCTGGACCCGGAAAACCTGATGAAGGATTCGGGTCGCGGGATCTTCATTTTGAAGGCGTTGATGGACGAAGTTCACTTCGATTTTTCCCGAGGTGGAACCCTGGTGACCCTTGTGAAGCTCATCGCTTCCAAGCCTGAAGCTGAGGAATGATCGTCGAGGAACTGGCGGCTGCTGTCTACCTGACGGCAGCCTTCGTTGTTTTCTTCCTGGGTCTGGCCATTTACCGGCACGGACCGCAGCGGACCCTGAACCGCGTCGCTGCCTGGATGTTTTTCTTTGCGGCTCTGGGAGCGACCACCGGAGGACTGGGGCTGCTGTCTGGCCCTTTGGTTTCGGGCACGGTCCTGGCGGTGAGGCTGGCGTCGGTGTGGGAATTGTTTTTCCCGACGCTCCTGACCTTCAGTTTACTCTACCCTCGCAAAAATCCGATGCTTGAGACCCATCCGCAGCTTGTTCTGTGGATTTACTTCCCTTACGCTTTTCACCTTGCGCTTCTTCTTTTCGTGGGGCACGGAGCCGAATTCTCGTTTCCGCCTCTGAACCTGGACTGGGCCAGGGGAGTGTTCGTCCCGATCCAGATCGTGTGGGTGCTGTTGACGCGCGCTGTGGAGGAATTTGTGCGCTTCCACATGCGCGCTTTTGCACTTGTGGATCTGGTCTACGCCGGTGTTGCTCTGGGTTTACTGGGACGTAGCTTTCAGAGTGTTGCAGATCCTCAGCTCAGCAGACAGGGTCGGCTTGTGGTAATCGGCCTTGGTGTTGGTGTTGGGGCGTACGCACTGGCTTTCCTGGTCCCTCGGGTGGTCAGAGTTGGCGTGTCGCCCTGGTTTGCGAATGCGCTTCTCCTGCTGGCGCTTGTGTTCAGCACAGCCGCCCTGGCCTGGGCCATTGTGCGTTACCAGTTTCTCGACGTGCGGGCCATGGCCCGGCGGGGATTGGTGTTGTCTGCCGCCTCCGGACTGGTTGCAGGCCTGTACTTGTTGACCTACACCCAGGTGCAACGCTTGTCTTCCTCGTTGCTCGGCTTTCGAGCTCCGGTGCTGGAAGTCTTCTTCGTTTTGGTGGCGGTGTTTCTTTTTCAGCCGCTGGTTCAGGTGCTGGAGAGCAGCGCAGAAAGGCTTTTTGCACGTGAGGTATTGGACCTGCGTTCGGCATTCCAGAAGCTGAGCGAGGATCTGGTTGCGTCGTTCGACCTGCAAGAACTGGCTTCCAAGCTCCGGGAACGCCTTGGTACGGACCTCGGACTCAGCGGAATCGACTTGTGGGTAGATGAGGGTGGGACACTGCGACGTGTGGACAACGGCGAAATCCTGACCGGCACACAACGCGAGCGTCTGGCGAGGCTGGAATTGCCCATTTTCGCCGCTGAGCTGAACGGGCGCGAGGAGGGCAGCGGACCAATGGGATGGCGAATGCCAGAAGATGCTCTTCTGTTACCGCTTCGTCGGGGCGACGCGTTTTTGGGGCTTCTCTTGGCGACACCGGTTCCGGGTAACCGATGGGGCTCTGAGGAGCTTGCTTTGATGCACGCGTTGGCCGGGCAGGTGGCCATCGCAGTCGAGAATGTACGGTTGCACCGTGAACAACTCGCCCGGCGACGTGTTGAAGAAGAGCTGGCCCTGGCGCGCGACATCCAACGGGAGCTACTGCCGGCTCGGATCCCGTCGAGTGTGAATTTCGAGTTTGCCGCGTTGACGATCCCGTCGCGTGAGGTGGGTGGCGATCTTTATGATTTCGTCGAATTTTCTGCCACCCGGATTGGTGTAGCGCTTGGCGATGTTTCCGGAAAAGGCGTTCCCGCTTCGCTTCTGATGGCGAATATTCTGGCTGCTTTTCGCGTGTTGGCCACTCCGGAGCGCAGTCCGTCCGAGGTGGTGTCGGCGCTTAATCGCCAGTTAGCTCGCAGCACCACTCCCGATCGCTACGCCACGTTCATCTACGGTCAGCTCGACGCCGACAACTTACGGTTCACGTTCTGCAACGCCGGGCACAACTACCCACTGGTTCGTTGGCCGGACGGTTCCGTCCGTTTCCTCGAGCACAGCGACATGGTGCTGGGTGTGCTCGAAGAGGCTGACTACAGCACGTGGGAAACGGAGCTACTGCCGGGGTCCTGCCTGGTACTGTACACGGACGGCGTCACCGAGGCTTTTAATCCCGAGGGAGAGGAGTACGGAGAAGAACGGCTGCTTGAGCTGGTGGCTGAGTGGGGAGGTGGGTCTGCTTCGTCTTTGCGCGACCGCATTCTGGAGGCGATCCGGGAGTTCGGCGCCGGGAGGTGCGACTACGACGACGTTACGATGATCATCGCGCGAGTCGTTTGAACGGTTGACAAACCGTAAGCGACCCGGGGACGCTGTGAGGTGTCGGGAGTAAGCTGGCCCCCGCGGAGCAGTTGCGCTGGACAGCCCCAGTCGACGGCTGATGTTCCGGTGGTTAAACGTCTCGACCCAGCTTTCGGGCTCTGGATCCGGTTCCACGGGAGCGCTCTGAGGTTCGCTCAGGCAAAATCTGTTCCCGTTGCCTCGGGCAGAGCTGGAGGGATCACGGTTACGGGAGAAAGTGGATGGCAGAGGGCAGTTGGCAAGCTGTGTTCGTAAGAGAGCAAAACGCAGAACAGGTGGGCAGGCAACCAGGTCGGAAGAGGCCGGGTCGTGCTCGGACCCGGGTACCGTTGTGGACCGGACTGCTTTTGCTGCTGTGCCTTGGGGATGTAAGTAGCGTTTTCGGTCAGCGTGTGGTGGCGGAGCGTGTCGAGGGCAACCGCCGGACCAAACCTTGGGTGATTCTGCGCGAGCTGAAGACGCAGGTTGGCGACAGCGTGACGCCGTCCGATCTCGAGGTGGATCGCGACCGCGTTCTCAACCTGGGTTTGTTCGAACGCGCCGAGGTGACCTTGCATCCTGGCCCTGAGGGCGACACACTGGTTGTCCGGGTCTGGGAGCGTTGGTACATTTTCCCTTTTCCGATTCTTTTCGCGAACGAACATGATCTGAGGAAGCTTTCTTACGGTCTCGGCCTGGCGCATTTCAATTTTCGGGGACGAGCGGAAATCGTGAGCGTGGTAGGATGGCTCGGTTACAACCCCGCTTTGCGGTTTAGCTACAGTAACCCCTGGTTCGGCGGCAAACACCGTCTGCTGGGCAGTCTGGAGGTGTTTTGGTCTTCG
>Ga0256914_1004056_pt1 | contig 11265 bp, 9 predicted proteins | sample HulkmetaG_FD_191571 | JGI IMG/M metagenome (GOLD analysis project Ga0256914, IMG submission 191571) | Hydrothermal chimney microbial communities from Main Endeavour vent field at the Juan de Fuca Ridge, Pacific Ocean - Hulk | ecosystem: Environmental > Aquatic > Marine > Hydrothermal vents ...
GATGTGGCCGGAGTTCGGCCGCCATGAGTTCCTCGAAGCGGTTGCCGAGTATGGCCGTCGTCAGAGGCGGTTCGGTCAGACCGGGGCGCAGGTCGCCTCCTCGTAAACCATGAATCGCGTCGTCCCCGGTCTCATCCTGGTTGCCTGTTGGCTGCTGCTGCTCTTTTTCGCCCCTTTTTCCCTGTTTCATCTTGTCCTGTTGAGTATCGGCGCCATCGGCGCCTTCGAGTACAGCCGGATGAGCGATACCGATCTGAAAGGTGTGCCGCGGCTGCTGATCATTCCGCTTTTACTGCTGCCCCTTGTTGCCGCCGGCAGCGGACGGCTTGACATGGTGGCCGCCGGGTTGCTGGTCGGCCTTCTCGGGGTGATCGGCCTGGCCCTTCGTTATTATACCGGGATTGACGATGTACGGCGTTTTTTGTCCGCCGCTGTTTTGGGTCTTGTCTACATCGGTTTCTGTCTGGCCCATATTGTCCTGTTGCGCTTCCAGAGCAACGGTATCGGCTGGTTGCTTGTTCTCAGCGCCGTTACCGCCGGTTCCGACACCGGAGCCTATTATGCGGGACGGAGCTTTGGCAGGCATAAGCTTTGTGTCGATATCAGCCCGGGTAAGACCGTGGAAGGAGCCCTGGGGGGAATCGCTGCCGGTATCATTGCCGCAGTGGTGATGACCCTGGCGGCTCTGCCCCATGATCTGCTGCTGCCGATTATTCCCGCCGCCCTGTTGCTTGTTGTTGTCGGTATTGTCGGTGACCTCACCGAATCGGTGATCAAACGCTCGGCCGGGGTCAAGGATTCGGGTACCCTGCTTGCCGGCCATGGCGGCGTACTTGATCGCGGCGATAGCCTGCTGCTCACCGCGCCCCTGCTCTTTTATCTGATCCACTTTGGATTTTTTTCCTGAACCTTTCCGCCATGAAGACGATTTCCCTGCTCGGGTCCACCGGTTCCATCGGCAAGAACGTGCTGGACGTTATCCGATCCCACCGGAATCGCTACCGGGTTGCCGCTCTGGCTGCAGGCGGCAATATCGATGAGCTGGAAAGACAGGTGCTCGAATTTGAGCCGGAGGTGGTATCGGTGGCAAATGAGCGTCTGGCAGACGCGCTTGCTCATCGCCTGTCCGGAGGCTTCCGTCCGCGGATTCTCCACGGTCTTCAGGGTAATATCAGCGTGGCGGTGCATGGGAAAAGCGAGATGACGGTCTCTGCCGTGGTTGGTGCCGTCGGCCTGATTCCCACCCTCAGAGCCATTGAGGCGGGCAAGGATATCGGTCTGGCCAACAAGGAAACCCTGGTCATGGCCGGCCGCCTGGTCATGGAGGCGGGGAAACGCTGCGGCGTTCGGATTCTGCCCATCGACAGCGAGCACAATGCCATTTTTCAGGCCATGGAAGCCGGGCGGCGCCGGGATGTGGCCCGGATTATTCTCACCGCCTCGGGCGGGCCTTTCCGCACCCTGGACAAAAGCGCACTGGAAACAGTTACCCCGGAGCAGGCACTGGCCCACCCCAACTGGGACATGGGGCGGAAGATCTCCATCGACTCGGCCACTCTGATGAATAAGGGCCTGGAGGTGATCGAAGCGCGCTGGCTTTTTGATATGGATGTGGACAGCATCGAGGTGGTGGTCCACCCCCAGTCCATCGTCCATTCACTGGTCGAGTTCATCGACGGCTCGGTGGTGGCCCAGCTCGGCCTTCCTGATATGCGCATTCCCATAGCCTATGCCCTTTCCTATCCGGCCCGCCTGGATCTGGACCTGCCGCGTCTTCATCTCAGCCGCTGCGGCGAACTCCGCTTCGAGGCGCCCGATTTCGATCGCTTCCCGGCTCTGAGTCTTGCCTTTGATGCCTGCCGCCGGGGCGGGGTCAAACCCGCGGTGTTAAACGCCGCCAACGAGGTGGCCGTTGAAAGTTTCCTTCAGGGTGAGATAAGATATACCGATATTGTCAAAGTGGTCGCCGCGGTACTGGAGCAGATACCGCCGGGCGACGATGGCGATTTAGACGAAATTGTGGCGGCCGACCGCAGGTCACGCCGTCTTGCCGCGGATCTGGTGGCCAACCTTGGCCCCGGGGGCGCGGTGTGAGCCGTTTCCGGCGCTGCCCCGCCGCCCAATGAAAAAAATGAGACGATGAATGCCTTCCTCTCCTTTGTCCTTGTTCTCGGTATTCTGATCCTGGTGCATGAGCTGGGCCATTTTCTGCTGGCCAAACTCTTCCGGGTCAGGGTGCTGAAATTCTCCATCGGTTTCGGTCCCCGGGTCGCGGGTACAAAGATCGGGGAAACCGAATACCTGCTCAGCGCCTTCCCCCTGGGCGGTTATGTCAAGATGTTCGGCGAACAGGCCGACGAGCAGGAAATTGCTCCGGCGGATCGCCCCTTCTCCTTTTCCCATAAACCGGTGTGGAAGCGTTTCGGCATTGTGGCCGGCGGACCCATTTTCAACCTGGTGTTCGCGGTGCTGGTGTTTTTCGTCCTGCTGTTGCTGGTGGGCATGCCCGAACCGCTTGACACCACGAGAATCGGTCAGGTAACCCCCGGATCGGTTGCCGAGAGCGTCGGCATCAAACCCGGCGATGTGGTGCTGCGGATCAACGACCAACCGGTTTCTTCCTGGGTCGAAATCTCCGAGGCGGTGAAGAACAGCAACGGCGAGCCGGTGGGAATTGTTCTGGATAGGGACGGGACCGAGATTGCGCTGGTCGCCGCACCGAGCATGGAGAAGATCAGAAATCTCTTCGGCGAGGAGGTTGAGAAACGCTACATGCTGGGCATTACCCGCGAAGAGAAGATCGCCTATCGGCAGGTCTCCATGGGGACGGCAGTCAAGGCCGCCCTTGTCCAGACCTGGGACCTGATTACGCTCACCCTCATGGGCATCGTCAAGATCTTTCAGCGCATCATTCCGGCAACGGAACTGGGAGGGCCCATCCGTATTGCCGAGATTGCCGGCCAGCAGCTGGAGGCCGGCTGGATGAATCTTTGCTACTTCATGGGGCTTCTCAGTATCAATCTCGGCATCCTCAACCTCCTGCCCATTCCGATTCTGGACGGCGGGCATCTGGTCTTTCTCACCATCGAGGGGATCCGGCGCAAACCACTCAAGACCGCGACCATGGAAAATTTCCAGCGCGTGGGTCTTTTCCTGTTGGGATCACTGATGGTCTTTGTTTTTTATAATGATATATTACGGATAATCAAACGGTGGATGGCCCCCTGATTCTTGCCGTGGAAACGGCCACCCGGTGCGGCAGCGTCGCCCTGACCATCGGTGGAACCCGGGAAGGCACTGTCCTGGCCGAGGCGAGCAGCCGGGCGGCGGTTACCCACTCCAGGCGGTTGCTGGGTGAGATCGACCGCATGATGAGGGAAAGCGGGGTGGGCTGGGGTGATCTGGCAGCGATCGCCGTCAGTGGCGGTCCCGGCAGTTTCACCGGTTTGCGGATCGGTATGGCGGCGGCCAAGGGCCTGGCCATGGCCGCTGAAACCGCTTTTTTAATGATCCCCACCCTGGACGGACTGGCGCTTTCCTGTTGTCTGAGCTCTCGCCGCATCTGCTGCCTGCTCGATGCCCGCAAGAAAGAGGTCTACTGTGCCTTTTACCAGCCGGATCCGGGCTCCGGACCGCCGCGTCGCGTCACCCCGCTGCGGGCAGTGCCGCCGCAACAGCTCCTGGCGGAAATCGCAGCCGAGCCCCATGTGCTGGTGGGGGACGGGGCAACCGTCTACCGGGAACTTTTTGCCCGGGGGGACAATATAACCATTGTCTCTCCCGGTGGTTCCATGCCGCGGGCGGCGCACATCGGCCTTTTGGCCGGAGACCGCCGGCAGCGGGGTGAAGAGGATGATCCCCTGGTTGCCGCGCCCCTGTATGTGCGGCCATCGGAGGCGGAGCTCAATTGGAAATAACGGGCAACGGTAATGATAATTCGTCGAAACACGCGACAAATCCAGGTGGGATCCGTGGCCGTGGGCGGTAACGCCCCGATCACGGTACAGTCCATGACCAATACCGATACCGCTGATGTCGGGGCGACCATTGGTCAGATCCTGCGCCTGCAAAAGGCGGGTTGCGACATAATCAGGGCGGCGGTTCCGGACATGGAGGCTGCCCGCGCCCTGACCAAGATCCGGCAGGCTATCGCCATCCCGCTCATTGCCGATATTCACTTTGACTGGCGTCTGGCCGTGGCCGCCATGGAGCACGGAGCCCAGGCCATCCGCATCAATCCCGGCAATATCGGCGGCAGGGAAAAACTGGCCCGCGTCGTTGATGCCGCCAAGATGCACGGAGTACCCATCCGGGTGGGGGTCAACTCCGGTTCCATCGAAAAGGATCTGCTGGCCCGCCACGGCTATCCGACTCCGGAAAAACCCGATGCCCTGATCAGCAGCGCCCTGCGCAACGTCGCCCTCCTGGAGGATCTTGGTTTCCATGAGATCAAGATCTCCATCAAATCCTCCGATACCCTGACCACGATCAACGGCTACCGCTTACTCTCGCAGCGCACCGACTATCCTCTCCATCTCGGCGTTACCGAGGCAGGCGGTCTGATTGCCGGTACGGTGAAGTCGAGCGTTGCCCTGGGCATTTTGTTGCACCAGGGCATCGGCGATACCTTTCGCATTTCCCTGACCCGGGATCCCGAGGAGGAGGTGCGGGTTGGGTTCGAGCTGCTGCGCTCCCTGCGCATCCGGGAACGCGGTCCGGAGATGATCTCCTGTCCCACCTGCGGCCGCACCGGTATAGATCTCTTTCCCCTGGCCGAAGAGGTGGAAAAACATCTGCAAACCATGGAAACCAACCTCAAGGTCGCGGTGATGGGCTGTGTGGTGAACGGACCCGGTGAGGCCCGGGAGGCGGACATCGGCATTGCCGGCGGCCGGGGAGTGGGGATTATTTTCAAAAAAGGCCGGGTGTTCAAAAAACTGCCCGAAGATGAACTGCTGCCGGTTTTCCTTGAGGAGCTCAGGAAAATGGAACGGCAGGCCCGTACCCGTGGGGAACGGAAGTAGGAGGTTGAGCCTTTTCCCTCGGCTCCTGCGGGATTACACGGGATTGGGTCGGATTATTTGTTGTCTGTTCGCCCGTCGGCATGCCCATGGAGCTGCCGGTGGATGGAGGCGGCCAGCTCCGGCCCGATGCCGGGAACCCGGCACAGCTCCCCGGGTGATGCCGCCAGCACCCGTTTGTAGCTGCCCAGACTCCTGAGCAGCTGTTGTTTCCTCCTGGGTCCCACCCCGCGCAGTGTTTCCAGCCTGGAATGCAGGGTCTTTTTGCGTCGCAGACGGCGGTGAAAGGTGATGCCGAAGCGGTGGGACTCATCGCGGACGCGCATCAGAAAGAGCAGTGCCGGAGAGTGGCGCGGCAGCAGAATCGCATTCTTGCGACCGGGACGGAAAAGTTTTTCCCCTTCATCATGTCTTTCCTTGGCAATGGCCACCAGGTCGATGCTGCCGTCAAGGTCAAGTTCCCGGACCACGGCCCGGGCCACATTGAGCTGTCCCTTGCCGCCGTCCAGGAGCAGGAGATCCGGCAACGGCCGTTGAGCGGTATCCTTTCCCAATCTTTTGACAAGCACCTCGCGCATCATGGCATAGTCGTCGGGTTCCCGACGGTTGCGGATACGGTAGTGCCGATATTCACCCGGGCTCTTTTCACCCCCCTGGAAACAGACGAGAGATCCCACGGAAAGGCGCCCCGATGTAGTTGAAATATCGAGGCATTCAATTCGCTCCGGCCTGTTGGCGAGTCGCAGTTGCCGTCTGAGGTGCGCTGCCAGGATCTCCCAGGATTCTTTCTTTTTTTGCCGGTCGCTGAACAGCTCCACGGCGTTTTGCCGGGCCATGGCCATGAGCTGCATTCGCGGGCCGCGTTGCGGGATTTTCAGGTAGACCCTGCCGCCGCGCAGCTTTTCAAACTGTCCGGTCAGCAGGTCACGATCTTCCGGTTCCAGCGGGAGGAGGATTTCCCGGGGCGGCGGTCGCCGTGCCGAGTAGTACTGGGCCATGGTTTCGGCGAGAATGGCGCTGTCCGTGCCCAGGGGATCGGCCAGGAAAAAAGACTGTCTGCCGCTGACGATCCCGGACCTGACAAAGAGGATGGCCACTGCCACCGAGGCATCGCGGCGGGCCAGACCAAAGACGTCCTGATCGTGAAAGTGATCGGCGACAATAACCTGCCGCTCCAGGGTCTTGGTGAGCGCGGCAATCTGGTCCCGGTAGCCGGCCGCCTTTTCAAAGGCCAGATCGTCAGCCGCCGCCTTCATCCTCCGGGTAAGGCCGGTGAGTAGCTCCCGGCTGCGGCCTTCCAGCACCATGATCACCTCGGAGACCAGTTCAGCATATTTACGACTGTCCGCCTTGTCCACGCAGGGGGCCAGGCAGCGCCCCAATTGGTGATTGAGGCAGGGGCGGGACCGTTTTCTCACCTCCTTGCCCTTGCAGCGCCTGAGCGGAAACATGGTGTAGAGCAGCTTCAGGGTGGCACGCATGGCCGAGGTGGAGGAGTAGGGGCCGAAATAACGGCTGCCGTCCCGGAGTCGGCGCCGGGTGACCAGGATTCGCGGCCAGCTTTCCCCGACGGTTACCTTGATGAGCGGGTAGTTTTTGTCATCCCTGAGGATTACGTTGTAGCGCGGCCGGTGTTTTTTGATCAGCGAAGCCTCGAGAATAAAGGCCTCTTTTTCCGTGGTGGTCAGGATGACGTCCACCCGTTGAACCTTGCGGAGCATGACCGCGGTCTTTGAGTGGGCGGGACCCGCATGGCGTGCATAGGATGCCAGTCTGCGGCGCAGGTTCCGGGCCTTGCCCACGTAAAGCACCTCGCGTTTGCCGATCATCTGATAGATGCCGGGTCCGTTGCTGACGGTCTTGAGAAATTCGCTGCGTAAAGCCGGGCAGGAAAAGGTCTTGTTCATCACTCCTTGTGCCAGATTTCAAGTGCCCGCCGATAGACCGGTGTTCGTTTGAGGCCCAGGTCGCGGCTGATATCGCTCACCGCCTGTTTAAGAGAGTTTCCCCGGTGCCGGTGCCAGCGCAGCAGCTCATCCAGATCTTCTGTTTCGGGTTGGTCCACCTCTTTTTTCCCCGCAACCAGAAGAACGATTTCGCCTTTCACCCGCCTTTCTTCAAGGTTTGCCGATAACGCCGCCAGGCCGGACTCTCTGATCTCCTCGTGGATCTTGGTCAGTTCCCGGCAGAACAGGCAATCACGGTCGCCAAGAGCGGAGAGCAGCTCCCGGACGGTGGCCCTGATGCGATGGGGTGATTCATAGAAAACCAGGGTGCGGCGAAGGGGAGCAAGGCTTTTGAAGAGTTGTCGCCGTTCCCGTTGACTTGCCGGCGGAAAACCGAGAAAACAGAAGGTGGTTTCCCGCAGACCGGCGGCGGCCACAGAGGCGGTGAGGGCCGAGGGGCCGGGGATGGGAACCACCCTGATGCCGGCCCTGCGCGCCTTGCGGACAACAACGGCCCCGGGGTCGGAAAGTGCCGGGGTGCCGGCATCGGAAACCAGGGCGACACTGCGGCCGCGACGGAGCTGTTCCAGCAGGGTGACGCTGCGTTTCCGTTCCTTTTCCCGGTAATAGCTGATGGTCGGCGTGGAGATGCTGTAATGGCTCAGCAGTCCCCGGGTACGGCGGGTATCCTCGCAGGCGATGAGGTCGACATTTTCGAGGATGCGAAGTGCCCGCAGGGTGATGTCTTCAAGGTTGCCGATGGGGGTGGCAACGATATAAAGCACTCCCGCTGCCGGCTGGTGGTTCATTTTGCAGATGGTGCAGGACCGGGTTGGGCTCCCGGGGTTCCCCGTGGCTGGAATCTCCTGCAGATGAGGATGTACAGCAGCACGGACCCGAGGATCAGGTAGCCGAACAGCTCGACGTTTTTGGTCTTCAGGATAAAGGCGATGATCACGGTGATGATGGCGCTGATGAGAAAAAACAGCGGCCTGGGCATCTCCTTGAGAACAACCCGGCCGAAATGGGTGAAGCGGATGTGACTCACCATCAACCCCACCGAGATTACGGCAACAACCGAAAGCAGGTCGGGGGGGGCGACCAGGGAGGCACCCAGAACCAACAGGGCGCCGGCGGGGCTGGGCAGGCCGTTGAAGATCCCCTCGGGCAGGTCGCTTCTCTTTTTGTCCACTGCGACAAAGCGGATCAGCCGGTAGGCCACTCCGGAAAAGAAGATGAGGCCGAAGAGCCGGGAAAAGGTGCCGCCGGAACGGCTGACGATATAGGCCGGCGCCAGGCCGAAGCTGACAAAATCAGCTATATCGTCGAGGTATGGTCCAAATTTGCTGCCGCCGTGTTTTTCCGCCATTCTGCCGTCAAAGAGATCGAAGAGCTGTCCCATGATGATCACCATGATCGCCCAGGCCAGATGACGCTGGTGGGTGAGGATGAGGCTGGTTATGCCGCAGATGAAGTTAAGGGCGGAGAGGATGTCGGCATAAAAACGATTGGCAACGAATTTGAAGATAATCGAGGCCGATGCCAGCACTATGCAGGCGATGAGCACCTCGTCACCCATGTCGATGACATCGGGATATTTATCCAGCAGGGCACAGAAGATAACGAGTCCAAAGCAGATAATCGCCTTGATCTTGCCGAAGTTGTTGGCGGCACCCGAGATTTTGAGCAGGGAGAGCACATGTCTCACCAGGAATTGTCCCAGCAGTTCGATGACAACCAGGGTCCAGACCAGGCGGATGGAGATGATACCCCCGGAGGCGAAACCGATCAGCGGCGGCAGGTAGGTGAGCTTGTCGCAGAGGGGGTCGAGCCACTCGCCCCTGGGAGTGACCAGGTTGCAGCTTCTGGCAACGATGCCGTCAACGCCGTCGAGGACGGCGGCAATGGAGAAGATGAGGATGGCGACGGCCTGCAGGTGGAGAAAGAAGTAGAGCAAATAGGCGACAAGTGCCAGAGCCGCCCGCTGATAACAGATGGCATTGGGATGCAGCAGCGCCTGATGGGAAAGGATATACTCCTGCACCGATTTTTTGCGGACCAGCCGTGAGCACCAGAAATAGAATCCGGTGGCCAAGGCGGCACCGATTATGATCACCACAAGCCTTTGCATGTCGTTTCTTCCTCAGGAGCGGGAGATTCCGGCAGAGCGGTTCAGGGCCCGGCGCATACTGCTGCGATTGCGCCGGCAGCCCTTCATTATGTACGACAAATATCCCGCAATCTCAAGGGAAGAAAGCTGCGGCCGTTAAATACGGTCGGCCCGGCGGATGATTTCGCAGAGTTCGTCGGCAATGGAGTTGATTTCCGTTTCGTCGTCTCCCTCCACCATGACCCGGATGACCGGTTCGGTGCCGGAGGGACGGACGAGGATGCGGCCTCTGCCCTTGAACTCCTTTTCGCGGGCAATGATGGCCTCGGGCAGGTCGGGCACATGTTCCACCTCCATTTTGCGGGAGGTGCGGACATTTTTGAGAACCTGGGGAAAGGTTTCCATGATGCCGGCCAGTTCGGAGAGAGGCTTGTTCTTCTTGATCATGACGCTTAGGAGTTGCAATCCGGCAAGGATGCCGTCTCCGGTGGTGTTGTGCTCCAGAAAGATGAGGTGGCCCGACTGTTCGCCGCCGAAACTGTAACCCTCCCTGCGCATTTCCTCGACAACATAGCGGTCTCCCACCTGGGTACGGACCAGGCGTCCCCCCATTTTTTCCATGGCCACTTCAAGCCCCATGTTGGACATGACCGTGGTGGCCAGGGTTTTTTTACGCAGTTTACGCTGCTTGATCATGTCGTTGGCGCAGATGGCCATGATATGGTCGCCGTCGACGATGCAACCCTTTTCATCGGCGACAATGAGACGGTCGCCGTCGCCGTCCAGGGCCAGGCCGATGTCGGCTCCCAGCTGCCGCACTTTTTCGGCCATGACTTCAGGGTGCAGGGCGCCGCAGTTGTGGTTGATGTTTTTGCCGTCCGGATGCACGCCGATGGTGGTTACCCGGGCGCCGAGTTCCGAGAAGACGTACGGTGCCACCCCGTAAGTGGCGCCGTAGGCGCAGTCCAGAACGATATGAAAGTCATCCAGGGTGTACTGTTTCGGGAAGGTATTTTTCAGAAAGACGATATAGCGGCCCTTGGCGTCGTCGATGCGGGAGGCCATGCCCACCTCGTCGGCCACCGGTCGCAGGGCCGCCATCTTCTGGGAGAAGATGAGATCTTCGATATCGGCTTCCCTTTCATCCGGCAGCTTGAAGCCGTCGCTGGAGAAAATTTTGATACCGTTGTCCTGAAAGGGGTTATGGGAGGCGGAAATCACCACGCCGGCATCGGCGCGCATGGAGGTGGTGATAAAGGCGATTCCCGGCGTCGGCAGGGGGCCGAGCAGCTGCACGTCGACGCCCATGGAGTTGATGCCGGCGGCCAGGGCGTTCTCGAGCATGTAGCCGGACTGCCGGGTGTCCTTGCCGATAACGATATGATGTCCCTTGACGCGGTCCTTGACCAGGAAGGCGATGGCCCTTCCAAGCTGCATGGCTATTTCCGTGGTCATGGGATAGGTATTGGCCACACCGCGGACACCGTCCGTACCAAAGAGTTTGCGCATATCTGCTCCTCTGCTCATGAGTGTTTTCAGGTGGATAAGATGAATTTTACTTTCATTGTCCCACTTGCACGAGCTTTTTTCAATTCTTTTTCAAAGCGGAGCAGGGTCATAGCCGCAGGAAGCGGCGTGTACTTGTCACAACCACCGCATCTTCACTTAAATCTGCAGCACCTGTGACCAAGTACGGTTTGGAAGGATGAGATACCGCGGAGTTATATATCCTCTGACCGCTTACAGCGGCGTCGGTAGGTGATATACCGGAATTCCGGTCGGTAAAACTCTAGCTGGAGCCGTAGCTGTGCAGGCCGGAGAGCCAGAAGTTGACGCCGAAGTAGGTAAAAAAGACGGCGATAAAGCCCAGGATCGCCAGCCAGGCAATGCGACTGCCCTGCCAGCCGCGGGTGAAACGGGCATGCAGGGTGGAGGCGTAAACGAACCAGGTGATGAGTGACCAGGTCTCCTTGGGATCCCAGCTCCAGTAAGTTCCCCAGGCCTCATTGGCCCAGACGGCACCGGTGATGATCCCGGCGGTGAGCCAGAGAAAGCCGAAGACAATGGTCTTGTGGGTGACGTCGTCGATTACCTTGAGGGCGGGCAGGGAACCGGTGAGGGTTTTATCGGAGAGATTTTTGCGGATGGCTGATTTTTTCAGCAGGTACATCATCCCCAGGCCGCCGGC
>Ga0256914_1004057_pt1 | contig 11264 bp, 11 predicted proteins | sample HulkmetaG_FD_191571 | JGI IMG/M metagenome (GOLD analysis project Ga0256914, IMG submission 191571) | Hydrothermal chimney microbial communities from Main Endeavour vent field at the Juan de Fuca Ridge, Pacific Ocean - Hulk | ecosystem: Environmental > Aquatic > Marine > Hydrothermal vents ...
CAAACTTCAAGAACTAATTACTCAAGGAAAAGCCGACGGCGCAAAACGATATCAAGAAAATTTGGAATGGTACAGGGAAAATCAACGAAAAGTAATTAAAAACTGGCGTATGCCCGAATATAATTGGTGATAAAATGAATCAAGATTTATCAAAAGAAAATAAAACTATTAACGAAATAAAAAATACTTTCCATTCAGCGGAAACAAAGCTTCAACGAAATAACAGAATAATAGTTAAACTGAGGAGCGATTTAATTCCACCGTTTCTCAGTTATGCAAAAAATTATTTGTCGTTTAACCATCTCTCGCACTTTTCTTGTGTCGATTGGATTGAAGATAATGAATTCGAATTAGTTTACATTCTCTATTCTTACGAAAAGAATTTAATTGTAATTGCGAAAACCAGAATTAATAGAGAGAAAGCGGAATTCGTAACAATAAAACATTTGTGGCGACAAGCGGAAACTTATGAACGGGAATTGCACGAAATGTATGGAATTAATTTTATCGGTAACGACAGACTAAACGAATTTATTTTGGAAGACTGGGACGATACACCACCAATGAGAAGAGACTTCGATACGGTACGGTTCGCAAAAGATAATTTTTATACCCGACCGGGCAGAGAAGATGCACAAGACGTGCGCGAAACAATTACCCAAAAAAGCGGAGAAAAAATTCCGGACTTTGCAAAAGAATTTTCCGTTAGGAATTTAAAATGAGAGAAAAAGAAACAACACTGTATTTCGGACCGCAACATCCCGGTATAACCGGGAACATGATGGTAAAATTAAAAGTTGCCGGCGATACAATTATCAAAGCCGAAACACATGTAGGTTATTTGCATAGAGCCTTCGAAAAATTAATGGAACAAAGAACATGGATGCAGTCGTTCCCGATTGTATGCCGCATTTGTGTGCCCGAACCTGATCCGAACGAAGAAAATCTTGCCCGAGCCGTTGAAGAAATTGAAGGCAGAGAAGTACCCGAACGAGCGAAATACATACGGGTTATGGTCTTGGAGCTTTCCCGCCTCGCCGCATATTTCCTTTGGATGGGCGGGCAATCGGGAACTGCCGGTTTATATACCGTTCCCCAGTGGAGTGTCGGAGATCGTGATTACATTCTCGATCTATTCGAGGAACTAACCGGCGGAAGAATTTATCACATGTATATTTGGGCGGGAGGCGTTAGGCGCGATTTGCCCGAAGGTTTTGCGGACAAAGTTTTAAAAACGATGGATTACATCGAGAGCAGATTGCCGGAATACGATAAATTGATGTTCGATAACGCTATATTCCAAAAACGCGCAAAGGGTGTAGGAGTTATTGATAAAGAAAAAGCTCTGGAATGGGGAGTTGTTGGTCCACCTTTGCGCGGTTGCGGTATTCAACATGATGTTAGAAAAGACGAACCGTACGAAGTTTACGATAAATTGGATTTTGTCGTACCGACATACGAAGGCGGTGATATTTGGGCGCGCGCTATGGTAAGACGAATGGAAATGGAACAATCGATTTCGATCATCAGGCAAGTAATAGAAAAAATGCCCGGCGGTGAATATTACAATAAAGTTCCAACCCCGCTGAACTGGTATGTACCTCCGGGGGAAGCTTATGTGAAAACCGAATCGGCAAGAGGAGAATTCGGCTATTACGTTGTAAGCGACGGTTCGTTAAAACCGAGACGTATTCACGTTCGCGGACCTGCGTACGTCCACGGTGTTTCCTTACTCGAAAATATCTTAGTCGGTGCCAATATTTCCGACGTTGCATTGATAATGAACAGCTTGGGTGTTTGCCCACCCGAAATTGAAAGATAGGTAATAAAATGGCTATAAACTTAAAAGGAATAATTTCTCCGTACAACGCATTAAAACAAGCCGGAAAAAAACCGCACACGGTTCAATATCCGTTTGAAAAAAAAGAAGCGGCTGACCGTTATCGCGGTTTTCATTACAACGATTTGGAAGAATGCATCGGTTGCGGTACATGCGCAACGATTTGCCAAAACGAAGCTATAGATATGATTTTTATCGAAGGATTCGAAACTACCACCGGCGATTCGGGACTTCGCCCGCGAGTGGACAACGGAAGATGTTGCTGGTGTGCACTTTGTGTGGAATCGTGCCCAACCGGCTCCTTAAGTTTAACGAAAGATTATTTATATGTTTCCGACGATCCGGATTCTTTTCTGCTAATTCCCGGTTTGGATAACCCGGAAGGAAAGGAAAAACTTTCTTGGGTAAGCGATGGTAATTCCTTGTTAGATTATCAACGCGTTCCAATGCCTGAACTTGAAGGTAAAGAAAGGGTGAAATCTTTCGCCGAAGTTGTTCTGGGTTATTCGGAAGAACAGGCGAGAGCGGAAGCCGCCCGTTGTGTGGGGTGTGGAATTTGTACCGATAACTGCCCGGTACACATGCACATACCCGAATACATCAACGCAATTGCACGCGGCGACGACGAAATGGCGGTTAAAATTATTTACGACAATAACCCGCTCGGAGAAACCTGTGGTAAAGTTTGTACAAGACGTTGCGAAGAAATTTGCGCGGTAAGTAAACGCGGAGAACCGATTGCCATACGTTGGTTGAAACGTTATGCAACGGAAAAAGCCAAAAACAAAGATATCTTGAAAGAAATTGTTAATCCTACTATTCTCCCGCCGAACGGGCATTCAGTTGGAATAATCGGAGCCGGTCCCGGCGGTTTAACTGTAGCTTACTACTTGGCTTTGCGCGGATTCGATGTTACAATCTATGAAGCAAAAGATCATGCAGGCGGTATGATTATGTACGGAATCCCAAAATACCGCTTACCTTTGGATAGCATCGACAAACAAATAGAATACATGAAAAGTATCGGTGTAAAAATTTTGTTTAATACAAAAGTCGGGAAAGATATTTCTTTCAGCGAGTTGAAACAAAAACACGAAGCAATTTACATAGGAATCGGATTTGAAGTGCCGTACAAACTAGGAATCAAAGGCGAAGACGCTGAAGGTTCGATACAGGCAATTAATTTCTTAAGAGCAATTAACAGTGAAAAACACGTTGAGATAGGTAACAAAGTTGTTGTAGTCGGCGGTGGAAATGTTGCAATAGACGCGGCAAGGGTTTCGAGAAGATTGGGCGCCGAAGTAACAATACTTTACAGAAGAAGAGTTGAAGATATGCCGGCAGATTGGGAAGAAATCGAAGGTGCCGAAGACGAAGGTGTAATTATTCATCCGCAAGCCATTCCACTGGAAATTATTACCGACGAACATAATAAAGTTAAAGCAATTAAATACGCGAACGCGGAAATGATTCCCGATCCGCAAGGCGGCAGACCCAGACCTAAAATAATTGAAGGTGACGAACACATTATTGAAGTAACAAGCGTTATTGCGGCAATCGGACAAGAGGCCGATTATTCTTTCTTGCCGGAGGAAGTACTTAACGCTATAGAAATAAAACGTGGCAGAATCGTAGTAAACGAATATCAGCAAACAAAATTACCTTGGCTTTTCGCCGGCGGTGATATTGCCAACAGAAGAGCCGATGCTATTAGCGCTATTGCCGACGGATACAGAGCTGTTCAAGGAATCGAAAAGTTATTATTAAATGAGGATATAAAAAATGGCGGACGTCTCAACTAAATATTTGGGGTTGGAATTAAAAAATCCAATCATTGCATCCAGCTCAACATTAACCGAAAGTCTTGATAATATTATAGAATTGGAGAAACACAATGCTGCAGCTGTTGTGCTGCGTTCCATTTTCGAAGAAGAAATTACAATGGAATCGGATCATTTCACCAGAGAAGCCGTTCGCGAAGGTTTCCCCGAAGAACTATTCGATTATTACGATAAAAAAATAAAACAAAAAAATACCGATGAATATTTAAAATTAATTTCCGATGCGAAGGCAAAAACAAATATCCCGATCATCGGAAGTATAAATTGCTTCTCTGCGCACGAGTGGACTTACTTCGCAAAAAAAATCGAAGAAGCCGGCGCTGATGCATTGGAATTGAACTTATTTCTGCTTCCTTCAAAACCGGATTCCACTTGCGAGGAAAACGAAAAGCTGTACTTTGATATTATCGATAAAGTGTTAAACGAAATTTCAATCCCTTTAACTCTTAAAATCAGTCACTACTTTTCAAACCTTGCCGCAACCATTGAAAAACTTTCCAAAACGGGAACCAAGGGTCTGGTTTTGTTTAACAAATTCTTTAGTCCCGACTTCGACATAGAAGAAGAAAAAGTAATACCGACGTACATTTTCAGCAACCCGCAAGATATCGCATTACCGTTAAGGTGGATTTCGATAATGTCCGAAAGAGTAAATTGCGATTTAGCTGCATCAACCGGTGTTCATGACGGCGAAGGATTAGTTAAACAAATACTTGCCGGAGCCAAAGCGGTTCAAATAGCTTCCACGCTTTACAAAAACGGAATGGAACAAATAAATATTATGTTAAGCGAAATGCAAAATTGGATGGATAGAAAAGGCTACAACAGCTTGAACGATTTTCGCGGAAAGTTAAGTTACGGCAAGAGCAACGATCCCGCTTTGTTTGAAAGAGTCCAATTTATGAAATATTTCGGAAGCGTAACCGACTGATAACAATCAGTGAATTGCTTTAGTTACTTCAATTCCCAGCTGTTCCATTCTGTAACGCAATTTCGAACGGGAAAGTCCTAATATCCTAGCTGCTTGAACTTGGTTTCCCTTTGTTATATCTAAAGTTTTAAGTATTAAGGTTCTAAGAACAATATCGGCTTTTACACCAGTCGGTGGAATTTTAAGAACAAATTCGTCATTGTTTTCTATTCCGTCTTTCTGCAATTTCAAAAATCCGAAATGTTGAGCTTTCAATTCATTTCCGTCTAACATTAAAACGGCACGCTCCATCGCATTTTTCAATTCCCTAATATTACCTTTCCAATGATAACTTTGTAAAATTTCCAATGCTTCGTCGTCAATACCTTTAATTTGTTTATTGAATTTCAGTGCATATTGTTTCATAAAAGAATACGCCAACAACGGAATATCCGATTTCCTTTCGCGAAGTGAAGGGATTTCCACGCGTGCAACGTTTAAGCGGTAAAACAAGTCTTCTCTAAAATTTCCTTTTGCAACTTCTTCTTCCAAATTTTTATTTGTAGCGGCTAAAATTCTAACATCAACGGAAATTTCTCTTTCTCCGCCTACTCTGTAGAATTTCTTTTCTTGCAAAACTCTTAACAGTTTCACTTGAATATCCAAAGTTAATTCACCTATTTCATCAAGCAGAATCGTTCCGCCGTTTGCAAGTTCGAACTTACCCATTTTGGTTTTGTTCGATGCACCGGTAAACGCACCTTTTTCGTGTCCGAACAACTCGCTTTCCGCGAGTTCTTTTGGAATGGCGGCGCAGTTAATAGGAATAAAAACCTTGTTTGAGCGTGGCGATATCTGGTGAATATATTTTGCGAAGACTTCTTTTCCGGTGCCACTTTCGCCTTCAAGCAAAATAGTTGTGTCTTCGCTTTGTGCCAATTTCTCAACCGTATTCAATAATTTCACAATAGCTTTGCTTTTTCCGAAATATTCGCGGGTAAGTTGTTCTTCGTTAAGTATTTCGTGCAAACCTTGCACTTCCCTTTTCAATTTCAAATGATTCATACACTTATCGAGAACGATTTTCAATTGTTCAATGTCGATGGGTTTAAGCAGAAAATCAAACGCACCGGACTTCATTGCTTCGACGGCTATTTTAACATCGGCGTAACCCGTAATCATGATAACCGGAATATCAAAAAATTTCTTCTGCAAATCTTTAAGAATATCCAGACCGTTATGCGTTGTCAGATAAATATCCAAAAGTATTACATCGGGTTGATGTAACTCGACCATATCAAGAGCTTTACCACCGTCCGTACATACATCTATTTCATATCCGAGTTTCGTTAGAACTTTTTTCAATGACAAACTGACTAAATTATCATCATCCACGATAAGTATCTTTGGTTTCATTTTACTCCTCGATTAATGATTTTGGAAAAGTAACGAAGAACTTCGTTCCCACGTTTATTTGGCTTGTAAAATCAATATCGGCTCCTATTTCATCCAACAGCATTTTGCAAACACTTAAACCCAACCCGGTGCCGTTTTGTTTGTTAGTATAAAAATCGTTAAATATTTTATTTTTATCGCTCTCGCCTATTCCGATACCTTGATCTTTAACTTCAAGAATAACCGAACCATCCGGATTTAATTTTGTTGTAATGAAAATTTCACTATTGATTTCACTTGCCTCAATTGCGTTTGTAATCAAATTCAAAACAACTTGCAAAATTTTATCTTTGTTAAATTTCAATTTCGGGAGATCAGATGCAAAGGCGGTTGATATATCTATCGATTTTCTTGCGGCGGTATTTTGTATCATCTCTATTGCTTGTTTAACAATATAATTCAAAGCATACGAACCATAGTCTTGATTCTTATTACGCGAGAAAGTTAGAGTATTATCTATTAGAATTTGAATTCTTTCAACCGCATCGAGAGAAGCTTTAATACATTCGGCATCTTCTTCGGAAAATTTATCGATCGACATATTAAGGTATTCCAGATTTAACTTAAGTGCAGAAAGCGGATTTCTGATTTCGTGCGTTAAACTGGCGGCTAGTTTTCCAAGTATTTTCAGTTTATTATTTTGGATGTCTTCAGTCAAAACCCGAATTGCCGAAATTGTTCTTAAATGGAAATTTTAATTTTATATTTTAGTTATTTTAGAAACAAGTTGCAATAGGTAGGAAGGTATATCTAAATAAAAATTTTTATTCTCTTATCTTACTTAAGCCTATATGAGTCGGCGAGAAAATCTGAAAATAAAGGACACTCCCAATGAATGTCCTTTATTTAGTTTTGATAAAGTTCTTTTAATATTGCTTCGGCAACTTTGTTAAGCACTTCTTCCGAATTGTAAAAGCCGGAAGAGATTTTGTCTCGGATTTGCGCCGCTTCTTTTCCGCTGATGTTTTGAGATTGAAGCAATTTCGCTTCTTCGGATATTTCAAGTTTATCCGTCAGTTTTTTCTCGCCAACTTCAGCTTTTGCCTTCTCGTGCTTTTTATACTGCTCGTGAAGCTTATTAATACTATTTCCCAATCCTTTAATTTGCACGGTATTACCTATAGATAGTTATTTAATTTTTTCTTGTTAATTAAATCTTTTAATTCACTTTTTATTTTTTTTTGTTCATTTTCATTTTGTTCAATAATATTATCGTAAAATAGTAAAATTTGTTTAACCTTTTCATTTAACCCTTGTGATGCGCGTCTCAGTTCTTCTCTGTTGTTTTCTTCCAATAATTTTTGTCTCAGCCGTTCAAATTTATCAATATTATAATTAATCCGCGAGATATTGTCTCTAAATTTATTATTAGCGTTAAAATTCGTAAGCGAATTTAACACGTTATTCAAATATCCTTCAAGAACCATTATATTTTCATGCAATGTAACGGACATTAAAATAACCCTGTGCCTCCGCCAAATTGCGAGAAATAACTTTGTCCGGCTAACAAATCGGCCAATTGAATTTGTAGTTGTTCGTATTTTTTACGCAAAACTTCCGCACCACTGTCAATCTTTTCGTTCTGATATGTAATTTTATCTGACAAATAGGAAATTGTATCATCGTAAGACTCGGTAATGTGAGCAATCACTCCGTCGATTTTAACATAGTTATCAACCAAATCGTACAAGCGCGTTGCTACCCCGTCGTCCGAAGCAAAAAGATTGATAACCTCGTCGGGTTTCGATTTGATTGCATCTTCCAAATCGCTTTTATCCGATAAAGTTAAACCCGATTCCGGATCGAAATCAATACCGATCTCCGACAAATAACTTAAATCCCCGCTATCCAAACCGGTTACTTGTTGATAAACGGAATTCGCAAGCGATTGTTTCAAAGTGAATGCGTTACTGTTTCCTGTAAATATTCCTCTTTTCTCTTTTGTCGAATTGTAATTGTCTTTAACATAATTGTAGGCTTCATTAAATTTCGAAATAAACTCTTCGACTTCGTTTTTAATTTCTTCAAGATCATAATCGACTGTTATATTAACAAGCGGTACACCGGTTTCCATTTTCTTTTTAAGTTCGAGCGTTACACCGTTAATTAAATCGTCTATGGTATTTGAACTTCTTTCAACACTCAAACCGTTAAATTGCAATTTTGCATTTAGTTCGTCTTCGGCATACAAATAACCAGCCGAACCATTTGAAGCAATAACACGGGAAGAAAGATTTAAACCGACTGTATCCAGAGCATTACCCGAAACATCGGCTAAAGTGATTGCATTGTCTTTTCCGCTTTCCCCGGCTGTAATCGTCATAGTTATATCACCGGAAACCGGAGCAAAAACAGACGCCGTTACGGCACCGTTGCTTGCTTCGTTTATTGCTTCGCTAATCATCTCCATTAATTCTTTATACGTTTCAACACCGGTTGTTTCAATGGATATTACTTCGTCATAGTCTCCGCTCGTAACTCTAAAAGTTAAAGTACCGGCTTGTACTCCTGAAGCTGAATCCGCCGTTTTCGTATCGGCAATAACGGAATCGTGTTTTGCGAGTTGATCAATTTGAATTGAATATGTACCGCGAATAGCTTTGTTTGTAGCTGTAGCGGTTAAGTAATCTTCATTTGAGACTTTAGCCGTTTTAGAATTAAACACGGAATCACTGTCTTTGCTTTTGAAGCTTTCGACAATGGATTCCAAAGATTTAAGCTTTGTTTTTAATTCACCCCAAGCATTGGAAAGATCCGTAAATTTCTCTTTCCTTTTTTCAAGGGGATATATTCTTCTATTTTGCTCATAATACCGGTATGTTGAAATTAAACTCTCAATACCGGAAGTTGTTAACAGATCCATACTCCCTCCCTCGAGTTTTCACCGTATATATTATCGAATCAAACTAAAGAATTTTTAACCAGGCATCCCTAAGCTCGGTTAAAATTTGATGCACCGAATCGAAATTTTTATTTCGCATTTCTTCCTGGCAATACTCATATAAACGACGAAGTCCAAGAGAAATTTCTTGTGCTTCTTCACTGTCGTATCTCAATGCACCGATTAAAATGTTCAGTGCTTTATTAGTTTTTTCCAAATCCCCAAGTTTACTGTTGGAAATAGCAAAATCGTAAACTTTGAGCAACAGTTTTTCGGGTGACGCTTCCAATATATCGTTTGCCAGATAAGCACCGGCACCGTTATTAACATAATTTCTTTTCAAAGCTGCAGATGTTTGATACATTTCAGTTCCCAGAATTATTTCGGAATTATTCAAAAGAAGGCTCCCTTAATAAAAAGGGAGCCAATGTTAATAATTAATATTAACCGAATAACTGCAATACTTGTTGCGGAGCAAAGTTCATTTGTGCATACATTGCAGTTGCTGCTTGAGAACCAATTTGAGCTTTAGTAGCATTCAATTGCTCAAGCGCCATATCCGCATCGAACAGTCTGGAATAAGAAGATTGCGAATTCAGGATTGCGGAAGTAAGGAACTCGTCTTTAGCATCGAGCCTTTGTACATAGTTACCGATAGCGCCCAATGCCGAATCTACAGCCGATTCAAAGTCATCCAGATCGAGTGCAGCAATCGAATCAGCGTCGGTTACTCCAACGATGTCATCAAGAGCATTTGCAACTTCGGAAGAAACACCGCTTACAACACCATCGGAAGTATCCGAACTACCGACCAAGTCGATTGAACCGTCTGTTCCGTATGTAATGGAAATAGTATCACTTGACGATGCGCCAACTTGGAAAGTAAAGCCTGCACCGGCACCGTTTGAAGTAGATACTAACAAGTCGGTGTTGTTAAATTTAGTTTGTGCGAATGCGCTCTCGATTTCTTTTCCGATAGCTACAATATCTTTTGCAATAGCTTCGCTATCACTAACGGGGTTAGCGGAATCTGCAATTTTACCCCGGATTTGTGTAATCATATCTTTGATGCTTATCAACTGGCTTTCGGCCGTTGCCAGCAAGTCCTTTGCAGAACCCACGTTGCCTTGAGCGGCCTTCATAACGGTAATTTTAGCATCCAAAGATTTACCAACATTGAACCCAGAAGTATCGTCGGCTACTCTGTTAATTCTCTTTTGAGAAGCCAAACGAAGTTGAGCTTTTTGTGCTTGAGTATTTAAGCGCGCCAAAGCATTGTACGCTCTTAGTGCACCAACATTGGTATTGATTCTGAATGATTGAGTTGACATGAATAACCTCCATGTTTTGTTTATTAATTATGCAAGCTTCCTTGCCTGCGTTAGTTGTTCACTTTTAATTCTCTGGATTTTCAACCAGCATTATTTTTTTCTCAGCTACATTATCGTTTTAGCTTCAAAAAAGTTTAACGTTTGGATGGATAATATTGTTAGGATGGCTGATATTGGTCTAAAATAGGTTGAAGTTTTGACTTTATATCATTTAATTTCATCATAACCAATTTATTGGAACCAAAATTTTCTTCTGCTAATTTGAGCGTTTCTTTAATTTTATCAACCCGATTTGTCTCCAAATAAATCGAAATCAAATAAAAAATTACGGAAGGATCTTTCTCTTGCAGAGAAAGAGAATATATAAAAATCTCTTCGGCATCTTCAAAGCTTTTTGCTTCCATTAAACTAATTCCGGTTAATACTAAAAATTTAGTGCTGTCTTTAAATTTTTCGAACATGTTAAAAAGGATGCCAATTCTTTTTTGAAAATCGAGTTTGGAAATGAGAGTTAAAAACAATTCCAAATTATCGTTATTAATAATTTCATTCAGCCGTTTTTTTTCTTCCTCGGATATCTCGTTTTTCAAAATAAGCTTTTTAATTATTCCGGCTTCTTCATTATTATTTTGATTTTCAAATTCCAATAAGAAATGTTCAAAATACTTTCCGTTTTGTACTTTTAGGGAAACCAACATAGCTTGATATAAAACCTTATCAACAGATATATTAACTTCTAAAAGTTTCTTACTATAATTATTTTGATTTAAAGAAATGTCAACCGCTGTTTTGCAATGGTGTAGAGCCGGTTCCACATTATTCAAAGCAACAAATATTTGAGAAGCGAGCAAATGGAGCCAAACGTTTTCCGGCTCATGTTTCAAACCGTTCAATACCAATTCTTGCGCTAATTCTAAATTACCGTTTCGCATTTGATAGTCGGCCATATTAAGAAAACTTACTGCTTTGTATTCGGGTTCAAGTTTTCCATCCCGTACTGCCAAAT
>Ga0256914_1004058_pt1 | contig 11263 bp, 10 predicted proteins | sample HulkmetaG_FD_191571 | JGI IMG/M metagenome (GOLD analysis project Ga0256914, IMG submission 191571) | Hydrothermal chimney microbial communities from Main Endeavour vent field at the Juan de Fuca Ridge, Pacific Ocean - Hulk | ecosystem: Environmental > Aquatic > Marine > Hydrothermal vents ...
GGCCGGTTGGATTACATCTTCAACAACGCCGGCATCGCCGTCGTGGGCGAGGTGCGCGACCAGGACATCGACCAGTGGCGCAAGGTGCTGGACGTCAACCTCAACGGCGTGGTGCACGGTTCGCTGGTGGCCTACTGGCAGATGGTCCGGCAGGGGTCGGGTCACATCGTGAACATCTCCTCGGTGGAAGGGCTGATCCCGTTTCCGGCCACCGTGTCGTACGTCACCAGCAAGTTCGGTGTCATGGGGCTCTCCGAGGGCCTGTGGGTCGAGGGCCGGGACCTGGGGGTGAACGTGAGCGTGGTGTGCCCCGGTTTTATCAAGACGCCCATCTTCGAAACTTCTCCCATGACCGGGTTCGACCGCCGGCAGTTCGTCAAGGCGCTCTCCGTCTGGGAACGTTTCGGCATCACACCGGACAAGTGCGCGCAGGTCATCCTGGACGGCGTGGCCCGCAACAAGCCGATCATCCCGGTGACGGCCGTTGCCTATATCATGTGGTGGCTGGGGCGCCTCAGCCCTACTTTCATGATGAATTTCGCCCGCAGGGATTTCAATAAATGGCGCCACAAGGCGCGCCGGGCCGAGCGGGCGGATATCCAATGACGCATGGGTAAACTTCCACTCCGGGTATCGGTCGAAAAGATGCCCTTCCTGGAGTTCACCTGTTTCATGATGACCATGAGCGTCTATCTGTTTTTCCGCAACAAGAGGGCGCGCTGAAATTGCGAGGCGGTCAGGAACGCATCGCTTTCCGGCGGACCCGCCCCGGGCGCCTTCGACAGTCAGCTGCCGCTGGAGGCGGGGGGAACTGGAAGCCTTTCTGGCTTCGCCCGACCGGGTCAGGCGGCTGCGCGCCATCGAACGGTTTCGGGATTACCGCATCGTGGTCACGGTGGTTTCGGCCAGCGCCTGCCTGGCCGGCCACGGGGAGGACGATGCATTTCTCATCGACGCCACCGGAGTCGTGGAACCGCCGGCCGACGGCGGGGGCATCTGCATCATGGCGTTGCATAAGATCTGGCGGCGCGTCATGCGGATGCTGGAGCGCATGCACACCTCCCGGGGCGGTGAGGAGAATTTTTAGAGCAAGATATTCGACCTGCCATGAACTGATATGGCGCTGGGCTGCCCCTGGGTGCCTGCGGCGGGATCCTGATGCGGGTGGGAATCCGCAAGATCGCCTGAAGCCGGGGGTGTGGGGGTCACCCACGCCAGCGCCGGTTGCGGCCTTTCGAGCGCCCCGGCCCCTGCCGACCACGGTGATTGTTCGCGCCTTCCAACAGTATCCGCGCGCCACAGGTGTCTTTATATAGACATATATCGTTTTGATAAAGACACAATGTCCCGACGGCCTACCTTTCGAAAACCACAACCAGCAGATATTGTAGTGTAATCATTAATCTAATGGCATGGCATGCCTTTTGCTGAAGTTAAGCGGGCAAATGAACCCGAAAGATAGGCTGCACGTCAACTTTTCAATTTTTCCGAAACACAAGGAGGAGACCCATGTCGGTATTCAAGGACAAGCAAATGGCCAAAGATCTTTTTGGAGACCTGTGGAACAAGATGATCAAGGAAACCGAATTCGGTACCAAGCTCAAGCAGAGCGGCATCACCATCCTGTTCGTGGTCGACGACCCGGACATCGCCATGTATGTCGATGAGAACGGCGTGCTTTTCGACGACGAGGCCAGGGCCAAGGTGCCGGTGGTCACCATGAAGATGAACGGTGACATGGTGCACAAATACTGGCTGAAGAAGGTCAACATCCCCAAGGCTTTGGCCATGCGCCAGATCAAGGCCAAGGGCCCCGTCAACAAGGTGCTGCAGATTCTGCCGTTGCTCAAGCCCGGACAGGAGCTTTATCCCGAGTACTGTAAAAAATTCGATCTGCCCATGGATGCCTGATCAGGGAGGAGCCGGGATGGATTATTTCGACATCAACATTGACCTGACCGCAGAGGACAAAGCCATTCGGTCGGCGGCTCGGGAGTTCGCCCGCAAGGTCATGCGTCCCATCTCCCTTGAGCTGGACCGCATGACGGCCGAGGAGGTGGTCGCCGAAGGTTCGCCCCTCTGGGAATTTTTCAGGAAAGCATACGAACTGGACTTTCACACCATCCTGCTGCCCGAGTTCTACGGGGGCCAAGGACTCAGCCCGCTGCAGATCCACCTGGTCTACGAAGAGTTCGGCTGGGCCAGTTTCGGACTGTCGGTCCACCTCGCGGTGGCTTGTTTTCCGGCCTACTGCGCCTGCATGACGGCCGACGAAGAACTCGTGGAGACCTTTGTCAGGCCTTTCTGCGAATGCCGCGACGGGAGCATCCGTGGATGCTGGGGTATCACGGAACCCGAGCACGGTTCGGACGTCATCGCCATCGGGGAAGACTACTTCTCCTCCGCCGATCTGCAGGGCAACCTGCAGGTGACCGCCGACGGTGACGAGTGGGTGATCAACGGGCAGAAATCGGCCTGGGTGTCCGGCGGAACGGTGGCCACCCATGTCCTGCTGCACTGCCAGATGGATCCTTCCCGGGGGTTCGCCGGCAACGGGCTGTGCATCGTCCCCCTGGACCGCAAGGGGGTGTCGCGGGGGAAACCGCTGGAAAAAATCGGCCAGCGCGACCTCAACCAGGGAGAGATCTACTTCGACAACGTGCGCATACCGCGCAGCTGGATGATCGCCGAGCCCGATTTCTACGTCCCCATGCTGGACATGATCCTGGCCTCGGCCAACCTGTGCATGGCGGCGTGGTCGACGGGCATCGCGCGGGCCGCGCTGGAAGAGAGCCTGGCCTATGCGCGCCAGCGCGTCCAGGGCGGCAAACCGCTGATCGAGCACTACGTAATGAAGCAGCGCATCTTCGATCTCTTCCGCCGCGTCGAAACCTGCCGTGCGGTCTCGCGGGCGGCCATGAACCTGAACTTCAATATTTCGCCCCCCCACGTCGAGTACTCCCTGTGGGCCAAGACGCAGTGCACCGAGATGGCTTTCAAGAACACCCACGAGGCCATCCAGATCTGGGGCGCCAACGGCCTGACGAAAGAGTACATCGTGGAAAAGCTCTTCCGCGACGCCCGCGCCACCCTGATCGAGGACGGCAACAACGAAACCCTGGCGCGTCACGGGGGCCACATCCTGGGGGAAACCTACCCCCGGAGACCCACCGACTTCTAACGGACCGGCCCCGTCGCGGCCGGCAATGCGGTATACAAACACGGAGGATGATGAATGGCACGCATACACTTCAACGAATGGCCGCTGTACTCGCCATCGGACCAGAATAAAAAAGACAACGTCCTGATGGTGGCCAAGCTGATGGTCAACGCGGCCCTGACCGCCCCGTTTACCGGCGGGGTGCACGGTTGCGAGGCCGAGATCGCACACGGGCAGAAGGAACTGGAGAAGATCGCCCGGGAGATGGAGCGCCTGGCCCACGAGGAACAGCCCAAAAAGCTCAAGAAACCGTTCCTGTACGAAGCCGCCATGGTGCGCGAGAGCGACGCCATCGTTTTCCTGGGCAACTTCCGGGCGCGCAACAGCCCCATGGACGCCGCCTGCGGACTGTGCGGGGGAGAGCCCGACTGCTCTTTCGTCTACGAGCGGCTGCCGCACTTCAACGGCGTCGTCGATCCTACCGACCGGCGGCGCAAGACGACCATCAACGGGCCCCTGTGCATGCTGCGGGCCCACGACCTGGGCTACGCCGTGGGCTCGGCCCTGTGGCTGGCCTCCACGCATTTCGTGGACGCCAAACCGTGCTATTCCGTGGGCCTGGCGGGGCGCAACCTGGACTTCTGCATGGATTCCGAGATCGTGGTGGGCATCCTGCTGGCCGTGGCGGCCAAGAATCCCTACGCCGACATTCCGCCCGAATACCACCTGACCAACATGAAAAACCTGGTGGATTCCCTGCGCAAGATCGCGGTCATCACCCGCCAGATCCCCAACCACCCCTACATGACCTTCGACCCCACCCAACCGATCAAGGGCGAGCAGGAAGACAAGGAGGAATAGAAGATGGCTGTATACGACGGATACGAAGCCGCCAACGAACACCTGCTGGAGGTCGCCAAGGCCTGCGCCGGGGCCGCGGCCAAGGCGCCGCTGCTGACCGGAAAACTGGGCCTGCGCATGGAAATCGTCACCGGCGAGGACCTGGAGCCCATGATCCAGGTGCTGGAGACGCTGGGCAAGACCTCGGCCTTCCAGCTGCACGACGCCACCGCTTTCCGCAGCTACAAAGAGGAAGGCATTCTGCCGCCGATCCTGCTGCTGGGCGCCGACCTGACCCAGCCGCCCATGTGGAACTGCGGCGGCTGCGGTTTTCCCACCTGCGGTGAATACCTCAAGTATGTCAGCCGCAACAAGAGCGTGGGGATCGGGGCATATGGACCCAGCTGCCTGTGGAAGGTCATCGATTTCGGCATCGCCTGCGACTACGCCTGCGCCTGTGCGGCCCAGCACAAGGCCGAAGCGCGCATTCTTTTCAGCGTGGGGGCGGTGTCGCTGTTTCTCAACCGCCTCGAGGGCTGTTCCTTCATCCTGGGCCTGCCCATCGGACCCGTTGGACAGCACCGCTGGTTCGACCGCCTGCCGTGGACCAAGGTCCTGGGCTACGAGCAGCGCATGATGACCCAGCTGGCCGGCGCGCCCAACCTCTTCATGGCCTTTTCCGGCGGCGGCAAGCCCATCCTCAAGACCAAGTCCCGCTGGTGGGAGGATCCGACCTTCATGAAGGTGGAAACCGACGAAGATTTCATGGCGGCCGAAGCCGAGGGGCAGGCCGAGGTCTACGAAAAGATCATGAGGCTGGCCGGCGTGCTGGACGACGAGGAAGAAGACGACAGCTGACGGCAATCGACAAAGAGCAAAAGCAAGACGCATAAGGAGAGAAAAATGAGTCAGGAAAGGCCCTACTGGAATATGGAGATGGAGCCGCTGCTCAACACCCCTGAAATGGAGAAAATCCAGCTGGAGCGGCTCAAGACCATGCTGGCGCGGCTCAAGGCCAACGCGCCGTTTTACACCCGCATTCTCGAGGACGCCAAGCTCGACCCTGAGAAACTCACCGGTTTCGATGAGTTCAAGGACAAGATTGCGCTGTTCAACAAGCAGTCGCTGCTGGCGCTGGCGCAGGAGTACAAGGGCGACATGCTCAAGGTGCTGGACCAGATCATGCCCGTGTCGGTGGACGACCTGGACTACATGGCCACCACCACCGGCACCACCGGCACGCCCACGCCGTATCCGCTGACCAACTTCGACATCACCGAGCTGTGGGGCGAGTCCATGGTGCGCGGCGCCTGGCGCGCCGGGCTGCGCTCCAGCGACCGCATGCTCTTCTGCTTTGCGCTGTCCATGGTGATCGCCGGTGTGCCGCTCATGCTGGGTCTCCAGAAGCTGGGCTGCCTGGCGATTCCCGTGGGGGCCGAGGCCAAGAGCGAGCGCATCCTGCTGATGCAGAAACTCTTCCGGGCCACCTTTTACGTGGGCACGCCTTCGCTGGCCGAGTACCTCATCGAGCAGGCCCCCAAGGTGCTCAAGCAGGAGGTGGGCGACCTGGGCTTCAAGGCCCTCATCCTGGGCGGCGAGCCCGGGGCCGGCATTCCGGCCGTCCGGCAGAAGCTGGAGGGCGCCTACGGGTGCCGCATTTTCGACGGCGGCGCCGGTTTCGGTTTCTCCTGCGACCACGACGAGTACCAGGGCATGCACTGGGTGGCCGACGACCTGTGCTACTACGAACTGGTGGATCCGGAAACCAAGGCGCCCATCCCCATGGAAGACGGCGCCAAGGGCGAGGCCGTTTTCACCATGCTGGTGGGCGACGGTTTCGTGTGGATGCGCCAGAGCATGGGGGACATCCACCAGGTCTTCACCGAGCCGTGCCCGTGCGGACGAACCGGTTTCCGCTACAAGGTCATCGGGCGGGCCGACGACATGCTCAAGGTCAAGGGCGTCATGGTCTACCCCAGCCACATCAAGGGGGTCATTAACGAGTTCGTGCCGCGCGTGACCGGCGAGCTGCGCATCGTGCTCGACGAGAAGCCGCCACGCGTGGTGCCGCCGCTGAAGATCCGCGTCGAGCACGCCGAGGGCGTGGCCGGCGCCGAACTTGAGACCTTGGAGAAGGAAATCGTGGAGGCCATGAGCCGTCGGCTCAAAATCAGCCCGAAGATCCTGTGGGCCGAGCCCGGCAGCTTGGAGCGCAGCCACTACAAGGGCCAGGTGTTCGAGAAAACCTACGAAAACAAGTAGGGGCATTTGACGCCAACAGTCACTTCCTGAGCGAACGGCGGGTCTTTCCGGGCGATACCCGGGAAGGCCCGCGGAAGTGAATTTCCGGACGCGGTTCGCGTCCATCATGAGGATGACGGCTATGCGAGACGTCTACATCATCGGTGCCGGCATGACCCGTTTTGCCAAGCACCTGGACAAGACCGAGAAGGACTTGGTGGCCCAGGCCGTGCGCGCCGGCCTGGACGATGCCGGCCTGGCCGCAGGGGACCTACAGGCGGCTTGGTTCTCCAACTCCATGTGGGGCTACTTCACCGAGCAGCACTGCATCAAGGGCCAGGTGGCCCTGCGCCCGCTGGGCATCCAGGAGATTCCCATTACCAACGTGGAGAACGCCTGCGCCGGCGCTTCCACCGCCCTGCACGGAGCCTGGATGGGCGTCGCCAGCGGTCTCTACGACTGCGCGCTGGCGGTGGGGGTCGAGAAACTCTACAGCGAAGACCGCGAAAAGACCTTCCGGGCCTACTGGGCGGGTGTGGACGTGTCCGACATCCAGAGGCACTTCGCCGCCTGGCGCAGGGTGCTCGACGGCCTGAAACTGGAGATCCCCGAAGACCAGGACAAGGCCGGCGACGCCGGCAAGAGCCGCAGCGCCTTCATGGATGTCTACGCGGGCTGGTGCCGCTGGCACATGGCCACCCACGGCACGACCCAGCGCCAGTTGGCGGTGATCGCCAGCAAGAATCACTTCCACAGCACCATGAACCCCTATGCCCAGTACCAGAAGGACATGACGGTCGAGGAGGTGCTGGCCGCGCGGCCGGTGATTTACCCGCTGACGGTCCCCATGTGTGCACCGGTGGGCGACGGCGCCGCCTGTGCCGTGGTCTGCTCCGGCGAGTACCTGAAGAAGATCGGCACAGCGCGCCCGGTGCGCATCCGTGCCTCGGTGCTGGGTTCCGGTTCGGACCGCGGCATCTCGGAAGAAGACCGCGACATCGGCGCCCGGCTCTCGCGGCGGGCGTACGAAGCGGCCGGCGTGGGGCCGCAGGACATCGACCTGGCCGAGGTGCACGATGCCACCGCCTTCGGCGAACTGCACCAGTGCGAATCCCTGGGGTTCTGCGCGCCGGGGGAGGGCGGGCCTTTTGCCGAATCCGGCGCCACGCGCCTGGGGGGCAGGCTGCCCATCAATACCTCCGGCGGCCTGGAGTCCCGCGGCCACCCGGTGGGCGCCTCGGGGCTGGGCCAGGTTTTCGAACTGGTCACCCAACTGCGCCACGAGGCCGGCAGGCGCCAGGTGGACGGCTGCCGACTGGCGCTGGCGGAAAACGGCGGCGGAAACCTGGGCTTCGAGGAGGCGGCCATGTGCGTGCACATTCTCGAGCGCATCAGCCGGTAGTCATCGGCCCGGAGAGGCCGGCGGGCTTGCGACCGCTTTTTGCGAGGCGGAAACAGGGCCAGAGAGGCACTCGGGAACAAGGCAAAGGAACGCCGAAGCCGGCTTTCGTTGTTGAATCCCGGGTGGTTTCGGAGTTGCGGGCATGGCCTGTTGCGTGCGGTGCCCGGAAATAATCGCCGCCGGTACTGTTGGCAGTACGTCCGTGGCGGTATTCTGAAAGCGTAAAGGGAATTTGTCAAATGACCGTATCCAAAGTAATCGATTTTCGCTGCCGGCCGCCCATTACAGCGCAGAAGCTGTTGTTCGACATCAAGCTCGGCCGGCTGAAGTGGGAAAACAAGTTCGTTTGCAAGCCGGCCATGGCCACCAGCCCTTCCATGTACAAGGTGGGAGAGGATGAGGGCCTCGACCTGCTATTGCACGAAATGGACGAGGCCGGTGTGGATGTCATCGTGGTGCCGGGCCGCAACCTGGCCAACCCGCCCAAGGCCGTGCTGCAGCTGTCCGGTACGGACAAGATCAACGTCACCGACGAGATGATGATCGACCTGGGCCGGCGATTCGACAACCGGGCCGTCGGCCTGCACGGAATCGACGCGGAGCTGCCGGCCGAAGAGGCCGTGGCGGCCATCGAGACCGCCCTGGGCGAGCACGGCATGGCGGGGGCGGTGCTGGAGATCGGTTACTCCCCCGGTGCCGACGGGCAGCCGCTCAAGGCCAACGATCCCCGACTTTACCCGATCTATGAAACCATGGTAAAGCATGACAAGCTGCTCATGTTCATGAGCGGCATCTATGCGGGCCACGACATCGGGGCCAACGACTGGCCGCCGCTGGACCGCGTGATGCAGGATTTTCCGGGCCTGAAGCTGGTGCTGGCCCATGGCGGGTATCCACGGGTGCTGGACGCCGTGGCCCTGGCCGTCAAGCATCCCCATTTCTACCTGTCGCCGGACATCTACTGCTTTTTCCCGGGCGGCAAGCTGTACGTGGAGGCCATCGGCATGCTGCCGGACCAGTTCATCTTCGCCTCGGCCTACCCTTTCGGCCCCCTGAAGGAGTCCGTTGAACTGTCGCTGCAGTTTCCGCTGTCCGACGAGGTCAAGGAGAAATACATGTACGGCAACGCGGCCCGACTGCTGGAGCTGTAAGGCCCGGGTGCGGTATAAATCAGAAAACTTGGACACGTAGGGAATAAACCGAGAAAAGGAGACCCACCATGAAAGGCAAGATCATCGATTTTCGACTGCGGCCGCCCACGGCGCCCTACAAGGGGTTTTTCCCGGAGGGCATCGTGCGCTTCGCCAACTTCCGGTTCGAAGTGGACACCCCGGAATCCTATGAAAAGAGCCTGGAGAGCGACGAAGGTGCCGCCGATCAGGCCGCGCTGGAGATTCTGTACCGGGAGATCGACAACGCCGGCATCCGTTACGGCGTCATGAACGGGCGTCACTCCCACCTGCTGGGCCTGTCGTGCCACGTCAACGACGACTACATCGCCGGGCTGGCCGCCCAGTCCGGTGACCGCCTGCTGGGCCTGGCCGGCGTCGACGGCAGCAAACCCATCCCGGAAACCGTGGCGGATATCGAAAAGGCGGTGAAGGAACTGGGATTGAAGGGCCTGTGCATCGAGCCCGGCCTCTTTGAAAAGCCGTTGTACGCCGACGACGAATCCCTGATGCCGATCTACGAAAAGTGCAACGAACTGGAAGTGCCCATCCTGTTTATGACGGGGCCCTTTGCCGGCCCGGACATCACCTACACCGACCCGGTCCAGTTCCAGCACGTGGCCGAGACCTTTCCGGACCTCCCGCTGGTGCTGGGGCACGGCGCCTATCCCTTCGTCAACGAGGCCATCGGGGTGGCCCTGAAGTGCAGCGCCATCGGGTCGGGCGGCGTGTTCCTGTCACCGGACGTCTACGTGTTCGCCGCCGGCGGCGACCTGTACGTCAAAGGGATCCAGTGGCTGCCGGACCGTTTCCTGTTCGCCAGTGCCTATCCCTTCGGCAACTGCGAGCAGCTGGTAGAGCGTACCCTGGCCCTGCCGCTGAACGAGGAAGCCATGGCCCGCTACATGTACGAGAACGCCGAGGACCTGCTGGGACTGTAACCCGGGGGCCTGTTATGGGGAAATGATTCACAGAAACGAGATATGGAGGAGATGCACATGAACACCCAGACCCACAAGATTCGTTTTTCGGTTTTTACCCTCGCAGTAACGGCGCTGCTGGCCATTGCCCTGGCCATGCCGGCACCGTCCCCGGCAGGGGCCCTCAACCTCAAATTCAGCAGTTTCCTCCCGCCGGGCCACCCGGCCACCAAGGTGCTGGAGGCGTTTGTCAAGGAACTCGGGGAAACCAGCGGCGGCAAGGTGAATGTGAAGTTTTACGGGGCCAGCTCCCTGGGAAAAGCCGCCGAGCAGTATGACATCGTCGTCGAGGGCATGGCCGACATGGCGCTGACCTGCTGCGGGTTCACACCGTCACAGTTTCCGCTGTCGCTCGGCGTACAGCTGCCGTTTTTTTCCGATTCCGCCGAGACCGGCGCCAAGCTGCTCATGGAGTTCCAGAAGCGCGGTTTCCTGGACAGCGAATTCAAGGACGTCGTGTACCTGTTCCCCACCACCACCACTCCTTCGCAGATTTACAGCAACAAGAAGATCGCCAAGATCGCCGACTTCAAGGGGCTGCGCATCTGGGGCGGCACCAATGTCTTCAAGCAGGTCTGCGACCTGCTGGGGGCTACCAGCGTGGTCATGAGCACACCGGACGTCTACCTGGCGCTGCAGCGCAAGACCGTGGACGCCGCTATCAACAGCTGGACGTCGGGCGTGGCGGGTTACAAATGGACCGAAGTCACCAAGTACGCCATCGACATCTCGATCATGAGCGGCTGGCACTGCAGCGTGGTCATGAACAAGAAGTCCTGGGACAAGGTGCCCGACGATGTCAAGGCCAAGTGGAAGCCGCTGTTTCCCAAGTACACCATGAAAATCGCCAAGGTCTTCGACGGGGTTGACGCCGCCATGCGCGAGAAGGTCAAGAAAGACCCCAAGACGGAACTGATCGTGTTCCCGAAGGCCGAACGCCAGAAGCTGGCCAAGCTCCTGGTGCCCGTGTGGCAGAAGTGGGTCGACAGCAACGGCGAGAAGGGCAGGGAGATGTACAAGGTCTACGTCGAGACCATGAAAAAGATCGGAAAACCGGTTCTGGTCAAACTCCCGGGGCTGTACCAGGAGTAGGTGAAGCTTCGGGTGAAAACAATCCAAGGATGACCCTTCGGGCGACGGGCGGTCCCTTACGGGGCCGTCTGCGTTCCATGGAAACCGGCGGCGATTTCCTCCGCACGGATGAAACCTCCCCGGCGGTGCGGGTTGAACGCCCACCCTCGCAAAGGCCCCGCCGATGGATGCGGGGCCTGGGAGAAAGCCCGCTCGCGTGATGGAAAAGTGCTTCGGACAGGGAACGGGTGAAAGAACAACATGACTAAGAGAGAAGAGCGGATCGAACAGGTCAGGAAAGCGTGGACGTCCACCGAGAAAGTGATCCTCGAGCGCCGCAGCATCCGCATGTACAAGAAGGAACAGGTGCCGGAATTCATGATCCGGCGCATCCTCGAAG
>Ga0256914_1004059_pt1 | contig 11262 bp, 11 predicted proteins | sample HulkmetaG_FD_191571 | JGI IMG/M metagenome (GOLD analysis project Ga0256914, IMG submission 191571) | Hydrothermal chimney microbial communities from Main Endeavour vent field at the Juan de Fuca Ridge, Pacific Ocean - Hulk | ecosystem: Environmental > Aquatic > Marine > Hydrothermal vents ...
CAGCATCATATCGGGTTTTAAGGTATTTTGACAGTAAAGTTACTGCTGTTGTTCCATCAACATCATAATCTCCATAGACCAAAATATTCTCCTCATTTTGTAATGCTTTATGGATTCTATCAATCGCTTTATCCATATCTTGTAACAAATACGGATCGTGTAAATTGGCTAAATTTGGTCTAAAAAATGCCTTAGCATCTTCGTAAGTTTCTATCCCCCTTTGTACCAAAAGTTTTGCATTGACATTATCAATAGTTAATGCTTTTGCCAAAGCAGCTACCTTCTTGGGGTTGGGTTGGGTTTTAAGTGTCCATCGCATAAATTTGTCAATTTTTCTAAACAATTTTTCAGAACGTAAAAATAAAAAAAATAGCGTTTATAATGTAACTTTTGGCACAAAAAACCATTACATTTTGTATTTTTGTGTCATTATTGATTACTAAACTCTTATTATGAAAAAACTTATTTTTGCTCTAGGTCTTATCGGCATACTATTTACTTCTTGTGGTGATAGCCCTAAAAAGACCGAACAAGTAACTGACGACAAGACAACCAACTCAACTGCAATAGCAGAAAAACCTCTTTTGGCACTAGCTGATTTTGACAGTAAAGCCGGTAACTGGATTAACAAAGAAGTTCAGGTTAAAGGCATTGTTGACCATGTGTGTAAACACGGTGGTAAAAAACTATTACTAGTCAATGATAAAGCTGATGTTCACGTGGAAAGTGAAGAACGTTTTGACGATGCTCTAGTCGGTAGTGAAATATTAGTAACCGGTATTGTTAAAGAGTTTCGTGTAGATGAAGCTTACTGCTTACAAAAAGAGGAGGATCACCAACAAAGCCATAAAGACGGTACCGATAGCGATGAAATGTATGCTAAAAAAATGGAGCAAATCACCTTTTTCAGAGACTCTATGAAAGCGGCTAAGGTGGATCATTTGTCTTTTTACTCTTTGGACTATATCTCTCATAAAGTAGAAAAAGAAGCAGAGGAAGCAACCGAAGAAAAACAGGAAAACAAAGAATAATTTTATATCAATAACAACTGTTGAGGTTTCTACATACCGTATAATCCTCAACAGTTATTTTTATAATATATATGAAAACACTTCGTAAATGGAGTAGAATACTACACCGTGACATTGGTTATTTTTTTATAGGAACTACATTGATTTATGCTTTGTCCGGCATTGCACTCAATCATATTAATGATTGGAACCCCAATTATTCGGTAGAAGTTAATAAATTTAAGACAACTATTGAACTTAATAAAGACGACAACATCAAAGAGCATATTAAAAACCTATTACAAGAGGTTGCTCCAAGAGCCGTTTATAAAAAACATTATTATCCTCAAAAAAATCTCCTCAAAATATTTTTAAAAGGCGGTTCCTCAATAGTGGTCAATACGGTTTCGGGTAACGGACGTGCCGAATTTTTAAAGAAAAGACCTGTGTTTTATCAATCTAATTTTTTGCACTACAACCCACACAAATGGTGGATGTGGTTTTCTGATGCTTTTGCCGGTGCTCTAATTTTGTTTGCTGTTACTTCCTTTTTTATGGTTAAAGGGCCTAAAGGTATGCGTGGGCGCGGTGGTATTTATACAGCTCTGGGATTTATCGTTCCTCTACTGTTTTTGTATTTTTTATTATAGTCTAAAAGTACGGAATAATTTGTGTTTTTGTCACTTGAGAATAGAAAACAGTATGTCATTATAAAAACTGAAACATAAAACTACCCCTCAAAAAAACTCAAACATTCCTTATAAAAATCTACAGGGTTTTCAGCGTGCAACCAATGTCCTGCATGGGAAATTTCTTTAACAATTGCCCTTGGAAAATGAGCTTTAATCAATGGAATATCCGCATCGAGTATATAATGAGAGTTTTCGCCTCTTAAAAACAAAACAGCTCCGTCAAATTCACTATATGCCGGTAACGATTCTATTATAGTTCCGTATTGCTCCACAAAAACAGGCAAATTAAATCGGAAAGCCAAACTATCTTTTGTCTTTCTATAGACATTCTTCAACAAAAAGTTGACAATAGCCGTATTGTTAATTTGCTCTTGTAAAACAGCCCCAACAGCATTACGAGTTGTATAAATAGAGAAATCGACTAACTCCAAGGCATCTAAAATAAAATCATGACCTCTACCGTAAGCTTTGGGAGCAATATCGGCAACTACCATTTTGGCGAGTAATTCAGGATACTCCATTGCCAAAAACATGGCGAGCTTTCCACCCATTGAATGTCCGATAATATTGACGTTATCTAACTTATAATGAGCACAATAATTGATGATATCTTCTATCATTACCTCAAAGTTCATTTCATCATCGTGAAAACTCCGCCCATGATTTCTTAAATCAACCAGATGCACTTCATAGTATTCTGCAAATTTACGCCCCAAACTAATCCAATTATCACCAGAACCTAAAAATCCGTGTAAGATTAATAAAGGCTTACCCGATCCTACTATTTTTGAATGTAAAATTTTTGTCACTTCTCAATTAAATTATTTGCTCGTAAAGCTACAAAATTTGATATGAAATAGTAACTTTGTGACACTTAAACATAAAAAGTATGTACGGAAAAATTAAAGAACACCTGCAAACCGAACTCAAAAATCTTACCGAAGCAGGTCTATACAAAAAAGAACGCATCATTACCAGTAGTCAAGATGCCGTAATTAAAATAAACACAGGCGAAGAAGTAATTAACTTTTGTGCAAATAACTATTTAGGATTATCAAATAATTCTGAAGTTATTCAAGCGGCAAAAGAAACCATGGATACACACGGATATGGTATGTCATCGGTGCGATTTATTTGTGGAACACAAGATATTCATAAAGAATTAGAAGCCAAAATAGCTGAGTTCTATCAAACAGAAGACACTATTTTATATGCTGCGGCATTTGATGCCAACGGTGGGGTTTTTGAACCATTGTTATCGGCAGAAGATGCTATTATTTCAGATAGTTTAAATCACGCTTCTATTATTGACGGTGTCCGATTATGTAAAGCCGCCCGTTACCGTTATGCCAACAATAATATGGCAGAATTAGAAACCCAACTTATCAAAGCCAATGAAAACCAACATCGTTTTAAAATAATTGTAACCGATGGTGTTTTTTCAATGGATGGAGTAGTGGCTCAATTAGATAAAATATGTGATTTAGCTGATAAATATGACGCTTTGGTAATGGTTGACGAATGTCATGCCGCAGGGTTTATAGGTAAAACGGGTCGTGGCACCATCGAACTTAAAAATGTTATGGGACGTGTAGATATTATTACCGGAACATTAGGGAAAGCATTAGGTGGAGCTATGGGTGGTTATACCACAGGACGTAAAGAAATCATTGAAATGCTACGTCAAAAATCCAGACCTTATTTATTTTCTAATTCGTTAGCACCGGCATTAGTCGGAGCCTCTTTAAAAGTATACGATATGCTTTCAAAAGACACGAGTTTACGTGATAAATTAGAATGGAACACCAACTACTTCAAAAAAGGAATAGAAGCCGCCGGATTTGATATTGTCAAAGGTGATTCAGCCATTGTACCGGTTATGTTATACGATGCCAAATTATCTCAAGTAATGGCCGATAAATTGTTAGAAGAAGGTATTTATGTCATTGGATTTTATTTCCCTGTTGTACCAAGAGAAAAAGCTCGTATCCGTGTACAATTATCAGCAGCACATAACAAAGAGCATCTAGATAAAGCCATAGCCGCATTTATCAAAGTTGGTAAAGAATTAAATGTAATTTCGTAATAATATTATTAACTTAACAAATCCAATTTTTTATGAAAAAATTAGTTTTTATCATAGCTGTGGTGGTACTACTTTCCAAAAATTTGGTGTATTTGGCAATTACTGGGATCTGACTAAGAGTGAAAAAATAGACAACGGGAAATTTGATCTTACTAAAAATGAAGCGGATAAATATGTTTTCAAAACACCTTCTTTAAGAAATATAGCCAAAACATTCCCTTATTTTCATGACGGAAGCGTAAAAGACTTGGAACAAGCAGTTAAAATAATGGCAAAAGCACAATTAAATCAAGAATTGACTGAGGCGGAAACCAAAGCTATTGTAGCTTACCTAAACACACTTACAGGAGAAGTTCCTGCTGAATACAAGATGTAATTAAACTTCTTTTTTTTAACAAATACGGAAAAAATAACTAATTATTTTTTCCGTATTTTTGTTGTATGCAAAATCAAGAACAACACGAAATTTACGAAAAAGCACGGAAACGCATTCGTCAAAAACGGCATTTGTATTGGCATTTTGTAGTGTTTTTAGTGGGCTCTGTCTTTTTAATAATCCTCAATGTCTTTTTAAATGTCGGGGAAGATTATGGCAACTGGTTTGTTTGGGCAATCTTACTTTGGCTATTTTTATGGATTCTGCATTTTGGCAATGTCTATATCTTTGACCGCTACTTTGACAAAGACTGGGAGCGAACAGAAACAGAAAAACTGGTTAATAAGCACAATAAAAAAGTAGAAAAACTAGAAAAAAAACTTATTGATGAGGGTGTTATTTCACCGGAGATTGAACCCAAAAATCTTGACGAATGATTACCATTATTGCCGCTATTGCAGAAAATAATGCCTTAGGAAAAGACAACCAACTTTTATGGCATCTACCCGATGATTTTAAACGTTTTAAAAAAGTTACCTCAGGGCATCATGTTATTATGGGACGTAAAACTTTTGAGTCCATAGGTAAAAAGGCTCTTCCTAAACGTACTAATATTATTATCACACGTCAAACCGATTATGATGCCAGTTGTATTGTATTGGCTTCCTCTCTTAAAAAAGCACTTCAAATTGCTAAAACAGATGATAATCCTTTTATTCTTGGCGGCGGTATGATTTATAAAGAAGCTATGAAATTTGCAGACAGACTTGATATTACCTTAGTACATCATACCTTTGATGCCGACACCTTCTTCCCTGAAATAGATTTAAATATTTGGAAAGAAAAAAGTCGTGAGTTTCACCCAAAAGATGAAAAACACGACTATGATTTTAGTTTTGTGGTTTATGAGAGAAAAAGTATAAAATAATTATTCTCTTATTATTTTTTTAGACAAAGTTCCTCTTTCTGTTTTAAACTGAATATAATATACACCTGTTGTTAGTCTTGATAAATTAATTCTATGGCTTAAATAATCAACAGAATAGTCGGCTATCTTTTTTCCTGTACTGTCTATTATTGTTATTTCTTCTAGATTTTCAATTTCATCAAAACTCACCGAATCATTTGCCGGGTTAGGATACATTGTGATAGCATCTGCACGATAATCTTCTATTCCAACAGTTTCATCATATTCATAACAGCCCATTTCCGGTGCTGTACCTTGGTAAGGCAAACCTACATCTACACCTGCATTTATACAAGGAGATCCTTCTTGTAAATGAAAAGATTCGCTTCCTGTTGTTATAAACAAAGGATTAAGATTATCTAAATTATTACTACCTGTTGCATCATCCGGCATATCCACATCACAATAATTGATTGTAGCGGTAGCACTCATTCCTATATTTATCTCAGAACCATATTGTTGGTAATTATCATAAATAATACAATTGACAAAAGTTGCATCAGCGTAATCTAAAGCTACAGCGCCACCTTCACCGGCACCATAAGCTGAATTAGAAGTAATCGTACAATTAGTAAAAAACAAAGAAACAGTTGGATTTAATGTCTTTATGGCACCACCTCCTGAATTATTGGAATAATTTGAATAAAAAAGACAATTCGTTAAATGTACATCAACTGCCGAATAAAACATGATGGCACCACCACCATAGTTTGCGCTATTGCTTAAAAACTTACAACGAGTAATTTCGGTGTTGCCGTCATTTGTAAACTTGATAGCTCCGCCCTCGGTTACCGATTGATTATTTTCAAAAGTACAATCAATAAACTTAGTTAAAGTTTCTGTTTCTGTTCCAGTATTATAAGCATAAACGGCTCCGCCCATACCGTCATCACCTGAGCCTATGGCTTGATTATTTTGAAAAATACAATGATAAAACTCTGCATCTGATTCTTTTAACAGAACAGCTCCACCGTGCATATCAGGATAATCTCCTGTTGCTTTGCCATACTCTATCGTACAATAATTAAAAACACTTATTTCACTTACCGTATCAAAACGAATACCTCCCCAACCGGTAGCTGTGTCATCTGTTGTAAACAACACCATATTTTCTTCTTCACCGTTAACTATGAGTTTTCCGTTGACATTAAATTTATAATGCCCTTGAAAATTAACTTCAACTCCTGCTTCAATTGTCAATATTTGTCCCGTTGGAACTGTTATATGTCCTGTGACTTGATAAGGAGCATTTGCAGCAGTCCAAGTCCCGGATTGATTACCGCTAACATTGGTTTGAGCTGTCACAAATAATGGAACTATTATTAAACTAATAAAAAGTAAATATTTTTTCATTGGATTATTATTTGATTCAAAATTACTTATTTTAAAAATTACAGGCGTTACTTTTGTTGCAATTGCCATAACCAGGCATCGTGTAGTGCATCTTCTAATGATTTCTCTGCTTTCCACCCTAACTCTGTATTGGCTAAAGAAGTATCCGCATAGGCTGCTGTAATATCTCCGGCTCTACGTGCCACGATTTTGTAATTTAACTTTTGACCTGTTGCCTTTTCAAAGGTATTAATAACTTCTAATACAGAACTGCCTTTACCGGTTCCTATATTAAAAAATTCTATTTTTTGTTTGTTCTTTTTATCAATCAAACGTCGTAGAGCAACAATATGTGCTTTTGCCAAATCTACCACATGAATATAATCGCGTATTGCCGTACCGTCAGGAGTGGGATAATCATTGCCAAAAACCGAGAGTTGCTCTCTAATCCCCGCTGCTGTTTGTGTAACGTAAGGAATTAAGTTTTGAGGGACACCAATAGGTAACTCTCCTATTTTTGCCGAAGGGTGTGCCCCAATCGGATTAAAATAACGCAAGGCTATCGCATTAAAACTATGTGCTTTAGTAGTATCGGTTAAAATGTCTTCACTAATTTTCTTGGTGTTACCATAGGGAGATTCTGCCGGCTTAATCGGGGCACTTTCTGTAATCGGTAACTCATCAGCTTGCCCATAAACCGTACACGATGAACTAAAAATGAAATGGTCTTGAGATGTTTCCAGCATCGCTTGTAACACATGGAGTAAAGAGCTCAAATTATTTTCATAATACAATAAGGGTTTTTCAACACTTTCACCAACAGCTTTAGATGCGGCAAAATGAATGACTCCATCTATTTTGTTTAATTTGAAAAAATTACTTACCTTTTCTTTATCCAATAAATCAAATTGTTCAAACTGAGGTTTTACGCCTGTTATAGAGGTAATTTGGTCTAAAACTTCAATTTTTGAGTTTGAAAGATTATCAATTATAATCACCTCAAATCCTTCTTGCTGAAGTTCGACAACTGTATGTGAACCTATAAATCCTAAACCTCCTGTTACTAATACTTTCATTCTTTATCTTTTTATAAATTCTAAAACTTTTGAACTGATATATTCCAATTGTTCCTCATCTAATTCTGTGTGCATTGGTAATGACAAAACCGTTTTACAAAGTTCTACTGTGGTCTGTAATTTTTCCAAATCAAAACGAAAGTGTTTATAGGCTTCTTGTTGATGTAGCGGAACCGGATAATAAATGGCATTGGGAACCTCATGTTCTTTTAAATACTCGTGTAAACCATCTCTATCTTCCTCCTTTACTTTGATGGTATATTGGTGAAATACGTGTGTCGATACAGCACTCCTTTTCGGTATTATTATACTATCACAATTTTTAAATGCGTTATCATAGTAAGCCGCCGCCTTTTGTCGTGCATCAGCATAAGTATCTAACAAAGGCAATTTAATCCGTAAAACGGCTGCTTGTAAATTATCTAATCTGGAATTGACCCCAATTCTATCGTAATAATAACGTTTTGACATCCCATGATTGACAATGCTTCTCAATTTTTCTGCTAAATCATCATCATTTGTAAAGAGTGCACCGCCATCTCCATAAGCTCCCAGATTTTTTGACGGGAAAAAAGAAGTTGTTCCTACGACGCCCATCGTACCGGCTTTTTTTTGAGTTCCATCAGTAAAAATATAATCAGCACCAATGGCTTGTGCCGTATCTTCTATCACATACAAATGATGTTCTTTTGCTATTTTTAAGATAGCCTCCATATTGGCACATTGCCCAAACAAATGAACGGGAACAATAGCTTTTGTCTTGGATGTAATAGCTTCTTTTAATTTTTGGATATCCATAGTAAAGGTATCCGGATCTACATCGACTAAAACCGGCTTTAACCCCAACAAAGCAATAACTTCTACGGTTGCCGCAAAGGTAAAATCTACGGTTATTACCTCATCTCCGGGTTTTAAACCCAAACCCATCATAGCTATTTGTAACGCATCGGTACCATTACCACAAGGAATTACATGTGTTACTTGTAGATATGATGCCAATTCTTTTTGGAAGTCTTTAACCTCATCACCATTGATAAAAGATGCCGAAGCAAGTACTTCTTTAATTTTGGCATCAATTTGGTGTTGTATGTTACGGTACTGACCTTGCAGGTCAACCATTTGTATTTTTTTCAATATAATAACCTATTAATATTGGTAACAAAGATAAAAATAAGAATGATATTTTATAGTTTGTATCTTTACCTTTTACAATAATAGCTTATGAAGTCTGTAAACAGAGAACTAGAACCGGATGATTTTTATATAAATTGATACGGCTATCGCATTTTTACGGCAAAATATCATCTAAAAAGGGGCTTTTGTTGTAAAAACGGGCGTAGATACTGTCCGTATGAATACGATAAAAAAACAGGGAGATTCAATAAATAATTTTTAAAACACAAAATAATGATTAAAAAACTCATTCTCGTAGCACTTATTTTACAAGTTACCGCTTGTAACGAGTTACAACAAGTATTAGAAAACTCAGGAGCCGTTTTGACAAATGCCCAAATAGCCAACGGGCTAAAAGAAGCCTTGGATAACGGTATCACCAACCAAGTGACCTCTTTGGCAACAACAGATGGTTTTTTTAAGAATGATTTGGTAAGAATAACACTACCTGATGACCTGCAAAAAGTAGATACTGCACTTAGAAAAATAGGTTTATCAAATTTGGCCGATGAAGGTTTAAAAGTATTAAACAGAGCTGCTGAAGATGCTGTTGGCGAAGCCATTCCAATTTTTAAAGATGCCATTGTCAATATGACTTTTACCGATGCTAAAAACATTTTGATGGGTGAACAAGATGCAGCAACTCAATATTTGCAAACAGCCACTTCAAGCTCTTTAAAAGCCAAGTTTACCCCGATTATTGAAAATTCATATCAAAAAGTAGGGGCAGATCGTATTTGGAAAGATTTGATAACACGTTATAACAACATTCCTTTTGTAAACAAAGTAAATCCTGACTTGACCGATTATACGTCAGATGAAGCTCTTAAGGGTGTTTATAAAATGGTGGCTGTTGAAGAATTAAAAATTCGTACTGATATTAAAAGTCGGACATCAGATTTATTAAAAAAGGTTTTTGCTTTACAAGACAAACCATAATCCTATTCGTAAACACTTATTTTTTCATGGATTTGTTTAAAATGATCAAAGGCTTTTATTAACCGGGAACCATACCAAGAAAAGTATTGTCCATCTACATAAATGGTCAATACTTTTTTGTTACTGCGTAACACCTCATAGACCTCTTCATCGGTAAAATCATGAGGTTCACTGCTAAAGAACAACAGTTCAGGGTCAGCTACTATACGCATACGTTTTATCTTTATTTCAGGATACCTTTCAAATTTTGCATAGGCATTTTCAAATCGACAAATCCGCAACATATCATCAATAAAAGTTTTACTTCCGGCTACCATCCAAGGATTTGCCCAAATAAAATAAGCTACCTTTTTAATCCGTGTATCTTTAATGATACTTTGGAATTCTTTTAATCGAAAGTTTATCTTATCAACAATATGTTCTGACTGTGTTCGTCTGTCAAACAATAATCCTAGTTTTTTTATTAATAGTAAGGCATCTTCCAACGAATTGACATCAGACACAAAAACCGGAGCTATTTTTTCCAACTCGAAAACCATTTCTTGTGTATTTTCTTCTTTACTACACAAGAAAAAATCGGGTTTTAAATCCTTTATCGTATTATATTTTACCTTTTTTGTCCCACCAACAATTGTTTTTGTCGATTTATAATGAACAGGATGTACACAATAATGAGTTATTCCTACTACTTGGCGTTCCATTCCCATATCGTGTAGCAACTCTGTCAAAGATGGTACTAAAGACACAATACGTTGTGGTGTTTTAGATAAATTAATTTCTCTATTTAGTGAATCTATATACTTCATCGGTTTAATTTAGAAGCTAAAATTTCTTTCATTTTTTCTTGTAATTCTATGGCTTTTTCACGTACTTTTTTTGTAAAATCACTTCCATTTCCTGCATAAATAATTGCCCTTGACGAGTTGATGAGAAGCCCTATATCCTCTGTCATTCCATTGTTACACACCGATACTAAATCACCCCCTTGTGCTCCTATCCCCGGAACTAACAAAAAGCTGTTTGGAACAATTTTTCTTATTTTTTTAAAATATTCGGGTTTTGTTGCTCCTACTACATACATTAATTGGGAGGCACCTTTCCAAGTTGTTGATTTTTTTAATACCTGTTCAAATACTTGTAAATTACCGGCATCTAAACCTTGAAAATCCAGTCCGCCTTTGTTAGATGTCAAAGCTAGTAAGATGGTAAACTTATCTGTAAATGCTAAAAACGGTTCTACCGAATCTCGTCCCATATAAGGAGCCACTGTCAATGCATCAAAATTTAACTGTTCAAAAAATGCTTTGGCATATCGTGTAGAAGTATTTCCTATATCCCCACGCTTGGCATCGGCAATAGTAAAAATTTCAGGATATCTTTCGTTGAGATAATTAATTGTTTTCTCTAAAGATCTCCATCCGGCTATACCATAGGCTTCATAAAAAGCGGTATTGGGTTTATAGGCCACTACTAAATCATGCGTAGCCTCAATAATCTGTTTATTAAACTCAAAAATAGGATCTTCTAAACGGAGTAAATGTGGTGGAATTTTATCTAAATCTACATCCAAGCCTATACAAAGGAATGAGTTTTTTTGTCGAATTTGATTTA
>Ga0256914_1004060_pt1 | contig 11262 bp, 12 predicted proteins | sample HulkmetaG_FD_191571 | JGI IMG/M metagenome (GOLD analysis project Ga0256914, IMG submission 191571) | Hydrothermal chimney microbial communities from Main Endeavour vent field at the Juan de Fuca Ridge, Pacific Ocean - Hulk | ecosystem: Environmental > Aquatic > Marine > Hydrothermal vents ...
AGAAACTAAAATCGCTTTTGAAAACATGGAAGTAACTGCCAAAGAAGTAGAAGAAAGTCTGGATAAACTTACTACAGTAAAGGTTTTACTTGAAAAAATTACCGAATCTTCCAGTAATGTTAAAGATGCAGTAGCACAGATAGCCACTGCTACTGAAAAACAGTATGCCCTTGGAGAAGAGATGACCGAAAGTATAAACAAGGTTTCCTCTCTTGCAAAGGAGATAGAAAATGTTACAGGAGATCTGACCGAAAGTGCATATCAGGTTTTAAATATTTCAGCAGACTTTATTAAAACTGCCATTCAGATCAGGACAGAAAAGTTAAAAGAAGTAATTTTTGATCTCTTTAGAACAGAGCTTGAAAGAATGCTTTTAAGAATATATGCTCACATTAAAGACATAGAATCTTTAGATCCCGAAAGAATGGCAGATTACAAAGTATGTGGATTTGGAAAGTGGTTTTATTCTGGAGAGGGTAAAAAATTTGCCGATCATACAGATTTTAAACCTCTGGAAAAACTTCATAAAGAATGTCACCTTCTGGGAAAAGAAATAATTTTAGCTCATAATTCTGGCAAAAAAGAAAAAGTTCAGGAACTTATTAAAAATCTGGAGTTAAAAGTAAAAGAATGTATTAATAAATTCGAAGAATTAAAAAGCAGAGGATTATTTTAACTAAATTTTCCAGGAAAGTTTTTATAAAGATAATTTAATTCTTCTTTCAATTTTAAAGCAAGGTTTTCTGCAGATTTTATTTCTTTTAATAATTGATTGATATTTTTTTCCATGTTATAAAATGAACTTTTTAAAACACTGAAATAACTTTTTACATCCTCTTCAGAAAAAGACATTCCTAATTTTTCATAAAGTAATTCTACCATGGTAATTACCGGTATTAAAAAGTTATAAGGAACAAGAAGCAGATTATTTTTTTCGAGTTCTTCAGAAAGCTCCACTTTTAAACAGGAATAAACCCCTTCTGGCACTGTTAATATTCCCATACCAGCGCTTTTTTCATCTTTTACATATTTTGCTACTTCCTGAATCCTTATTCGTAACTTTTTAAGAAGATCTTTTTTTACCTCTACAGAATTTTCCTTTAAAGTTTCTGCTCCTATAAATTTGGAATCAACTGGTAGATACTTACCATTGCTTAATTTTATTGCAAATTCAACTATTCCTCCTCCAAGATGAACATTTCTGGCTATTTTATGTTGAGGTAAAAGGGAAATAAATTCCTCTACTGCTTTTTCTCCTGCTATCCCTGATTTTCTACCAAGAAAAATTCTGGCAAGATAACTTACCTCTTCATCTATTTTTTTTAAAATCTCCTCTACACCATAAACTTTTTGAAATTCCTTTCTAATATCCTGCAAATTATCTATTCCACTCTTTAAAACTTCTGTTTTTTCTTTAATACCAAAATAAAGGTCTTTCAAATTTTCTATTTTAGAATTAAGTCTGGTATAAATAAGCCAGATTAAAATTCCATTAAGAATCAAAAATCCCAGAATTAATACTTCTGTCATTTTAAAAAAGGTTACCAGACGCAAGCAAAATATCAAGTTTCCCCTCTTGATTTTTTTCTTAATTGGGATACATTCAAATTTTAATGAGTGGAAATACAATTCCTACAGATAAAATTTTAAGTTTAAAAGACTGGATTATAAGTTTCTGGGATTTTCAGGAAGAGGATTTAAATTTTTTTAAAAATCTTTTAAATGAAGAAAGCATACCCAATATAGAAAAAATACTCGAAGTTTTAAAAAAAAGGATGGAATTACGTAGAGCTTATTATCAAATTTATAAATATCTTTCCTGGAGAGATCTTCCACTGTCAGAACTGGAATGGGTAGAAAAAAAATTAACTGAAATACTTAAAAGAGAGGAAATTATTACTGAAATGATTAACAAATTTCTGGATTTTTTAAGTTATCTTGCAGATGGATGTATGGAGGAAGAATTTATTTCCCAGCGTCCCCGTATTCTCCATTGATCTCAATGAATCCCATGAAAGAAAAAGTTATTAAGCGGGCTCTTGAAACTCTTGAGATAGAAATAAATGGTCTTATTGAAGTAAAAAATAATCTTGACGAAAGTTTCTGGAATGCTATAGAACTTATTTTAAACACACGTGGAAGAGTGGTTGTTACAGGAGTGGGGAAAAGTGGATTGATAGGAAGGAAAATTTCTGCAACACTTTCTTCTACAGGAACACCTTCTTTTTTTCTGCATCCTGTAGAAGCTCTTCACGGTGATCTGGGAATGGTTATACCAGAGGATATAATTCTTGCAATTTCTTATTCTGGTAATACCCTTGAAGTATGTGAACTTGTTAATATTTTAAAAAAAAGAAATATTAAAATAATAAGTTTAACAGGTAATCTTGAAAGCAGACTTGCCAAACTTTCTGATGTAATTATAAATTGCAGGGTGCCAAGAGAGGCATGTCCTTTTAATCTTGCCCCAACAGCAAGCACCACTGCTACTCTTGCTCTTGGAGATGCCCTTGCAATGTGTCTTTTCGAAATCAAAGGACTGGGATCAGAAGATTTTAGACGAAATCATCCAGGAGGTTCTCTTGGAGAAAGACTTAAAGTAAAGGTAAAAGAAATTATGCTTACAGGAGAAAAAATTCCCATAGTAAAAGAAAATACCCTTCTGGAAGATGCAATAAAAGTAATAGATGAAAAAAGACTTGGCTGTGTCCTCATAGTAAATTCTTTTAACAGATTAATTGGAATTATTACTGACGGTGATCTAAGAAGAATTTTTCTGAAATACGGAACCTTTAAAAATCTTCGGGTTGAAAAAGTAATGACAAAAAATCCTAAGGTTATCGAAGAGTATCGCCTTGCATCAGAAGCTCTTGAACTAATGGAAAAACATCTTATTACTGTGCTTCCTGTAATTGATCAGGATGAAAAACTTGTTGGTATTTTACACCTGCACGATATTCTGGGAAAAGGAACTTTCAAATTTACTCTTTAAATACTCTTGAGTTAACTCTACATTTTTTTCCACTTCAGCAGTAGCAGAAAGCTTTAAAAAATTGAAGTTGGGTAAAATTTTATTGTAATTTTCCGCTACTTTTTTCAAAAACTCAAGTTTTTCAAAAAAACTCTTGCTTTCTGCTCTATTTTTTATTCTCTGCACAGCTATTTCAGGTAAAATATCCAGAAAAATAACCAGATCAGGAATTGGAGCAATGGTTTCGTTTTCTTTTAACAATTCTTTTATAGAAAAACCCTGAGCCCCTTGATAAGCAACAGTAGAAAGATAATACCTGTCAAGAAACACAAACTCTCCTTTTTTTAAAGCAGGTATTATAACATTTTCTACATGCCACTTTCTATCTTTGAGAAACAGTTCTTTTATTCTTTTTCTTTTAACTTTTTCTTCTTTTAAAAGTCTTTTTATCTCTCTCCCATAAGGACCATCTGTAGGTTCTGAAGAAAAACATACTTTTGAATAATGTTTTTCAAGAAAATAAAGAAGTTTTCTGGCAAAAGTGGTTTTACCTGCTCCATCTATTCCTTCCACTACAACAAGCCTTCCTTTTTTAAAAAAATCAATCTTTAACTTCTCAAAAAGATCATTTCTATTTTCTTTAGTGACTTCACAAAATACACCTCCAGGATAATCTCTTATTTTTTTAAGAATAGGATGATCACCATAACCAAGAGTGGCTATAAGATAAGCCTGAGAATTCAATACTTTTTCTATAAAATCACAAAATTTTTCTGAAAGCACCTCCATTTTTCCTATTTCATCAATTACAAAAAGAGGAGGAACCTTATCAGACATTGCTTTTTTCCATTCTTCTTCAAGAAAATTCAAAACCTTCTCAAGATTTTCTACAAATACATAATACTTTCCTACAAAATTATTCTTACAAATTTCTGATTTTTTTAGAAGTTCTTTTTTTATTGCAAGAGGTAATTCCTGAGAGCTATTTAAAATATGAATAACAAATCCCTTTCTTTTTCCTTTTTCTTTTTGTTCTCTGGTGATAAAACCACAGAAATGGAAATTACTGTGAGTCTCTTTGAAAAGCTCATAAAGTTTACATATCAGGGTTGTTTTTCCAACCCCTGGTGAACCACATATAAATAATTTTTTTCTTGGAGAATTTAAAAACATGTTTTAACGTTTTAATGGTCGAGTTGAAAGCAGAACATATGTAGCTCCTGCTCCACCATCACAAGGTCTTGCAGAAGCATAGGCAATTACATATTTTCTATAAGGTCCTTTTTCAAGCCACTCTCTAACTTTATTCTTTAAAACTGGCTCTCCTGGAGAAGAAAGCCCTCTTCCATGAATTATTAAAACACACTGATCTCCTCTTTGAATAGATAACTTTATAAACTCCTCAAATGCTTCACGGGCTTCTTCAACCCTCATACCTCTGAGATTTAAACTGTTTTTAACAGAATACTTTCCTTCTCTTAAATCCTTTACTACTTTTTTGCTTACGCCCTTTGCTCTTCCTTCCATGTATTCTGAAGTTAACCATACTTTCACTTCTATTTTTTCAGGAGGCCAGGGGTTCTCACTGTGCCAGACTGCTTTTCTGGGAGTTAATTTCCAGAAATAATTTTTTTCCTTTAAAGGCTTTGATTTTTTAGTTACTTCTTCCCATGATGAATCCACAGGCATAAAAAAACAGGATTCACAAGGACGTAAATTAACCGTATTTAATATTTCCTTAAGTTTACCAAAAGGTTTATACATGTCTTTTATTTTCTAAGACCTTTTTCAAAAATCCTTTCACATTTAGCAGCGGCAGTTTCTGCTCTTTTAGCAGCTTCTTCTGCCCTATTAGCAGCTTCCATTGCTTTTTTGGCAGATTCTCCTGCTTTTTTAGCTTCCTGCTGAAACTTTTTTATCTGGGTCTTAAGTGCATTAAATTCAAGCTTTAGCTTGTTAATCTCGTTCTGAAGTTTGGTGCAGCAGGAAGCAGAATTCATATTGGGAATCTCACAAGCTCCCTCAGGATGCCTGACAGGACATCCACAGCCAGCTAAAGTAAAACCTAAAATTACTACCCCAATTGCAAACTTTAATAAAGAAACTTTCATCCCTTTCCCCCTGCTTAAAAATTTCCTATTATTTTAACATTAATATCGTTGTTTTCCAAGTTTTTTAAAGAGTTTGTAAAAAATTTCTTATATAAATATCCTCTATAAAACTTTTTTTATTAATTTATTACACCCTCCTTTAAAATTGATTTTTCTTTAAATGTAGCTATACTAAAAAGGAAATGAAAAAAAGACATTTCTATATCTTGATAATATTTTTGCTTTTCCATTCTCTGGCTCATGCCTATCAGGATAAAAAAGAAGTTCGTTTTAACTTCTGGCCCCTTTTTGTTTATATAAAAATCAAACCAGAACATACAAAAATTTTAAAAATTCTTGGTCCTGTATTTTTTGAATTCTCTTCAAAAAAAGAAAAAATTTTCTCTTTAAGACCTCTTTTTTCTTATATAAAAACTCCTAAAACTGTAGAATTTTATTTTCTTTCTCCCCTGGGAAAATATCAGAAAACTCCTTCTTTTTCTATATTTTACTTGGTGCCTCTTGCAAAAAGAAAGGTTATAAAACTTCCAGATCAAAAAAAAGAAATTTTTAACGAATTTCTCCTCCTTTTCTGGGGGAAAACATACGAAAATCAAACTTATGGTGGCTTTTTTCCTTTTTTTGGAAACTTTAAAAATAGATTTGGAACTCAAAAAATAGAATTTTTCTTCTGGCCTCTTTATACCAGAGTAGATTATCAGGACCATTATACAATCTCTTACTTATGGCCCTTTGTTAAAACATTTCATACCAAACCAGGTTCTAAATTTATTTACAAAGGATTTAAATTCTTTCCCTTTTACGGAAAAACCATAGAAGCTTGGCGTGAAACAAAATTTATTCTTTTCCCTTTTTACATAAAAGAAAAAAATATAAAAGAAAAAGTAAAACCTTTTAAAAGAACTATCGTCTTTCCTTTTTACATAAAAGAACAAACAGATCTTTATACAAAAACCATTTATCTCTGGCCTTTTTTTCAATTTATAAAGGCTCCAAAATTTAAATACGAACAAATAGATGCTCCCTGGCCTTTTTATAGAAAAATAAAAGGCGACAAAATTCAGGGATTTCGTCTATGGCCCCTATATGGAAAAACAGTTAAACCAGATTATTATCACTCCTTCTTTCTCTGGCCTTTTTACTTTTTTACCAGAGATTTTTTTGTTAGAGGAAACACCTCATACCTCAGAATAGAACACAGAATTTTGCTTATATCAAAATTCGCAAGAATTTATTCCAATAATACACTGGTTAGCAGGGTTTTTAATCTCTGGCCCATTTTAAACTTTAAACAGACCCCCCAGGAAAAACATTTTTCTTTTTTTGAAATAATACCCGTTAAAGAAAGAGGTATGCAGGAAAATTATGCTCCTATTTTTAGAATTTTTAATTATTATAAAAATCAAAATTGCACACTTGTAAACTTTTTGTGGGGACTTTATATTTACGAAAATTGTAATCAAAGAAAAGTTAATGAACTGGGATTTTTATTCAGAAAAATAGACGATTTACAAACAGATACTCATTACATAGAATTCTTAAACGGCTTAATTGGCTTTGGAAAAATAGATGGAAAAAAAGTCTTTAAACTATTTTTTATTAATTTTTAAAATCGTGGGAGGGAATATGAAAGAACAAAATCTTAGAAAAGTGGTTTATCCCGGGACTTTTGATCCTATAACCAATGGACATCTTGACATCATTAAAAGAGCTTTAAACCTCTTTGACATAGTTATTGTAGCAATAGGAGAAAATCCAAACAAAAAACCCCTTTTTTCTATGGAGGAAAGAATACTCCTTGTAAAAGAAGCTGTAAAAGAAATACCAGAAAGTTACAGAATCGAAGTTGAAGGATTTACCGGACTTCTGGTAGATTTTGTTAAGAAAAAGTCTGCCTGCGCAATTATAAGAGGGCTCAGAGCTATTTCGGACTTTGAATACGAAATGCAACTCGCTTTAATGAACAGAAAACTTTCAAACAGTATAGACACCGTTTTTTTAATTCCCAGTTTAAAGTGGATTTTTTTAAGCTCTTCCATTGTTAAAGAAGCTGCTAAACTCGGAGGAAAAATAGACGACCTTGTTCCAGAAGCAGTAGCAAAAAAACTAAAAGAAAAATTTAAAAATTTTTAAAATACTTTTCCATTACTTCTCTTAATCTTATAAATGTTTCGTGAGAACCACCTTTGTCAGGATGAACTTCTTTCATCTTTCTCTTGAAAAGCTTTAAAATTTCCTCCTTGGACTTTGTCACAAGTTCTTTTAAAGGAATCTCCAGCACCCATGCTATTTCTTTTAATACCTCTTCGTAATAATAATTTTCATATCCTGCAGGGGGTCTTCTAACAGGCATAGCATCAAAGTAAAACCACACATATCTTGCAAGATAATCCCTTAAAACCTGCTCTCTGGAAAGTCCCATTCTATAATTTTCATCCTCTGCTATTTTACATAATCTTTCAAGAAAAATAGTATCTCTTACTTCTGGAACTTCTACAAAACACAGGTCAAATATAGCTTCCATATATCTTATTTTTTCCTTATACTTGAGATTGTCTTCTATGTCCCAGAAAAAGTTTTCTATTTCATCCCTTGACTTCTTTAAAATGTGTTTAAAAAAAGAAAAAGGAAATCCAAGATACTTTTTAGGATTTGTTACTCCAAGTTTTATAGCTATGTAGCGAATTGCATCAAATTCGTGAATGGCTTTTAAATCTACTTTTACATCTTTTCTTGTGGTATCTCTTCTTCTTCTGTTAAAAGGCGAAGCCACACATCGCTGAGCTTCTGGACTTAAAAACCTGAAAAATAACTCTTCAAGTTCAAATTGGTCAGTTTCTACCCCCTGTTTTTTCAAATCTTCTTCTATGGTGATGCAAAAAGCAACTTCACTATAATATTGAATATACTTTTCTGGATGAGATCCCAAATAAAATAAAGTTCGCGATCTATAATAAGGAGCTTCAAAATAAGATTCTCTTATAAAATATTCATATCCTTCTGAAGTTAGCTTGCGAGCTATATACATAAAAATAAAAAGGGGGCAAAAGCCCCCTTAAAGTAAAAAAAAAAGTTAATTACACTTCGTTAACAGTAATAGAACCTGTGGGGCAAACCTCTACACAGGTCTGGCATCCAAGGCAGTCCTCTGCTCTTGCAACCACGGGTTTACCATCATCACCCTTGTCATAAACCTGTGCTGGACAGGACTCAATGCAGGTTCCACATGCCTCGCAGGTGTCGTAATTCACTGTAATCTCAAACATCGCGCACCTCCTTTAATTTAATTTTTGCTCTTTAAACATTTTAGCCCTTTTTAAAAATTTTTCAGCCCAACATTTTACACTAAAAATGTGAATATGAGTATAACTTGCTAACAAATTTCTGTAAAAAATTCCATCCCATTCTCCATTTAAACCATATCCTTTTTCAAGTTTAAAAACAAACTTCAAATCCTTATTGTTTTTTAAATTTACTGGTCTGGAATAGTGAAATTCGTGTCCTTTTATAACCAGTCCTTTATCAAAATAGGGATTTTCTCCTTCAACCTTTGCAATTACATAACCGTGCCCCTGAGGTCTGCTATTTACCTCAAAACTCATAGGTAAAATACCTGCCATTTTATATCTTTTACCTTTCCATATTATTTCTTCTCCTAAATACATTAAACCTCCACACTCTGCATAAAGAGGCATCCCTTCCACAACAGCTTCTTTAACTTCTTTAAGTAAAGTTTCATTTTCTGAAAGAGCTTCTGCCTTTACTTCAGGAAATCCACCCCCAATGTAAAGCCCATCCACTTCAGGAAGCCCTCTATCCCTTAAAGAATCTATATATTTTATCTCTGCACCAAACCCCATAAGTCCTTCTAAATTTTCAGGATAATAAAACTGAAAAGCCTCATCCCTAAACACACCTATTTTTACTCCTTCATATTTTTTTTCTTCTATATTTTCAAATAAATTTATTTCTAATGGCAAGACTTCTTTACAAATTTTCACAATTTCTTCCACATCAACATTTTTTTCTACTGCTTCCCTTAATTCATCTAAAAACTGCTTTTCATCGTATTCGTAAGAAGTAATTAATCCAAGATGCCTCTCCTTTGGAATACCTCTTAATTTAGGAATACTTCCGAGAACCTTTACTCCTGTGTAATATTCTATAGAACTTCTAATAATATTTTCGTGCCTTGCTCTTGCTACCTTATTTAAAACTACTCCTTTTATTTCTATATCCTTTTCAAACTCCAGAAAACCTTTTACAAGGGCTGCAAGACTTCTCGTAACTTTGGTGCAGTCGAGAACAAGTATAACAGGACTCTTTAAAATTTTAGCAAGTCTGGCAGTGCTGCTACTTCCGTAAACATCCAGCCCATCAAATAATCCTCTATTACCTTCTATTATCGCTACATCGCTTTCCTTACTCCCTGTATAAAAGGAAAAAAGATTATGTTCCTCGTCAAATAGAAAAAGATCAAGATTCCTGCACTCTTTACCTGCTATCTTTCCAAGCCATCCAGCATCTATGTAATCAGGTCCTTTTTTAAAAGCTGAAATTCTGTAACCTCTTTTAACAAGGACAGAAATTAAACCGAGAGTAAATAAAGTTTTACCTGCTCCACCTTTGTGAGAAGAAATTAAAACTCTTGGAATATTATATTGAATCGGAAATTGCATAAAAATAAAAAAAGGAGAGGGGGTATCTCATATCCCCTCTCCCTAAATTTTATATTAATTTAAAGCATTTATCCCTTATACTTTACTACAAGATTTTTAGAAGCTCTGACACCCATTGCTATCTTGTAAAGAATTGTAAGTACAAGCAATCCAACTGCCCATACACCAATTGCTACTCCAATCTCTGGTAAAGTCGGTCTATAAACTGTAATCGTTTCAAATGGAGTAGGAGTATATCCTCCTGTAATCAATCCAATTCCTTTATCAATCCAGCATGCAATAAATACCGCAATACATGCAATAGTAAGAAAGGTTTCGTTCTTCCTGAGTTTAGGTATTACTAAAAGAACAATTGCAATTGCTGCTAAAATTGCTGCTGCCCACATAAATGGTGCCCATTCAGCATGACCGTGAAGTCCAACAAAGAGATACTTTACAGGAGCTTTGTGAGAAGGAATTCCGCTATAAAATGCGGTAAAAAGTTCAAAGAAGAAAAGTAAGATATTAATAATAAATGCATAAGCAACAGTTTTTGCAAGAGAATCAATTGCTTTTTTACCAGGATCAAAGTTGGCAACCTTCTTTAAAATTAAGGCAGCTACTATTATAAAAGCAGGTCCTGCACAAAATGCAGATGCAAGAAATCTTGGAGCCATCACTGCTGTAAGCCAGAAGTGTCTTCCAGGTAAACCCTGATAGAGAAATGCAGTTACAATGTGAATGCTCGGTGCCCAGAGAATAGAAATGTAAATAAAAGGTTTCAACCAAGAAGGATACTTGGTTCCTTTATATTCTGCGTGTAATACTGTCCATCCACAAAGAAGGTTAAGCATTAAATAAACACTTAATACCATAGAGTCAAAAAACATAACAGAGTTAGGAGTTGGATATCTTAAAACATTAATAACTCTCATAGGTCTTCCAAGGTCAACAAGAATAAACAGAATACACATTATAACAGCTGCAACCGCAAGAAATTCTCCCAGAATCGTCATCTTTCCATATTCTTTATAATTATGCCAGTAGTAAGGCAAAACTATCATTACTGCTCCTGCTGCAACTCCAACAAGAAAGGTAAAATTCGCAATATAAAGTCCCCACGAAACATCTCTACTCATTCCAGTCATTCCCAAACCAACATGTAACTGATGCAAATAACACAGAAAACCTACCAATACCCAGAACAATAAAAAGAAGACCCACAACCAATACTTTTTACTTCCTTTTAGCGCCTTCTCTATCATACTTCATCTCCCCCTCAAATTTTCTTCTTTTTTAATCTATTAAGTAAAACACAGAAGGACCTGTTCCAAGCTCAACCTTTCTTACAATAGATTTTCTTTCTTCTAAAATTTTTCTTACTTCAGAATTTTCATCCTCTAAATCTCCAAAAATCAAGGCATTTACAGGACATGCTTCAACACATGCAGGCAATTTACCATCCACAAGTCTTTCGTAACAGAAAAGACATTTTTCCACAACTCCTTTAGTTCTCGTAGGA
>Ga0256914_1004061_pt1 | contig 11261 bp, 5 predicted proteins | sample HulkmetaG_FD_191571 | JGI IMG/M metagenome (GOLD analysis project Ga0256914, IMG submission 191571) | Hydrothermal chimney microbial communities from Main Endeavour vent field at the Juan de Fuca Ridge, Pacific Ocean - Hulk | ecosystem: Environmental > Aquatic > Marine > Hydrothermal vents ...
TTGTTGGGGGCCCTTTTGCCGCTGCTGACCAGTTTTATACTTTATCTGCCCTTTTGGCTGCATTTGCAATCCCCGGGCATGGGCGTGGCGGTCAACCTGTTTACTACCACCCGCCTCAGCCACTATCTCATCCTATTCGCCACCTTCCTGCTCCCCATCATCCTTTTTTTGTGGCTGTTGCGCGGGGAGATGTCGGGTGTTCTGGCCCTGGCCGCTAAACTGTTCCCCATCATCTTCTTGCTTCCGGCGCTGTTTGCAAGTGTGGTGATGATGGTGCAGCGCAGCGCGGGGACGCCCTTGCTGCGCGGCTATCATATTCGCCCGCAAGTGGCAGCAGCAGTGGCCCAATGGACGCCCGGCCAGCTTATGCACTGGTTTCTCATCGAACGCATGAGCGGTATTTGGCTGTGGCTGCTTTTGGCGGGCCTGTTGGCCTGGACACTGGCGCTGACATGGCAGCGGTCCCGAAGTCGCCCGCATCCCGATGGCTTCATTCTGCTACTGCTCATCTTGCCCCTGGCCAGCACACTCCTGCTGGAATTCCTCTTCATTGCCGAACCTTTGGGCATCCGTGTCAACAGCATCTTTAAATTTTACTACTTTGCCTGGGAGTTGTACGCCATCATCGCCATCTACGCACTAAGTCGCATCCTGTCATGGCTGCGCTCAGGCCCGCGGCGCATGGTGTGGGGCCTGCTATGGCTGGCGCTACTGCTGCCCTCATTGCTTTATGCGTGGCAGGCGCTGCCCTATGGCTCAGGGCATTTTTCGGGCCCGCAAACGCTGGATAGCCTGGCCTACCTGCGTCGTGACATGCCCGATGACATGGCAGGCATCACCTGGTTGCAAGCCCACGTCCCCCCCGATGCCCTCATTTTAGAGGCGCATACACAAAACTACAGCATCAGTCACGATGCTCTGGTAGCCACCATCACCGGCAATCCTACCCTGGTGGGCTGGTGGGACCATGAACTGCACTGGCACGGGCCCGAGTTCGAGACAGTGGTCAAAGGGCGAGAAGCTGCATGTCGGCAGATTTATGGCGCCAAAGATGCCCCAACACTGCTGTCTCTGTTGCGGCAATGGCATGTGGACTATTTTTATGTGGGAAATATCGAGCGCACAACGTACAATCTGACTGATGAGAATTTTCGCGTTTATGATGAAGCGCTGACACTGATGTTCACCCAAGGCGGCGTACGAATTTACAGCGTCCCCTAAGTTGCGCCATGACCCTGCACCTGAAACAGCGCTTCACCTGATGTTTGCATGCCGCTCGTTCCCGATAGCGTCAGACAAACAGGCATCAAAAAGCCCCCGCCAAACTATGGGCAGGGGCTTTGGTTTTGTTGGAATGCAGGCGCTTACGTGGCGCCGGTGGTTACTCGCTCAACATTCGCCGCAGCACAGTGTGCAAGATGCCGCCGTTGCGATAGTAAGCCACTTCCACCGGGGTATCGATGCGGCTGATGACCTGGAATTCGGTAATTTTGCCATCAGCGGCAGTGGCACGAACCGTTACCAATTGGCCCGGCTGCATGTCGTTATCCAGGCCCGGAATGTCATAAGTCTCGAATCCGGTGAGCCCCAGACTCTCGGCGCTTTCGCCCGGCTGGAATTGCAGCGGCAAAATGCCCATACCCACCAGATTAGAACGATGAATGCGTTCGAAGCTCTGGGCGATGACCGCTTTGATGCCTTGCAATTGCGGGCCTTTGGCTGCCCAGTCGCGGCTGGACCCGGTGCCATACTCTTTGCCCGCGATGACTATCAGTGGCACGCCATCATCCTGATACTTCATGGCTGCATCAAAAACACTCATCTGCTCGCCCGTGGGCTGATACACGCTGTAACCACCCTCTACGCCTGCAACCAGCTTGTTGCGGATGCGAATGTTGGCAAACGTGCCTCGCATCATCACTTCGTGATTGCCGCGGCGACTGCCATAGCTGTTCCACTGATGTTGGGGCACGCCATGCGCCAGCAGATAACGGGCCGCGGGGCTGTCGGCGGCAATGGGCCCGGCCGGAGAGATGTGATCGGTGGTGACGGTGTCGCCCAAATAAAGCAGCACCTTGGCGCCGCTGATGGGCGTAATGTCGGGCATCTCAGGTGTGACATCCACAAAGAAGGGGGGCTCTTTGATATAGGTGCTGTCATCGGGCCATTCATAAACCTCGCCGCCCGAAACCGGAATAGCATTCCACGAGGGATTGCCATCGAAGACACTGCCATATTCCTCTTCGAACATCTCAGGTTTCAGCGAGCGCTGGATTTCGGCCTGGATTTCCGCCTGGGTGGGCCAAATATCTTTCAGATAAACAGCTTCGCCATTGGGGTCATAACCAATGGGATCGTTGTTGAGATCGATGTCTACTGTGCCTGCCAGGGCATAAGCGACCACCAGTGGCGGCGAAGCCAGGTAATTGCCTTTGGTGTGAGGGCTGACACGTCCTTCGAAGTTGCGATTCCCGCTAAGCACCGAGGTTACAGCCAAATCGCCCGCGACCACAGCTTTGCGAATAGGTTCGGGCAGGGGCCCGCTGTTGCCGATGCAGGTGGTGCAGCCATAGCCCACAATGTGGAAATGCAGCGCTTCGAGATAAGGCAACAGGCCAGCGGCTTCGAGATAGCGTTTGACCACTTTGGAGCCTGGGGCCAGACTGGTCTTGACCCAGGGTTTCACAGTCAGGCCCCGCTCTACCGCTTTTTTAGCCACCAGGCCCGCGCCAATCAGCACGCTGGGATTACTGGTATTGGTACATGAGGTGATAGCTGCGATAACCACGCTGCCATGGGTAAGATCAAAACGCACGCCATCAGTTTCGACTGTGACCTTTTTGCCCAAATCTTCCTCTTTCAGGCCGATGCCTTGCGGGCCGGGAGGGGCGGTCAGCGCCCGATGGAATTCTTTTTGCATGTCAGCCAGCAAGATGCGGTCTGCCGGACGTTTGGGACCGGCCAGGCTGGGCTGCACCGTACGCATATCCAGCTCCAGCACCGCGGTGTACTCGGGGTCGGGCGCATCATCGGTGCGGAAGAGCCCCTGAGCTTTGGTGTAGCGGGCCACCAGCTCGACTTGCTCGGCGCTGCGGCCTGTACCTGCCAAATAGCGCAAAGTCTCATCATCGATGGGGAAGAAGCCCATGGTAGCGCCATATTCGGGACTCATGTTGGCAATCGTTGCGCGATCAGCCAAGCTGAGTTTGCTCAGACCCGGGCCAAAGAATTCGACAAATTTGCCTACCACACCAAACTTGCGCAGCATTTCGGTGACAGTCAGGGCCAGGTCGGTAGTGGTTGCCCCCTCGGGCAGCTCGCCCAAAAGTTTGAATCCCACCACATCGGGGGTGAGCATAAAGATGGGCTGCCCCAAAATCACCGCCTCGGCCTCGATGCCGCCCACACCCCAGCCTACAACGCCCAGGCCATCAATCATGGTGGTGTGGCTGTCAGTACCGACCAGGCTATCAGGATAAGCCACCTTCTCACCTTCCACCTCAGCCAATTGCACACCGCTGGCCAGGTATTCCAGATTGACCTGATGAATGATGCCGGTATCGGGGGGAACTGCGCGGAAATTATCGAAAGCAACACTACCCCATTTCAAAAATTCGTAACGTTCGCGATTGCGCTCAAATTCTCGTTTTTCGTTGAAAAACATGGCTCGCAGTGAGCCAAAATGATCCACTTGCACCGAATGATCGATGACCAAATCCACCGGGTTCTGCGGATTGATACGCACGGGATCCTGGCCCTGGCGTCCCATCTGGCTGCGCAGTGCGGCCAAATCGACCACCGCGGGCACGCCCGTAAAATCTTGCAGAATGACACGAGCGGGCTTGAAAGGCATTTCGCCCCGCTCTGCATTGGGTTGCCAGTTGGCCAGTTTTTTCACATCCTCTTCGGTAATGGCAAAACCATCCACCTGACGCAAAGCTGCTTCCAGCAGGACTTTAATCGAGTAGGGCAGCCGCGAGATGTTGGCAATGCCTTGTTCTTCCAGTGCGGCCAGGCGGTACATCACCGCTGAACCGCTCCCGGTGTCAAAAGTTGTTTTGGCTCCGAGTATGTTTTTCAGACTCATGTTTTTTCTCCATGGAGACGAGGCCACAGCAATGTGGCGCCGAATAGGGTCGTTTGGCTGTCATTATAGCACGAAAAGGGGTGAGCCCGAGAAAGACCGGCTGCATTTTGTGTCCTTCGCACCTATGCGTTACACAACCAGCGACTTCGCGTGAATCAAGCATGCCCCCCTGCTCAGCGTCATTCCAAAAATTCGTGCATAGGCCCGAAATCAAAGGTTTTTAGCAACTTTTCTACGCGGCGCTGCATAGAAACACCCACATTGTGATAAGTGATAAACTGGTCTCGCCGGCCCAGGGGCAGTCGTGGCGTGCCAGGATCCAGCTCCCACGGATGCAAGTAGATGACCAGGGGCCCGCGACGGGCAGCCTGTCGCAGACCGTGCAGGATGAGCGGCATGGGTAGCACACGCAAATAAAATCCGCCACACACCGGAATCACCGCTGGTCCCACGCGCCAGGCCGTCATGGGCCATTCCCAAAGAGGCGCTTGCGGGTCGTGGCTGATCAAATCTGAACCTGGGCGGTAGGGAGCTGCGGGCGCACCGGGCACGCCGTAAAGAGGTGTCTTCATGGGAAAGATGCTGGAATCGTATGTGTAACCATGTTGTGCCAGCACATCCAGGGCCCAGGCGGTGCTGGGGGATAAGCTAAATGTTGGCGCCCGGAAGCCGCGCGCTTTCACGCCCGGAACCGCATCCTTCAGCGCCCTTTCAAAGCAGATGAGCTCCTGAGCGAAGGACTCGGCATTCAGCTCCCACAAAGGGCGATGGGTGCAAGTGTGGCAGCCGATCTCGTGCCCGGCATCCACAATGGCCCGAATCAGCTCGGGATGAGCCTGAATAACCTCGCCCACCACAAAAAAAGTAGCCCGCACCTGATGACGGGTCAATAACGCCAGTAAGGGCCTGGTAGCCTCCTCTACCCGATCATCGGCATGGCTGCGGTCGATTCGGCTGCGCAGCAGCTCGGCGTGCCAATACGATTCCAGGTCGATGGAAAGTGCAGCTTTGATCATGGTGTGGCCTCGGTTTGGGTGGGGCGCAGTGTGCCCGCCCGGGTATGATAGCGCAGATAAACCATGAAAATAGAAAGCAGCATTTTAGCGATGTAATAAAGGCTTTTTAGTGAACTTCCGTGCATCGAAACCCCGGCGATGCGATCGTGCATGGTTACAGCCACCTCTTGCACCTGAAAACCGGCAAAATGCAGCATAATCAGCGTATCGGCATCGGGGTAATCGCTGGGATAATTTTTCTCGGCAAAGAAGCACATCACTTCCCGATTCATGGCCTGAAAACCTGACGTAGCGTCGGTGATGTTTTGCCCGGTGAAAAAGTGAGTGATGCCGGCAAAAAGCTTCATGCCGGCCCGTCGCACCGCCGAGGCATGATAAGTCATTTGTCCCTTGAAGCGAGAGCCCAGAGCAACATCGCACCGGCCTGAGAGTACCGGAGCCAGCAACGCGGGTACTGAGGCGGGATCATGCTGCCCGTCGGCATCCATCATCACCGCAAAATCATAGCCAAAATCCTGGCCGTAACGAAAACCGGTTTGCACCGCGCCACCATAGCCCAAATTGTTGGGCAGACGCACGACTCGGGCTCCCAGCGCCCGGGCTACCGCGGCAGTGTTGTCGCCAGAGTGATCATCGATGACCACTACATCGGCTTGGGGCATAAAATGCTGCAACTGCGGCAGAACATGTGGCAGATTTTCGGCCTCGTTGTAAGCGGGAATGATGATGAGTGTTCGCATAGAGGAGGTTGGGGATTGGAGATCGGGGATTGATTGTGTTGGCTCAATAGATTACAGGTAACGACTAACGTACCAGACTTCAATCACCACAAAGGCACAAAAACGCTAAGAACAGCAAGCATTTCAAAACTTTTTCTTTCTTTGTGCCTTTGTGGCTGCGTGTCTTAGTGGTTTCTAGCCGGGCTACCTTAGTCGTAACGATCACAGCACTATTGCTCTTGCACCAGGCCCGAGAAGGGGTTGCGTGAGCCTTTGTAGCGGGGCCAATCTGGCAGAACGTAGTTGATGGCATAGCTGGGGGGTGGTGGCCACAATAGATAAACATCGCTCCACCAATGCCATGATTCATAATCATCATCCGAATAGCCTAAATCGAGATGCCGCCCATGCAAACCGCTGCCGGTGTCGCCGGCAATGGCAAAACCATAGCCGGGCACATATAATTTTTGGCTCATGTTTACCACCGCAGGGTCGACGCCCACCACCCCTTTGCCCGCGGTAAAACCCAGACGTGTGTGCCCGTACCAGGGCAACGAAGGGTCGGTGCCTGAGCGCTTGGGGCTGTAAGAGGTGGTGTAGGCCCGCAGTTTGCGCCAATAGGTGATGGGCCCATCGGGTGTCATGGCGGTGCGCTGCACAACTTTGCGGCCATAAAGGATGACCTTGCGCCGCGGCTCTTGCGCCAACCATTCATCCTCCAGCTCACGTGCTACCTCCTGGCCATTCTCATAGTGCACCCGATAACGACGGCGCAGCACGCCCGGCTGCCCTTCATCACCTACGCGGCGGGTATCGATGAGTAAATCATCATCAGGCTCCCACACCGTTTCAAAGGGTGTCAGCTCGTCCTGATAAAGCACCTGCTGAGCAATGCGGGTGATGCGAATGGTGGTGTTAGGGTGCAATGTGGCGGTTAGGGGTGGCTGCACGCTATCTTCGCCCAATAGCAAAAGCCCCTGCGCCCGCAAAAGGTCGCCCACCGTGGCCTGATGGGTGCGCAGATGCCATGTTTTGCCATCAGCGACCAGGGTGACGGGCATGGCCCGACGCAGCAGCACTTTCATGCCTGGCTTGATGACAGCTTCAGGGCCCGGGATCAGTTCGTCTCCTTTGTGCAGGGGGATGTTGTTTTCGGCCAGTGCTGCGGCGATTGTGGTCGCTTGTGTCCACACTGTGTGCGATAGCCCCTGCTCCTGAATTGTGATGGGCGTGGCGCGTTGTACTTGCAGTGTTAGTGGTGTGGTGGTTTGCTGCCAGGGATGCGCTGTGCGCCAGCCGGCCGGGGGTGTCCAGATGGCTGGGGGCAGCACGGCATCGGCAGCGCGTGGTTGCTCTTGCAACAGGATGACATCGGCGGGAGCCAGGGCTACTTGTGCATCAGCCAACGCGTCCGCCAGGGTGCGCGCCCGCGTCCAGGCCTTACGCTCGCGGCCATCTGCCAGCACCCGCAGCGGGCGCGCACGTTGCACATGCAGGCGCACGCCCGGGCCCCATGGCGATGAGAGGCTCAGGGCATCATTGGGGTGCAGGACATAGCCCAGCTCACGCAGCAGTGCTTCGGGCGAGGTCGCGTGGGTGGTCAATGCCACGGCCTGACCATCTATCTCCAGGATGACGGGCATGGCTGCGGCTTGCCAGCGCCACAGGCCCGCCAGCGCCAGCAACAGCAAAAGTGTGCCACTTGCCAAAATCAAGATAGGGCTGCGGCTCGGGCGAATGGTGAGGGTGGTCATAACAAGGATGGCACGATCTTACCACGAAACGGGGTGCGTTTCAATTTGCAGACTCTGGCGGTTTGTTTTGGGATTGGGGCAGGCTTTGCAAAACTTGCCAGATTGGGAATCGGGTCGGCAAAAAGGGGGCGCGCTCAGTAACGGTATAGCTTTTTGTTTGTAACGACTAAGTAGTTTGCAATAAGTTTCCTAATTCCAAATTGCGAGCTTGTCATTTTTCGTAACGACTAACGTACCCGACTGCAATCACCACAAAGGCACAAAGACACTAAGAACAGCAAGCATTTCAAAGCTTTTTCTTTTCTTCGTGCCTTTGTGGCTTCGTGTCTTAGTGGTTTCTAGCCGGGCGACCTTGGTAGTAACTTTTGTTTTCTTTCCTGACTGCGTTTTTTGTTGGTGGTATGTTTTAGAACAAGCTTAGTTGCTCAGGGCCCGCGGCTTTGCGTTTTTTCTTCATGGCCTGCATCGCTTCTATCTCCAGCAAGGCGGTTTCGATGTCATCGACAAATTGCGAGCGGGAGTTGTGCAGCTCTTTGCCAAAGAGAAAGCGTTTGCGTGCATGGGTGAGGATGAGTTTGCGCTTGGCCCGGGTCATGCCTACGTAAAAAAGTCGCCGCTCTTCTTCTAAATTTACCTGCTGGTTGGGGCCGATGTGGGGCAGAAGGCCCTCTTCGCAGCCCACTATGAAAACGGTATCGAATTCCAGGCCTTTGGCCGCGTGCAGGGTCATTAGTGTTACACGGTCGGCGCGGGGATCGTAGCTATCTGTTTCCGATTGCAGTGCCATGTGGGTGAGAAAGTGAGCCAGCTCGTGGCCAAAGGGCTGCGCCATGTGCGCCAGACGTTGCACGTCCGCTTTTTCGTCATCCTGGGGCAAAAGCAGGGTGGCAAGCTGGATGATGAGCTGGGAGACCGGCTGCCGGATAGCCCGCTCGGGCCAGGATGGGGGCAGGGTTGCAGGCAGTTGTGCCCGATGTATCTGGCTTTGCGGATTGTGTAGGATGTTGAGTGCGGCCAGCAGCAGGCGTATCTGGGGCCGGACGCTGAAAGGGGTTTGTCCTACAGTTTGGTAGGGGATGCCGGAACGATGGAAGGCTTCGATGAGGGGGGCGCTTTGTGCTTTGAGGCGGTACAATACTGCAAAATCGCCAAAACCAAGACCTGATTCTCGGGTGGCATCCGCGACACGACCTGTGTTGAGGGAGAAGTTGCTGGTTCCGCCAATGTCCGATTCGATGTGATGCACCACGTATTCGGCCTCAGCTTTGTGGGTGGGGGCCTGGTGGATGCTGAGTTTGAGGTTGTTGCTGAATTGTGCCATGAGCGCGATGGCTTCGCGGTCAGGGTTTTTGGCGATGACTTGTTGGGCTGCTTGGAGGATGCTGGCCGCGGAGCGGTAGTTTTGTTGCAAGATGATTTTGCGGGCCTGGGGGTAATCTTGCAGGAAGCGACGGAAGTAGCTGGGGTCGGCCCCGCGAAAGCTGTAGATGGCTTGATCGGGGTCGCCGATGACGCAGATGTTGGCTCCGTCCTGGGTGAGTAGGCGTAGGAGATGGTATTGTCCCCGGTTCAAATCCTGATATTCGTCTACCGAGATCCAGCGGTAGCGGGCGTGCAGGTCGGCCAGAATGTGGGCATTGGTTTGCAGCAGGCGCACTGTTTGATAGATGAGGTCGTCAAAATCCAGTAGGTTGTCGCGTTGCAGTGCATCGTGATAGGCGCGGTAACGGATGGCGAAGTCGGGGTCGCCAGGACAAAGGTGGGTCAGTTGTGGGTCATCGGGCCCGAGAAGGTGTTGTTTGGCGGTGGAGAGTTGCTGCAGGAATTGTCGTCGGGCCTGGCTGCTGGGGCCCAGAAAGAGGGTTTTGACCAGTTTTTCCCGTTGTGCTTCATCCAGGATGCTGAAATCATTGCGCCAGTGTTGCCGCAGGATGGCGGCTCCGAAGGCGTGGAAGGTGCTGATGGTGATGCGTTCGGCTGTTGTTTTGCCCACCAGTGCGGCCAGGCGTTCTTGCATTTCTTGCGCGGCTTTGTTGGTGAAGGTGATGGCCAGGATGCTTTCGGGCGCAGCATTTTTTTGGGTGATGAGGTGGGCGATGCGCTGGGTGAGGGTGCGAGTTTTGCCGGCGCCGGGCCCGGCTACAATGATGAGGGGCACATCGGTGGTGTGGATTGCCTGAAGTTGCGCCTGGTTGAGGGTGATGGCGTTGGCTGCGGGGGTGGGGTGCAGCGGGCCCGCTGGTGGTGTGCTGGTTTTCTTGACCGGGGTCATGGGCGGGGGAGCAGGGTGCGGGGCGGGCGCAGTAACCTTGTTCTCGAACAGAGATTGCTGATTTTCCTGCAAAGAGGGGGCGGCAAAGAGTTTGATGACGCCAAATTCGCCATCATAGCCGGGCTGGGTGACGATTTCTCCCTGTCGCATTTTGCCAATTCCTTGCGCCAGTTTGGGTCCGGCCACGCTGGCAATTGCATCCAATGGCAAGTCGAAGAGGATTTCCAGCTCTGGCCCCAGCGCGGCCAGAATGCGATGGTATTCTCGTTGTACCCGTTTGCTATTGGGGCCCACGCCCTGCACTTCGGAGATGATTTCGGGCAGGGGGATGAGGCTGTGGAAGGGGGCTGCGTTGGGTTTGGGGATGCCCGGTTCTCGGTCGGCCAGGGTTTCGACGCGGTGCATGACGCCCACTGTTACCGGTTTGCCACACACGGGACAAAGGTTGTTGTGCGCCAGGGTGGTGCGTGGCTCCCACACGATGCCGCATTTGCGGTGGCCGTCGTAGTGATATTTGCCCTCCTCCGGGAAGAATTCCAGGGTGCCCCGATAGTGGTTCAGGTCGTGTGTCCGCAGTGCTTGAAAGAGTGCGTCGTAGCTGGGCTCGATGTCGAAGCGTGTGGCTTCTCGGGCCAATTTGGCGGGAGAGTGCGCATCGGAGCTGGATACCAGGGCGTAGCGGTCGAGGTTGCTAATGCGCCAGTTCATGGGCGGGTCGGAGGAAAGACCTGTTTCCAGCGCGAAAATGTGTGGGGTGAGGTCGGCAAAACAGGCTTCTACGCTGTCGAAGCCCGATTTAGAGCCCATCATCGCAAACCAGGGTGTCCAGATGTGTGCGGGGATGAGGTGGTTGCGGGGGCTAAGCTCCAGGATGATTTCCAGCAGGTCGCGGGAATCCAATCCTAAGATGGGACGGCCATCGGAGCGGATGTTGCCGATTTTTTCCAGCTCGGCCTGAATGCGGGCCACCATTTCCAGGTGGGGCGCAAAGATGACGTTATGCACTTTGCGTACTTTGCCTCCCCGTTTGTAGATGCTGCTGATTTCGCCGGAGAGCAGGAAGCGCACAGGTTTGCCCTGGCAGGCCGCGGGGGTTTGCACATCCAGTGCTCGCTCGATTTCCGGTTTGAGGCGATAGAGTCCAGGCTCGGCAGGTTCAAGGTTTTCCTGCATTTCGGCCAGCCAGCCAGGATGCGAGAGATCACCCGTGCCGACGATGTGTACCCCTTTACGTCGGGCCCACAAGGCCAGGTTGGGAAAGGTGAGCTGCTTGCTGGTGGCGCGGGAGTAGTGGGAATGGATGTGAAGATCGGCAATGAGGTGCATGGGGGGGCGAAGGCGTGAGATGTGAAGATGTGAGCGTGATGCTGGGCAGAAGTTTATCATGTTGTCGGGCATCTGGAAAGGGGTGGG
>Ga0256914_1004062_pt1 | contig 11260 bp, 12 predicted proteins | sample HulkmetaG_FD_191571 | JGI IMG/M metagenome (GOLD analysis project Ga0256914, IMG submission 191571) | Hydrothermal chimney microbial communities from Main Endeavour vent field at the Juan de Fuca Ridge, Pacific Ocean - Hulk | ecosystem: Environmental > Aquatic > Marine > Hydrothermal vents ...
CAAATGTTTCTTTTCTAATTTTTGCTTGATCTCATCAATACTCGTTTCCTTCAGTAAATCCTCCAGAGATTCAGAATCTAAGGCTAAATACTTACCGGTCTTCAGGCCATATTCAATCATCTTCTTATCGTTAGTCCAGACAGGGATGTTCAGCTTTAAAGCTAAAGCTATAAAAGGTGTATCCTTTTCATCGAACTGTTTAGCTATGTCGTATGCTTCTGGAATTTTATCTTCGTAAATTTCGGAAGGAATAACGTGAATTAAGGAAAAAGCTAAGAAGGATTTCAGTTCAAATTCCTTAGAATGCTTTTTTAATTTATCTTTATGCTTTTTAAACTCTAACAATCCATCCTCTTGGAAATAAAGAGTTAAGTCGTAATCTCTGATGATTCTAAAAGCTTTTGATTTGTCTCCTGCTATTATAATCGTGCAAAACTACATTACTATCGACTACGAATCTCATTCAATCAACCCTTTCTTAGTGTATTTCTCCTTAATCTCTTCCCAAGCTTCTTTTCTCGTTTCTTCGAATTTCTTAAGAGCTTCTTCAAAATTTAACTCAATTCCAGACTTTAAAGCATCAAGAACTATTTTCTTGAACAATTCTCTACTCATCCCCTCAGCTATCCAAACTTTTATCTTCTCTTCGTCAATACCCTCTGGAACTTCTATTACAACCTTTGGCATACATTATCTTATTCTCTACCCAATATTTAAATAATTGCTCATAAAAATATTTTATATCTTGCCCGGCCGGAGCATTATAACTTTTTTCGCAGCTTGATGAGATTTTGTATTTTGGATATTGAAGGGTTTATGTGGGTGCAGGGGTGGTTAGGTGGGAGAGGGGTGGATCTGGCGTGGTAATATTTAGCAGGTTGTATAGTGTAGGTTTATGTTATATATTTTGGTTTAAGGGTGATTGGGGATAGGAGATTATTATTCTCGGTTGTTAGCTTAAGGGGAATTGATTAAATTTGGATTAGAGAGATGTGAGAAGGTTAATTTTGGAAATTTAAGAGGGATAAAAGTCGGGTATAGTTATAAATGACTTGCATTATCTTAGTTCCCAGATACTATTTAAACCAAATACCAATTCAGAAAACTTTTTATCCTCAAAATACCTAAATCCCAATACAGTTTAAATCAGACTAAAATAGGATTGAAAGGAAATCAGACAAGATCGTTGAGGTGGTGGGGTGTAGGTTGTTTAAATCAGACTAAAATAGGATTGAAAGATCGATATAACACACATTACTGTTGCAAATCTCATAGAGTTTAAATCAGACTAAAATAGGATTGAAAGATTAAATTTATAGCATCTACAACTCTTCTCATTATCTCGGTTTAAATCAGACTAAAATAGGATTGAAAGCCTTTTTCCTTAACCTCAACTGATCGAACTTGTTGGACGTTTAAATCAGACTAAAATAGGATTGAAAGTTAGTCTATATACGTATCCGTGAACGGGTATTCCTAACGTTTAAATCAGACTAAAATAGGATTGAAAGAAAACTGAGTTTTTGTTTAGAATTGTAGTCCATTCGCCGTTTAAATCAGACTAAAATAGGATTGAAAGCTGTTCTTCAAGCATGTAAGCCGTCTGTCTATCAGTCTGTTTAAATCAGACTAAAATAGGATTGAAAGGGAGTTACTTTAAGCTTGGTAATCTCTAACTCATCGTGTTTAAATCAGACTAAAATAGGATTGAAAGTAAGAACTGAGAACTCTCAACAAAGCTTGTTTTTCCTCGTTTAAATCAGACTAAAATAGGATTGAAAGTTGGTGACTGTGAAATAGTGCTGAAAATATCTGATGTGATCAAAATCAGACTAAAATAGGATTGAAATACAGCCAAAACTTTCATCGTCAAAATAAATCTCTTAGTTTTTTTTTGATATCTTCGTCGTAATACATTATTATTAAATAATTCTATTTGTTTATTTGTTAAAGATAAAGTTTACGATAAGCTTGCCGTATCTAGCTAATTCCAGTTGATAATCCCGAGATGTGGGATGGTATAAAGTGGAAATAATGATAATAGCGCCGGGGGTGGGATTCGAACCCACGCGTCCCTTACGGGACACGGGCTCTCCAGGCCCGCGCCTTACCACTCGGCAACCCCGGCTCAGAGAGATTAATACTGCAGAGTTTTTAAAATCTTCCCTCGACCGTTGGTGGTGGGCGGAGCGATCACCCTCCTCGTCGCAGTAGTTCTGGACTTCCTGATAGGGGAGCCTCCGGAGGTAATACATCCGACCGTATGGTTTGGAAAGCTCGTCGATTTCGTTAGGTCTTCGTGCAGGGGGTTGAACGATGCCATCGCTGGAATTGTAGTGTTTTCGGCGGTCGTTTCTTTCGCTATAGCGATATCCTTGCTCTTCACCGCACTCCACTTGGGATTCTATCTTCTCTTCACGTCGATATCCATGCGAAGCATGGTCGAGCACGCGAGGAGGACGATAAGGAACGGGATCGATAGAGGGGAGGTGCAGATGATAGTGAGCAGAGACGTTAGGGAGTTAGATGAGAGTCAGCTTTGTTCGGCGGTCATAGAATCGATAGCGGAAAACTTCGTCGACGGCGTGTTCGCCCCCCTCTTCTACTACACCCTCTTCGGCGTTACCGGTGCGGTGGTTTACAGGGCGATAAACACGTGCGACGCTATGGTTGGATACAGGCGTTACGGTCTTCTGGGAACTCCGTGCGCGAGGGCGGATGACGTGTTGAACTACGTTCCGGCGAGACTCTCCGTTCTCCTCTTCTTGATCATGAATCCGAGGGCGCTGAGAACGGTTAGGAGGTACGGGAGGGTAAAGTTGAACGGAGGATATCCGATGTCCGCGATGGCGGGGGTGTTGGGCGTTACCCTCGTAAAGCCCGGACACTACGAGATAAGGGCGGGAAGGTTGCCGAACGTGGAGGACGTGAGAAGGGCGATAAGAGTTTACACCATCCTCTGCGTCCTTTCGACGATTTTCTACACCCTTATAAACCTACCGCTCGCGTCTATGACGTACCTTCCGAACCTTGGCTTTATCTCGGGAATCGTGCTGTGCTCGACGCCGACGAGGTAGGTGTCCCTTCCGAATCTGAAGAGTTCGTCCTCCTTCTTTATTACGAGAACTATGTCGTAGAACATCCTTATGACCGTCTCCAGATTCCTATCGTAAACGTGTTCTGGACACGTGCTCAGCAAAGTTATGTCCCTCGGGATCGCGTCGTAGAGCTCCATCATTCCTCTAAGTATTTCCCTGCCGTAAATAACGGGAATAAGATGCATTCCGAAGAATATGAGCAGATCGTCCCCCTTGAGCTTTTTAAAAGTGTGTTCCACCCTGACGAATCCCTCCTCGACCTCGTCGTAGGGTATGAACTCGTATAACTCGCCGAAGGGGACGTCGTAATCTTTCCCTATCTTTATAACCCTAACGTCCTTCAGTATCTCCTTTACGTCGGTGGAGTAGCGTGAAAGGGACTTGTTCACCTTTTCCAAACTTCTGCTTATGGTTTCGGAGAAGATGAGCACGTATTTATCCTTAAAATGAAATTTGGGAATGTAGTGAAAGAAGATGAAGCTTACGGTAGGATAGGGTGAATCGTAAATAAGTCTTGTTCTTAAATTCTCGAGTTTTAAAATTAAATCGTCGATGTTTTCCATTATATCCATAATCACGAGTGATGATGATACATTTATAAAGTTTATCAATCGCATAGACCATCGTATGATCAGGATAAGCAAGATGCACGGGAACGGGAACGACTTCGTGATAGTCGACGAGTTCGAGGGGGAGCAAGTTCCCGAAGATTCCAAGCCCGAGTTCGTTAGGGCGGTGTGTCACAGGAGGTTCGGGGTAGGAGCCGATGGGGTGATATTCGTTCAGAGATCCGAAGTTGCCGACGCCAAGTTCAGATACTTCAACAGCGACGGTAGAGAGGCGGAGATGTGCGGGAACGGGATAAGGTGCTTTTGCAGGTACGTAGTGGAGGAGGGCTACGCCAAGGCTGGGAGGGTTAAGGTCGAAACGCTCGCGGGTATAAAGGAGCTCGAGGTCTGGTTCGACGGGGATTGGTGGGTCAGGGTGAACATGGGCAGGCCGAAGTTTGGAAGGGACGTTCCGGCGAAGGAGGAGGTTTGGGGTAAGGAGTTCGAGGTGAAGGGAAGGAGGTTCAAGGTTTACGCGGTGAACACTGGCGTTCCGCACGCGGTCGTATTCGTCGACGATCTGAACTTCGACGTAATAAATTTCGCGAGACCGATAAGGTACCACGAGGTTTTTCCCGAGGGCGTTAACGTCAACTTCGCCAAGGTTATATCGGAGAGGGTGGTCGAGGTCAGAACTTACGAGAGGGGGGTGGAGGACGAAACCCTAAGCTGTGGAACGGGAAGCTGTGCGGTTGCGGTGGTGGGATTTAAGCTTGGGTTGCTCGATAGGAAGGTGGAGGTCAGGACGAGAGGGGGAGTTCTCAAAATAGAGGTTGGAGACGAAGTTTTCATGACGGGAGGGGCGAGCAGGGTTTTCGACGGAGTTCTCAGGGAGTGTAGATTTCCGAAGAGTTCGTCGTGAACCCCTTCCCAATGTCCACGTGCAGTATGAACCTGTAGTTCTCTATGTCGGGAGATCCGTCCCTGAACGCATCCCCGTAGCTAACTTCCACTATTTCCCCGACGTAGAAGACGTGATCTCCAGTCTCCACGGACTTCACGACCCTGCACTCCAAGTTGGCTTGGCACTCCTTTATCGAAGGAGCCTTGACCTTCTTGGATGGAACGAAGGTAAGGCTTAGCTTTTCCGCCTTGTTCTCCTTCGCCCCGCTAACGGTTCCGGCGATCCAAACGTCCTTCAGCAGTTCTATCGTAGGAACCGAAACCACGAAATCCCCGTACTCGTCGATGAGCTTCTTAGTGTACCTTTTGTGTCCTATCGCAACTCCGCACATCGGAGGGCTGAAGGATAGTGGTACAACCCAATCGGCGGTCATTACGTTCGGCCTGTCCATCGTGCCGGACGTTATCAAAAACGTTCTCAGGGGGTACAGGTATCCGAGCATGTTTAAAAATAGGTTTCGAGAAATTTAAATTTACTCGTAGTCGAAGATTACCTCCCTCTTCTCCACCCTGAACCCCTTCGCCTCGAGCTCCCTTACAACATCCTCCACGTTTCCCTTGACGAAGCTCCTCGCGGTTATCATCCAAACCCTCTCGCAGTCCATATCCCTCCAACCCCTTCGACATATATAAATTTATCCTTCGACTTTTAACGGATTAAGCGGAGGGGGTGTGGGAAAAAATTGATCGTTTGCCGAAGATAAAAATTTTAAGCAAATTAATCGTTACTATCTTCATGATAAAGCTCGAGCTCGAAAATTTCACTATTTATAAGGGTAGATTCGGCGTGAACACCGTTCTCTGGAAAGATTGCGTTTTCGATCCCAACGTCGGCAAGAACGTTTACGACGGCGTGAGGAGGGTTTTCATCACTCACGGCCACGCCGATCACTTCGGGGATGCGCACGCCATAGGAGGTAGGGTTATCGCCCCCAAGCTCGAGTCCAACATGATAGAGGATCCGACGGTGAACTGGAGGGGTCTGTTCGGCTGGGCTTTTCTCCCCGGGGACTACGTGACCCCGTACTTCCACGGGAAGGGGGTGAGAGTAGACGAATTTTCGGAAAATTACGACTTCTGCATACCCCTTCCAGGTCACACGTACGCTCACGTCGGATATCTCGTTGAAGGGGTGCTGATAGCCGGGGATTCCGTGTATCCTACCGAGTACTGGAGGGAGTTCGGCATACTCTACTACACCGACCCCGACATGATGCTCGAAAGCCTGTACAGGATGCTCGATCTCGACTGGGACTACTTGGTTCCCGGGCATGGGAGGGTTATGGACAGGAGGGAGGGGAGGAGGGAGATAAGGGAGAACATAAGGATGGTTGAGGAGATAGACAGAACGATACTGTCCATGATTCCCGAGGAGGGGATTTCGGAGTGCGACCTGCTGGCGGAGGTGGCGAGGTTCGCGAAGGTTAGGAACGTTAAGTCGCTGATAGTTCTAAAGCCCCCACTTAACGGACACCTTTCGAGCCTCTACAGGAGGGGACTGATAAGCTTGGAGGAGAGGGACGGAGTTTTGGTCTGGAAGAGGTGAGGCCGGTTTGAAGATCCTGATCGTCGGCGGGGGGCCGGCGGGGAGTCTTTCGGCCATCGGGTTGGGTGGGGAGCACGAAGTTCTGCTGGTTGAGGAGCGTCAGTGTCCGGGATTTCCCGTCCAATGCGCCGGGCTCGTTAGCGAGGAGTGTTACAGGAGACTCAGGAGGTATTCCGACTGCAAGCTTAACGACATCGAAGGGGCGTTCTTCGTATCTCCCAAGGGGAACTACGCGAGCTTGGTAGGAAGGGTGGGGGGTGTTGTTGTAGAGAGAAAGATCCTCGACAGGGATCTCCTCGCGAAGGCGTCGGAGCGCGCGGAGGTTTGGGTTAAGACGAGGTTTCTGAACGTCGGAGAAAGGGCGGTGCTGGTGAGGGAGGGGAAGAGGGTTGAGGTGGATTACGATTACGTCGTCGGAGCGGACGGCGTTCGTTCGAGCGTTGCGAGAACGTTCGGATTCGACAGACCCGAAGTCCTGTCCGCGGTTCAGGTGGAGTGCAGGTACGAGCCCCTCGACGATAGGATGGTGGAGATAGTGTTCGGGAGGTCGTACTCCGACGGATTCTTCGCCTACGCAATTCCCTTAGGCGATACCGCGAGGATCGGGGTGGTTTCGAGATCGAATCCGGCCGAATACCTCAAAAGGTTACTGACGAAACACCCATCGGTTTCCAAGAGGGTAAGGGGTTGCGTTTTGGAGCTAAACGCCGGAGCTATTCCGGTGGGATTGGTGGAATTCGTAAGGGGAAGGGTGGTTCTGATCGGCGACTCTGCTGGGATGGTAAAACCTTACACCGGAGGAGGACTTTACTACCTGCTTCTGGCGAGCGAGATGCTCGCTAAGAACTTCCCCAACCTCGAGGCTTTCAGAAGTGAGTTCCTCTCTGAGGTTGGAAGGGAGATAAATTTCGGAATGAAGATTTTCAGGCTTTACTCGAAGCTCGACGACGAGGACTACGAGCACCTCGTTAAGCTGGCGAAGGAGCACGGAGAGATGGCGAGGGATTTGCACATGGACAGGCCGAGCACGTTGATGAAACTTATTCCGAGCGTGATAAAAATTGTTAAAAGGCCTAAGCTCCTAAGGAAGCTTCTGAGCGTTCTTGTAACTTAGCGAGGAGTTCGTTGTAAACCTCGTTCGCCATCTTCATGTATTCCTCGGCCTTGTCGAAGTCACCCTTGTCCCTGTACAGCCCGCTGAGGTACATCAGCACGTCCGCTACGCCCGAATTGTAGAACACGTCCTTCTCCGTCAACTTCTTGAAAATCTCCAAGGCCTCCCTGTACATCCTTTCCGCCTTTTCGAACTCCCTTATAACCCTGCATAGGGCTCCGTAGTTGCACAATACGACCGCGAGGTCTATTACGTAGTTCTCGTCCTTCTCGGCGAGCCTTCTGTATATCCTCTCAGCCTCCTCGAACAGTTCATCCGCCTTGTCGTACCTCTTAGTTTCCTTGTAAAGGGATGCGAGGTTGTTGAGAGTCTGGGCGAGAACGGGGAGGTAGGATTCGTCCTTCTTTACGAGCTCCCTCCTTATCCTCAGAGCCTCTTCGAGGTAACGCTCACCCTTCTCGTTATCCTTCGCCTCGACGTAGATTATGCCCAGATCGTTTAAAACGTCGGCGAGCTCCTTCAGGTAGGATTCGTCCTTCTTTACGAGCTCCCTGAGCATTTCCTCCGCTTTCAGGTAGCAGACTTCAGCCCTGTCCTTCATACCCATCAGCGTGAGCCCCTTCGCACCGCTCAAGAGGAAGATCGCTTCGAGCTCGGGAACGTTGAGCTTTTTAGCGAGTTTGGATGCGGTCAAGGATGACACAACCTGCCCCGCTATACCCTGCCTCGTTGTCAGCTTTGAGGAGTAGCTTGAGAGGTGAGCGTAGTATATGAGCGCCAGAACATCCGCCCAGAATCCGTCCAAGGTTTCGACGATCTTGGGATCGTCAAAAAGCTTCTTGGCCTTCTCCTTCACGTCTTCGGGAGCCTTGCTTATCACAAAATTCAGTGCGTCGACTGCGGATCTGTTTCTGATCAAAAACGCCACTTCCTTCAGTATTTCGTCCATATCGGTCTTAGTCGTTCAGGTAATATTTATACCTTAGGGTATGATCTCGGTCGTGTTGTTGAACTTGGGATAGATTACGTCCTTCTCTTCTATCCTCCCCTCGTCCAAGAGCCTTTTTATCCTATCCACGATTCTCCTTATCTCCCCAACGAGATGTTTGACCGTTCCGCACACGAGCTCGAACCCCCACTCTCCCCACAGCCTCTCCCTGTTGAAGAAAAGACACCTCCCCCCGCACACCCCCTTGAGCTCGCAACTCCTACAAGGTTCGAGCAACTCTACCTTGGGCAGTTCGTTGGGATCGTCGTCGATCGTTCCCAAGACGTTCCACTCCAAATCCGGGCATATGGGACAGGCGAGAACCCTTCCGTCCGTGGTTATAGCGTAGGAATTCACCCCCGCACCGCACGGAGGGGACGTGTTTTCCCTTCCCAGCAACGCCTTAAGGACTCCCAAAAACGGCACTATCCCCAGAACCCTTCCCCTCTCCATCTCCTCCAGCCAGTATCTTACGAGCCTCGAAATCCCCTCGTTGTATTTCCTCACCCAGCCCTCGAAATCCTCCCAAATCCCTTCGGCGCTCCAAATCGCATCTATCTGCCAGTGAACGTGGGTGAAGTATCCCAAGTTGAGCAGGTGAACGACGTCCTCGTATATTTCCGTCCTCTGCGTCGCCACCATCCTCGCTATGAGCTCGTTGTCGTAAAACTCCCTGATCGACCTCACGTTACTCAATATCCTATCGTAAACACCGTATCCCTTGTAGTAATCCGTTACCTCCCTCCTTCCGTCTATAGAAACGAGGATCGTCGAGAACCGCTTTAGGTAATCCTCCTCGACTTTCCCGAGCAGAAGTCCGTTCGTCTGGAGGATGTAGTGCTCGACCTCGATCGAATCCATTATCCTCTTCATTGTTTCGATTCTGAGCAACGGCTCCCCTCCGTAGAAGGCTATGGACGGATGCTCGTCCATGTACACGAAGTCCCTCAGCTTCTCGATGGGATACTCTATGTCCTTCGGCATCAACTCCTCCATACCGCCGCCGCAGTATCTGCATCTGAGGTTGCAAGTGGAGGTCAGAAAGACGATGTAGAGCAAAGCTTCAAACACCTCCTCACCACATCTTCCTCCTCGGATCTGTATATATCCTTGGCTCTCCCCTCTCCGAGCAGGTTCAAGCCTCTGAACACAACCGCCGGAATCCCCCAGTCTCCCTCCCCCATAATTAGGTTGGCGAATGCGGCGATCTCGTCCGCGACGCACTCGAGCGTCTTCTCCATTACCCTGCCGTAAAGATCCCTCCCGCCCCTCCAGTCCCTCATAGCCTTAACGCCTGCGATCCCTATTGCGAACCCAACGACCCCCCTTCTAAAACACCTGCCGTTAGTGTCCGTCACGATAACCCCGACGTCCTTTCCCGTTAACTTCGATATCCCCCTCCTTATCCTCTCGGCGCTCCCGTCGGGATCTTCGGGGGGAAGCAGGACGTAACCCTCCTCGACGTTCGACCTATCTATCCCCGCGTTGACGCAAACGTTTCCGAACTTGGTTTTGACCAGAAGGAAGGGACGGCGGAGTATGAGCTCCTCGCTCTCCTCCAGCACGGCCTGAACGAACTCAGGCTCCAAATTCAATTCCTTTGCCAGCTTAATAGCGAGGTCGCTCGGCTCGTAATCTTCGAGCTTGACCATCCTCCCCTCAGCCTTGGCTACGACGGTGGAACATACCGCAACGATGTCACCTTCCTCGAACTCGAACTCCCTAACGAGCAACTCCGCCAAATCGTCTCCGGGTTCGACGATGGGAAGTTTGAGCGGATGAACCTGCACGCGCATAAAGCGAGCGGAGGGCGAGGGATTATATACTTCTCGAATGAAGTGAACTTGGATGAGGGAATCCGAGCTTAGAAGGATCGACGAGTACTTGGACAAGCTTAGGATGAAGGAGAAGGGAATGGAGGACAGGAAGATATACGAGGAGGTGCTCGACCTAAGGACGCTCAAAGCCCTCTACAAGCTGTCAGCGAAGGGTTACATAAAGGCGTTGGGCGGGGTCATATCGACGGGAAAGGAGGCGAACGTTTTCTACGCTGACGGGAGGGACGATGAGGGGAGGGAGATACCCATAGCGGTGAAGATATACCGTATCGAAACCTCCGAGTTCTACAAGATGGACGAATACCTCTTCGGAGACAAGCGTTTCGACCTCAGGAGGATATCGAAGAAGGAACTGATATACGTTTGGACTGAGAAGGAGTTCAGAAACCTCGTCAGAGCGTATGAAGCTGGGGTCAGCGTTCCGAGACCGATAAAGCATTTCAGGAACATAATCCTGATGGAGTTCATAGGCGAGGACGAAAAGCCCGCCCCAACTCTCGCGGATTTGGGAAACGAGCTCAGAGAAGTCGTGGACGTGGAGGATTTGTTCGAGAAGGTAGTAGAAAACATGAGGAAGCTGTACTCGAAGGCGGAACTCGTTCACGCGGATCTGAGCGAATACAACATTATGCTTTTTGAGGATCGCCCCTACTTTATAGACATGGGTCAGAGCGTCCTTCTGGATCACCCCATGGCCACGAGCTATCTTGAGAGGGACATAAGGAACGTTTTGAGGTTCTTCAGGAAGTTCGGAATAAAGGCGGACGTGGAGGAGATAAAGGAGAGAATTACACGATAGGTTCATTTATTAGTCGAACAGACTACGTATCGATTACGGTTTACAAGAACTTAGACATCGTTCTGGATAGAGGGGACTTGTTGTTGTAGTTTGATGATGCGGGCGATATAAAAAATAGTCCTTAGCGATTTTATATTCTGGAAAGCTACGTGGTAAGCTAATAAAAAGCTTGATGACATAGGAAAGTCCTTGCTTCCTGTTGAAGTGGTTTTCTTCAACGAAGAGGGAGATTTAACCAGATCTAAGTATTGTGCCGTATGGTATAAAGACTATCCTTTGTGCGAATACGTTGCTAATCAAAGACAGAAAAGTTTATAATATTCGCTGTATATATCATTTATTATGAGTGGTAGTTTAGATACCCTT